>WNFJ01394122.1_pt2 | contig 22948 bp, 18 predicted proteins | sample 5400461 | NCBI WGS metagenome assembly WNFJ01 (sample SAMN13153349, study PRJNA577476) | soil metagenome | isolation source: 115 cm saprolite on Douglas fir-dominated hillslope | place: USA:California | collected 2013-09-17
GAAAAATTTGTGACGATGGAATACGGACCCGCTCCCGAAGATCCGAAAGAAGCGCAAGCTTGGCTGCAGCGCCACAGCCATCGTTTGGGGCACTTCATTAACGGCACATGGAAAACTCCAGCCGACGGAGAGTATTTCGACACGATTGATCCTTCTAATGGAGAGAAGCTGGCCTCCGTCGCCCAAGGTTCATCGGCGGATATCGATGCTGCCGTGCAGGCTGCGCGCGCGGCATTTCCAAAGTGGCGCGCACTCACTCCGCATGCACGGGCCCGTTACCTTTATGCCTTGGCGCGGCTGGTGCAGAAACATTCTCGTCTTCTCGCGGTTCTCGAGACGATCGACAACGGCAAGCCCATTCGCGAAAGCCGTGACATCGACATTCCACTGGTCGCGCGGCACTTCTACCACCATGCGGGTTGGGCGCAACTTCTTGAGCAGGAGTTCCCCGAGTACGAAGCCTGTGGCGTAGTTGGGCAGATTATTCCATGGAATTTCCCGTTGCTTATGGCGGCATGGAAGATTGCGCCGGCGCTGGCCACGGGTAATACAGTTGTGTTGAAGCCCGCGGAATTCACGCCTCTCACTGCGCTTGCATTCGCCGAACTTTGTCAGGAAGCCGGATTGCCCGCCGGGGTGGTGAATATCGTGACGGGTGACGGATCGACCGGCGAATTATTGGTGAAACATTCCGACGTCGATAAGATCGCATTCACTGGTTCCACCGAAGTAGGACGATCGATTCGCAGCGCTACGGCGGCTACGCCGAAACGTCTATCACTTGAGTTAGGAGGAAAGTCTCCCTTCATCATCTTCGATGATGCTGACCTGGATAGCGCAGTCGAAGGGCTAGTCGATGGTATCTGGCTTAATCAGGGACAAGTATGCTGCGCAGGCTCCCGCCTGTTGATGCAAGAAAGTATTGCGGAGCCTTTGATTGGAAAGATCCGCGAGCGCATGAGCACGCTGCGCATCGGCTCTCCTTTGGACAAGGCGATCGATATCGGCGCAATCGTCGCGCGCGTGCAGTTGGATCGCATCCAGCGCATGGTTGGCCAAGGCATTGCTGAGGGCGCGACTTGCTGGCAACCACAAGTCGCATTGCCTGAGCGTGGCTTTTACTATCCGCCGACGTTGCTGAGCAATGTTCATCCGACATCCATTGTCGCGCAGCAGGAGATCTTCGGACCCGTACTGGCTGCAATGACGTTTCGTACTCCGCGAGAGGCTGTGGAACTGGCCAACAACACAGTCTATGGCCTGGCGGCATGCGTCTGGAGCGAGAACGTCAACGTGGCGTTGCATGTCGCCGCGCAACTGAAAGCTGGTGTAGTGTGGGTGAACTGTACCAACCTGTTCGACGCTTCTTGCGGCTTCGGCGGCTACCGCGAGAGCGGGTTCGGACGCGAAGGTGGTAAGGAAGGCCTGCTGGAATATCTGCAGCCGACATGGTTTAAGAACGCACCCAAGTTGCCTGCCGCGCAAATGCCCATGCCCTCGGCCGAAGAATCAGAAGCCAGCACTCCGGCAATTGATCGCACCGTGAAGCTCTACATCGGCGGCAAACAGGCGCGACCGGATTCCGGCTACAGCATGGAGGTGCGTTCGGCTGAAGGACACTTGTTGGGCGAAGCCTCGCTGGGTAACCGGAAAGACATTCGCAATGCTGTCGAGGCCGCACGGAAGGCGGAAGGGTGGGCAAAAACCAGCGCTCACAATCGCGCGCAAGTGCTCTACTATTGCGCGGAGAACATGTCTCAGCGTCGCGACGAAATTGTTCGAAGACTCGCTGGGGTAGTGGGAGCGAAGCAAGCCGCGGCCGAACTGGATCTGGGAATTGAGCGCATTTTTTCGTACGCGGCATGGGCCGACAAGTTTGACGGCGCCGTCCACAATCCCCCGTTTCGCAATATTGCAATTGCGATGAACGAGCCGCTCGGAACCATGGGCATCATCTGTCCCACCGCGGCGCCGCTGCTGGGTTTCGTCTCCCTGGTGTTCCCCGCCCTCGCTATGGGAAACACCGTGATTGCAGTTCCCTCGGATGCATATCCGCTAATCACCGCCGATCTTTATCAACTCTTTGACACCAGCGATGTCCCGGGCGGCGTGGTGAACATTGTTACGGGCTATGCTTCGCAACTATTGAAGGTCCTCGCCGAACACGACGATGTGGATGCGATCTGGTCATTCGGGGACGAAGGCAGCGCCGCTGCCGCGAAAGCAATGTCGGTCGGCAATCTAAAGCAGGTCTGGACGAACGAGGGCCGAGCCATCGACTGGTTTAATCCGAAACTGGCCGAAGGGCGCTGGTTTCTCGAACATGCCACCCAGGTAAAAAATATCTGGGTGCCCTACGGCGAATAGATTCGACGAGCCCTGGCGCGGTATGGTCAAATTCCAGTGCCGGCGCCCCAGCCAATTGGAATTGCTTTTGTTCTCACTCGGAGCTAGCATACTTCGGTCATTCTTATCTGCCCGGCATCTTTGAGCGCCACATCATGCCAGTGCTTGCTTGAGTTCGTGATTGATCTAAGGAGGATATATGGGCATCGCAGTATCACCGCAAATTCATCCGCAGGTCGCGGATTTCATCGAAAAACCGCGCAAAATGTTGATCAATGGCAAATGGGTAAATTCAATTTCAGGCAAGACATTTCCCACCTACAACCCCGCTACCGGTGAAATTCTGGCGCAGGTGGCGGAAGGCGATCGCGATGATATTGAACAAGCCGTGAGGGCCGCGCGTAGAGCCTTCGACCAGGGCCCGTGGCCGCGGTTGACCGCATCCGAGCGCGGACGCTTGATCTGGAAGCTGGCCGATTTACTTGAGTCGCACACCGAGGAATTCGCTTATTTAGAGAGCCTCGACAACGGCAAGCCTCTCACCATTGCGAGGGCTGCCGATGTTCCTTTGGCTGTCGACCTGTTTCGCTATATGGCAGGCTGGACCACGAAGATCGAGGGCAACACGATTCCAATCTCGGTCCCGTACACTCCGGGAGCGAAGTATCTTGCCTACACGCTGCGAGAGCCGGTGGGAGTTGCCGGGCAAATTATCCCCTGGAACTTTCCTTTACTGATGGCCGCTTGGAAGTTAGGTCCAGCCCTCGCGTCCGGTTGCACCGTGGTGTTGAAGCCGGCCGAACAAACGCCGCTTTCGGCGTTGCGTCTCGGCGAACTCATCATGGAGGCTGGCTTTCCCGAAGGCGTCGTGAACATAGTCCCGGGCTACGGCGAGACGGCAGGCGCCGCTCTGGCCGCTCATCCGCACGTGGACAAAGTCGCTTTCACCGGCTCCACAGAAGTTGGCAAGCTGATCGTACAGGCGGCGGCCGGCAACTTGAAGAAAGTGTCGCTGGAGCTTGGTGGTAAGTCTCCCAATATAGTTTACAAGGATGCCGACCTCGATTCCGCGATCCCTGGAGCGGCGAGCGCGATCTTCTTCAATCATGGCCAGTGTTGCTGCGCCGGTTCGCGCCTCTATATAGAGAAGCCGATTTTTGACCGCGTCGTGGAAGGCGTTGCCGACCACGCTAAAAAAATCAACGTGGGCTCGGGTCTCGATCCGGAGACGCAAATGGGGCCGCTCGTCTCTCAAGAACAATTAAACCGAGTCTGCGGATATTTGGAGGCAGGCTTCTCGGAAGGTGCGACTGCCATGGCAGGCGGGCATAAGAAGGGGGACAAGGGTTATTTCGTGGAGCCCACCGTCCTTGTGAATACCCGCGAAGACATGAAGGTGGTGCAGGAGGAAATCTTCGGGCCTGTCGTTGCCGCGATGCCGTTCGACGATCCGGAGGAAATTCTGCCGCGTGCCAACGATAGCGAATATGGCCTGGCTGCTGCCGTTTGGACGCGGGATATCGGCAAAGCCCACCGCACGGCGGAACATCTTCGCGCTGGTACGGTGTGGATCAACTGCTACAACATTTTCGACGCGGCGATGCCATTCGGCGGATATAAACAATCCGGCTGGGGCCGCGAGATGGGGCATGACGCCCTTAACCTGTACACCCAGACCAAAGCGATCTGCACCAGATTGTCCTGAACGGTTGCTGAAGGAAAAAGGACGGCGCCTTCACCGCCGTCCTTCTTTTGTTTTGAGTTGTTACTCCCTGCGGGATCTACCTCTCCATGAGGAGAACTTTCTCGGCATCGTCAATCTCAGTCAACTTGACCTCGATCACCTCGCTCATGGTTGTCTGAACATTGCGCCCGATGAAGCTGGCCTCGACCGGCAATTCGCGATGTCCGCGGTCAATTAGCACGCACAGTTGCACCCGTTGCGGCCTCCCGTGTGAAAACAGCGCGTCCAGCGCGGCCCGTGTCGTGCGCCCGGTGAAAAGAACGTCGTCCACCAGAACGATGTTCTTGTCTTCAATCGAAAATCCAATCTCTTTGTCTTGCACCACTGGCTTGGGTCCAAGCGTCGAAAGGTCATCGCGATAAAAAGTAATATCCAATGTGCCGACCGGAACCATGGCATTTTCGATTCGGGTGATGATCTTACCCAGTCGCTCCGCGATCGGGACGCCGCGGCGCCGAATTCCAACCAATCCCAAGCCGCCGACGCCGCCGTTTTTCTCCACTATCTCGTAGGCCAAGCGAACCAGCGTGCGTTCAATTTCCGATGCCGACATCAGCTGCGCTTTCTGGCGCAACCCTGTCTTGCGGGGAGTTGTTTTGGCGTTAATCATCAAGTATTCCTCACAAAGTTCAAGCCTTGATCCGGCGCAGTACCCTGAAACGAGGATTCCCACTGTATTCAACGCCGCCGTTAGAGGTCAAGCGTCGGAACGAACCGAATCAGCGATTCACCGTCTGAGGAGGCGGTCTCTGTTTCCACGCAGCGCGAATCAAGCTGCACAACTTCGATCTTACAGGGTTTGGCGGCATACGTCATGTTCAGAAAATTCGCGTCCTGGAGCACTTAGAGATCGCGGTGTTCGGCAGGCAGCAGGTCTTGAACGACGGACGGGGAATTGGCAGCGGGATGGACTCGCACAGTCCGCGTCAGAATATCTTTATCATTCTGCAGGGCGTCCAGCGTAATCGTGTGGGGAGCAGCAACCGCACCATCGCCAGGAAGAATTCCCACGCCCTGATTGCGCCCCCCGGCCTTTGCCCGGTAGAGAGCGGTGTCCGCGAGTTCGATAGTCTCTTCGGCGCAAACTGCCTCATATGCGCCCCGGCTCCAGGGGAAAGGAGCCCAGCCCACAGAGCAGGTTTTGCGCACTCGAATGCCGTGTCCGAGATCAAAAGCCTCTGCCGCTACGATGTCCAGAATGCGCTCACAGAAAGCGGGTATCCCGGATGGGTCCGCGGAACGGGACATGATCAGAAACTCCTCGCCTCCCCAACGAACCAGAACATCGGACTTGCGCACAACTTTGCCTAGTCGCTCGGCCACACGCTGTAGCAATCGATCGCCAGCAGGATGACCATGAACGTCGTTTACTTCCTTGAAGAAGTCCATATCCACCATAATAAATATCAGATCCCGGTGGTCGATCTTGTGGATATCCGCTCCGCGCGCCCGCTCGTAATTTCGCAAGACCTGTCCAGCCTCGGCTGTAAGAATCTCTTCGAGGTAACGCCGGTTCCACACTCCGGTCAAAGAGTCAGTGAAGGATATTTCCTGTAGTTCAAGATTCTTTCGCTGTAGTTCAAGACTGTGCCACCGCAGAGACTGTTCCTTGTTTTCCAATTCGTCTTTTAGCTTGCAGGTCTCATCGAGATTCTGGCGCGACAGACGCAGCAAATGGAGTAACTCGCGGTCCATCCAATGCTGCTTGATAAATACCAGCGTGCCCATGAAAACCATCGCGGCCACGGTCAATAAGAGCCTGTAGGATCGGACCGCCTGCGGCGCGCCTCGGCCAAACTCCGCCCACGCCACCATAAGCGGCGTGGAGAATACTGCCATCATCGCCAGCCGTGCTGTCCACATGCTGTGGTTGTGACGAAGCGAATCATCGCTAGGTCGATCGGGCGAAGATCCACGATGCCCCACGCCCGCCGCCGCGAACAATGCCATGGCAGCCACCAGCGGAACATCATATAGGCTACCTGTGTAGTAGCGGTGAAAATCGATTGCCACCCCGGCGACAATGGAGCTCACGCTGTAGAGCAATGCAGCCTTGACAAATTTTCCGTAGATGTTTTGCCAGGTTCCCTGGCTGCGCTTCCAAATCATGCCCGCTGCGACAATTAGAACAATCTGTTCACACGCGTAAAGCAGATCAAAACTGTTGCCATAAGTTACTTCGTCCGGAGAAACATACTGCCATGGAATCACGATAAAGAGGTAGAGATAGAGCCACCACGTTAGCAACAGAAAGAAGTCCAAGGACACGAGTCGTAAGGAATGGCCGTTTCGCTGGGCGTGCGGCTGCACCGCTAGGGCCGCCATCATGGGAACAACGTGGAGAAATAAGATTACGTCTCCGACAAAAGGATTCGGCACCTCCTGGCGAAGATAGACTTCGAAGTAAGTCCAGAGAACCTGCGAGCACAGCCACATCCCGCAACCTAATGCCATGAGGGACCAGAAGACTTGGGCCTTCTTGTTGTTGGCTCGGACGTTCCAGGCGATGGCCAATGTCCCGCAAGACAATAGAACACATTGGGTTATGTCGCCAAAGGCGGTAAGCCCAAAGCTGCGGGGGGCAAGCAAGGACACGAGAGCGTGCACGCAAACCACCGCGCACACGATTCCCGTCCATCTGCCGAGTTGCCGCACAGAAAATGAGCCCACACTAAGAGTGTATGTTCGTGCAGGGAACGCTTGGGCATTACGGAAGTAATCGCGCAGCGTCACAGACGTGCACTCTTCTTGACTAGCCGAGCGCGGCCACGAATCGCCCAACCAAGCTGAAAACATCACGATAGGAGTTGTACAGAGGCACGGGTGCGACCCGGAAAGTGTCCGGCTCCCGCCAGTCGCCGATTATGCCCGCCCAGGCCAGGCGTTCGCATAACGCCTTTCCGTTGTGAGCGATGCGAATAGAGAGCTGTGCGCCTCGCCGCTCTTTTTCAGGCGGCGTGATGATCGAGAAGGTGGTGGAGGCTTTCTGATTCAGCAAGTATTCCAGATAAGCGGTCAACGATTCACTCTTGGCGCGCAAACGATCCATTCCTGCTTCGCGGAAAAGAGCCATCGATGCGCGTAGGACTGCGAGGCTGAGAATCGATGGGTTACTCAACTGCCAGCCGTCGGCGCCAGGCATCGGTTGAAAATCGGGTCCCATCTCGAACCGCGACCGTTCGTCGTGACCCCACCACCCCGCAAAACGTGGCAGATCCCAAGAGCGGGCATGCCGTTCGTGAACAAAGCAGCCAGCAGGGCATCCCGGACCGCCATTTAAGTATTTGTAGCTGCACCACACGGCAAAGTCCGGACCCCAGTCATGTAGCTTCAATTGCAAATTACCGGCCGCGTGCGCCAGATCGAAACCGACTACGCACCCGCTTTTGCGACCCGCTCGCGTGATGCGCGCCATATCAAATGCTTGCCCCGTCGCGTAGTTCACCCCTCCCAGCATAATCAGAGCGATGTCTTCTCTCTGCTCAATCAGTGACTCGATCTCGTCCTCGCGAAGACAGGATTCGCCTGGCTCTGGCGTAAGCTCGATTAGCGATGTCGCGGGCTCGAACCCATGAAAACGAATCTGCGACTTCACCGCGTACTGATCGGAAGGAAAAGCACCGCGCTCCATAACGACTTTGTGCTTGCCGGGAGTCGGACGGTAGAACGAAACCATCATCAGGTGAAGATTCACGGTTAGGGAATTCATTACCACAACTTCGAGAGGCTTCGCCCCTACAAGCTCTGCGGTTTGTTCGGTGAGTAGTCTGTGATAGGGCATCCAAGGATTCGTCGCCCGAAAGTGGCCCTCCACGCCAAGTTCCGCCCAATCCGTCAGTTCCTGCTTGATATACGAAGCAGCTGTCTTAGGCTGCAGGCCGAGAGAGTGACCGCACAGATATACACAATTACCACCGAAGGCTGTTTTGGGAAACAAGAAGCGGTCACGGAATTCCTTCAGGGGATCGCGTTCATCCATCGCGATCGCAAAATCCTCACCAGGCTGAAACTCGAAGCGGCTCACTGCTGAATCTCCAAGGGAATGAGGTCCCGGCGAATTAACCGGTCCGCTTGACGCCAGTCGAGGTCCTCCAGGCAACCGATGCGCTCGCAAAGTTCTGCCAATATACTGTCCTGAACGGTGCCGCGCGCCAAGGCAACGGAATAGGGAATACGATGAAAAGTCACCATGGCATACTTCGGTACAAAGAGATGGGGATACTTCGCTTCCAGCGCTAATTCCACTTTCTTTCGAAAAAGGAACCTCGGGTCCGCAACCCGATCTCTCATCTCGATGAAGTTCTCAATGGCCATGTCCGCGATGGCGTCGGCATTTACCTTACGCTGATTCTCGAACTCGGCGAATACTCGAGCCCAATCCGGACCCTGCCGGTCGAGCAATTCCATGAAACAGGTACAATCTTCGAATCCGCAATTCAATCCCTGGCCGAAGAAAGGGACAATGGCATGAGCCGCATCCCCTAGGAGCAGAGCTCTTTCTTCCACATGCCAAGGGGAACACTTGATAGTGACCATTGCACCGGTCGGATTTTTAAAGTAGTTGTCGGCCAGTTGCGGCATTAGTCGAGCAGCGTCCGGAAAGCGAGAGTCAAAAAACTTCACGACCTGCGCCAGTGTGGTGAGGCTGGCGAAGCTTTCTGCCCCCTCAAACGGCAGGAATAAAATGCAGGCGAACGTGCCATCGATGTTAGGTAAGGCTATCAGCATGTGGCTGCCGCGCGGCCAGATGTGCAGGGCGTGTGTTTCCAGCAGATGCTTGCCTTCCGGGCCAGCAGGGATCGTAAGTTCTTTGTATCCGTAGTCGAGATAGTGCTGCGAAAAGTTAAACTGGGCCCGCTTGAGCATTTCCGTCCGTATCGCCGATGCTGAACCATCACACCCGATGACAATACCAGCCTGACACGTGGTTTCCTCGTCCATCAGTTCATTGCGCATCTGGATCTCGCCGGTCTTCAGATCGTATCCCGTGCAGCGTTGATTGAAGTGGATGGCCACGCCGTGTTGCTCCGCGGCATTCATGAGTGCTATGTTGAGCTCCGCCCTGGAAATCGAGTTGATCACCTCCGCTGCATTTTTCCCGTAAGGTTGGAAGGTCAGGTCTCCTGCAACCGAATGCATCATCCTGCCCTTCATGGGAATGATGATGTTTCGCATCCTCTCCCACAGGCCTGCCTGCTGCAGGGCGTAAATGCCCCGAGTCGAGAGGGCCAGATTGATGGAGCGTCCGGCGCTCGAACCCACTCGCCGCATGTCTGGGCGTCGCTCATAGATTTCAACAGGGAATCCACGCTGCCTGAGGAGAATGGCAAGTAACGGGCCGTTGAGTCCGGAACCGATCAGTGTGATTTTGTCAGGGGATCGCTTCATCGGCCGGAATTTGGAACCGTTGGTTCACGGAGAAGACCGGACAGCCAGCGCGTCATTCCGTTAGCAACGTCCTCGCCTCCCACAATTCAGGGAAAAATTTCTTGTCGAGCGTCAGCTTCAAGTACGAGGCTCCGGCGCTTCCCCCGGTGCCCATGCGGATGCCGATGATTCGTTCGACGAGTTGGATGTGGCGCAGCCGCCAGCTCACCACCAGTTCATCGAACTCCGTCAGCCGTTCGCACACGTCAATCCAGTCACGATGATGATGCTCATCCGTGTAGAGTGCGTGAACGGCACGCGCGCGAGCTTCGAAGCGATCTTTCTCGGTCTCGGTCTCGCTGGCGGGAGCCAGTTTACCCATCGCCTGCAAAGCGCCGAAGAATACGTCGCGCAGCGAGGGTTCCTCCAAGCGGCGCTTCAGACTTGCGTACGCCTCCGGCGTGGGACGGTGGTAGCGCAGCATCTTCTCGTCCTTCAAGCCGCATAAAAATTCGATTTCTCGAAACTGCTCAGACTGAAATCCGCTGGCAGGCTCCAGCAAACCGCGAAACGCTAGAAAATGGGTGGGCAGCATCGTCTCCAGAATTGTGAACTGCTCGACCAACACACGGGTGATCTCCGTGCAGCGGCGCAGCAGCCGAGCCGCTTCGTAGACTTCATCCCGTGACTGCGGGGCCTCGCCAGCCTTTCGTAAATTCGCGACCACCGCATCCAAGTCATGCAGCAGTTCCTTGAACCACAGCTCGTAAGTCTGGTGAACAAGGATGAAGAGCATCTCATCATGATGTGGAGGCAAAGACTGGGGACGCTGTAACGCCAGCAGTTCGGGAACGTTCAAATACGAACTGTACGTAAGCTGGCCCGACTCGGGCGTCGATGGAGACGAGGCAACGATCACGTTTGATTCCTTGTCTGCGGTCCCGGCCGGCTCGGCTTTCAGCGCCAGGAATCGTCCTGCGTTCCCGGCCAGAATTTGTGCGCGGGTATGCTGTGACAAATTGCTTTTGGTGACGAGTGAGCCGACGCGTTCTTCGCCCAACGGAAAGGGATAGTCCGAACCAAGCATCACATGGTCCGCTCCCATCGTTTCCACCAGAAATTGCAGCGTGCGTTGATCGAACACCGCGGAGTCAGCATAGAAACGGTTGAGGTAGTGGCTCGGGGGATGTTGGCACTCACCGCGCGCTACCGGGTGATGGTGCCAGGCATTTTCCAGCCGTCCGAGCAAAAACGCGAAACTGCCGCCGCCATGAGCGAAACAGATTCGAAGACTGCCCGGCAGCCGGTCAAACGCTCCGCTCAAAATCAGCGCCACCAACGACAGTTGTGTTTCCGCCGGCATGCCGACCGTCCACGGCATCATGTATTTCGGCATCCGTTCCCGGCCGAACGTTTCCCAGGGATGGACCAGTACCGCTGCGCCTTCGTCCGCACAGTGATGAAGAAACGTCACAATGCCGGGATCGTCAAGGTTCTTGCTGCCAACGTGGTTGCCAATTTGCACGCCCAGGTGTCCGGCGCGCATGCAGCGGCTAAGTTCGTTACACGCCGCGTCAATATCTTGCAGCGGCACCTGGCAAAGCGATTTCAGCCGCCCTTTCCCCCGGCTACAAAGCTCAAGTGCTGAATCATTGAACAATTGCGCGCAATCCACCGCATGTTCGACCGGGCGTTCATAGCCGAACAGAACCGGCGTTGCAGACATAACCTGCAAGTCAACGCCGTCACGATCCATCTCCCGAAGGCGAACCTCCGGATCCCAACACGCTGAATAGATATGCCGGAAGAACCTATCGCCCACCATGACGTCGGCCTTCCCGGCGTCGGTGTGTTTGATCCAGGGCCAGTTCGGAGTGCCGTAGCGCTCCGCCAGGTCCGGCCATGACCTGGGAAAAAAGTGGTTATGAATGTCGATGACATGCATACTTACTTCCCCGGATGAATCGTGCCGCAATGCTTACATTTGCGCTTGCTCTCATCGCCATAGAACTGCTGAAAAACAGGCGGCAGGTCTTTGACAATACTCTTCAGCCTGACTTCAGCGCGGTGGATCAACTGATGGCAGTTGGGACAGAACCATTCGAAGGCATCGACAGAACCTTCCGGGCGCGGCACTTCAACCACAACCCCGATCGTTTCAGCCGGCCGCTGCGGGGAGTGTCGTACGTGTTTGGGAAGAAGAAAAATGTCGCCTTCCTTGATCGGTATTTCCATCGGAGGCTTTCCGGGCGTCTCCATGATGCGAAGAGAAATACTGCCCTTTAACTGGTAAAAGAATTCTTCAGTCGGATCGTCATGATAATCGCGCCGCTGGTTCGGTCCACCTACGACGGTCACCATCATCTCGCCATCTTCCCACACCTGTGCGTTACCCACTGGAGGCTTCAGCTTCTCTTTGTTTTCTTCGATCCAGGCTTGAAAGTTGAACGCCCTCAGATTCTTGATGGATGCCATCGCGCCCCCTATTTCAGCGGTTTGTAGGCCGTAGCCCTGATCTCAATCAGTAAGTGCGGATGCGGCAACTGATGCACGGCAACCGTCGTTCTCGCCGGACCGTCGTATCCGAAGAATTCGCCGTAAACCTCGTTATAGCCGGCGAAATCGTTCATATTCACCAGGTAAGTGCAAATCTCAACCACGTCTTGCAGTTGTGCCCCTGCGCCACGCAGGATGTCGCGAAAATTCTCGATCACCGAGCGCGTCTGCACACGGATATCCAGACGTGTTGTGCCAAGTGGATCGACCTCGGCTCCTGCGATTGTATTGTCGGCGCGTCGCGCACTAGTTCCGGAAACAAACAGAAAGTCGCCAGCCCGTTTTACGTGCGGATACTTACCGCGCGGAGCGGCTTTGCCTTCGATGATTTTGCTGTCGGTGCCTGTCATTTGCTTCTGATTGTTCTGATCACAGGTCTTTAATAGCGTTACACATCCGAGTCGCTGTATCACAGCCGAATGCAGATGTTGTTGAGCTCGGAATAAAAATTCATGGAATGCATTCCGCCTTCGCGGCCAATGCCCGAAAGTCCGGCTCCGCCAAACGGCGTCCGCAGATCACGCAGAAACCAGCAATTCACCCATGTGATGCCCACCTTCATCTGCTGCGCGACACGATGGCCTCGCTTCAGGTCGGTGGTCCAGATCGACGCCGCGAGACCATACTGCGTGTCATTGGCCATGGCGATGGCTTCCTCTTCCGAATCAAAAGCTGCGATGTGGCATACAGGCCCAAAGATCTCCTCCTTCACGCACCGCGCCGATTCCGGCAATCCAGTATAGATGGTTGGTTGTACGTAGAAGCCTTGATCGCGATTGTCGCTAAACTTCGGAACTCCGCCGCCGGTTACGAGGGTAGCGCCTTCTTCGCTGGCCAGCGTGTAGTACGAAAGAACCTTCTCGCGATGTTGCGCCGAAATCAGCGGGCCCAGATCAGTCTTTGGGTCGTTCGGCCAGCCCGGATGCAGGCTCTCCGCTTTCCGTTTCAGCGCTTCCACGAACAAACCGAAGATTTTGCGTTCCACGTATACGCGCTCGGCACATAAACAGACTTGCCCCGTATTCAGGAACACGGCGTCAGACAAGCCGCTTATAGCCTCTTCAAAGTTGCAATCGGCGAACACAACCGCCGCATTCTTCCCGCCCAGTTCAAACGAGACTGGCTTAACCGTTGGCGCCACGGACTTCATGATGGCTGCCCCGGTTCTCGATCCGCCAGTGAATGTGATCGCGTCCACGCCGGGATGCTGCGTCAAAAACTCCCCCGCGGATCCCGGTCCGAATCCGTGCACGACGTTATAGACGCCATTGGGAATTCCCGCATCCTGCATCGTCTCGGCAAGTAGCGTAGCTGTAGCGGGAGTCTCTTCCGAGGGCTTAACCACCACTGCGTTCCCGCACGCCAGCGCGGGTGCAACTTTCCAGGTGAGCAGCAAGAGTGGCAGGTTCCAGGGTGTGATGATGCCAATCACTCCCAGCGGCTTGCGCACAGCGTAGTTCAGAGCCGTTGTTCCGTCCGGAGTTTCCGTCTGAAAAGATTCCATTCCAGACATTTTCACAAGGTCGGCAAAGACGCGAAAATTTGCCACGGCGCGAGGAACGTCAAGCCTCGAAGCCAGAGAGACCGGTTTGCCCGTGTCCGCGATCTCAGCCTGCACGAAACAATCAAACCGTTTTTCAATCGCGTCTGCGACCCGGTGCAGTCGCGATGAGCGTTCGCGGATGCCAAGCTGCCCCCATTCTCCAAGCACCGCACCCCGCGCCGCGTGCACCGCCTCGTCCACATGAGCCTCGCCGGCTTCGGTGACGTTTGCGATGACCGTCCCGTCGGCGGGATTAACGTCGGCAAACTCGCGATTCCCGGACACGAATCGGCCATCGATATAATTTTGGATTAGTTCCACGCGATCCCCAGGCGGGCCTCGGCAATCGTAGCAGGACGATTGTAGGCGAAGCAATCGCGGTGCGGGAGTTTCAGTTCAGACGCTTTTCGAGATAACGACGTAATGCATCGTGCCAGGAAGGCATCGTGATTCCGAATGTTTGCAGGCTGGACTGCGACAGTACTGAATACTCGGGTCGAGGCGCTGGACGCGCCATCCCCAAACTGTTCACCGGCCGCACAGCCGAGTTGAGCCCTGCCTCGCGGATAATCTCCTCTGCAAACTCAAACCAGGTGCAGTCCCCTGTATTGGTCGCATGCACAATTCCTTCCGCATTCTTCCGGCACAACTGAATAATGGCGCTCGCCAGGTCTACCGCATAGGTCGGGCAACCGCGCTGATCATTAACCACGTCAAGTGCGGGACGGCTTGCGGCCAGCTTTAAAATGGTATCGGGGAAACATTTGCCGCCGGTGCCAAATAGCCATGACGTTCTGACGATGCAGACGTTGGGCAGCACCTCCAGCAGCTTGATCTCGGCCTCAGCTTTGCTGCGTCCATAAACGCTCAGCGGATTGCGTGCGTCACCGGTCTCGTATGGTGCCCTCTTCTTTCCGTCGAAGACGTAATCGGAGCTGAGGAACAACAACTGCGAGCCGGCCATCTTGGCCGCGGTCGCGAGATTTACCGCGCCGTCGCGGTTCACCGCAAAGGCCAGCTCTGGGTTTCTTTCGCACCCGTCCACATCTGTGTAAGCTGCAGCCAGCACGATCCAGTCGGGCCTTTGTTCCCGCACAAGCATCTTCAGCCGCTCCCCATCGCGGATGTCTGCATCGCGCGAGGTGAGCCCGGTCACAACATCTGCGTGCCACTCGTGCATGAGAGCCTGGCCTAGCAGACCAGATGCGCCAAAAATTGTGACTCGCATCGGAATTTAATCGTAGGCTTCGGCGTCGCGGAAGGCCACGCCGCGCTGGTCTTTGGTTGATACTATTGGTTCGCCATCCAGTTCCCAGTTGACCTTGAGATCGGGATCGTTCCAGGCGAGCGTTCGCTCGTCTTCTGGTGCGTAGAAATCAGTAGCCTTGTAGAGCGCGTGAGCCTTTTCCGAGAGCACACGAAATCCGTGCGCAAATCCCGCGGGGATCCACAACATGCGTTTGTTCTCGCCGGATAATCGCACCGCTTCCCAGCGGCCAAAACTCGGAGAACTCCGCCGCAGATCGACGGCCACATCGAGAATTTCTCCTTCGGCCACGCGTACAAGTTTTCCTTGCGGATGCTTTATCTGATAATGCAAGCCGCGCAGAACATTGCGGGAGGAGCAGGAATGGTTATCCTGCACAAACTGTTCAGTGATTCCAATATCCGCCATCCTCTGCTGGTTGTAACTCTCAAAGAAAAAGCCGCGCTCATCTCCAAACACTCGCGGTTCAAGAATGAATACACCGGGCAAGGAAGTCGAGATTTTCTTGATGGCATCCATCGCACGACGAATTGCTGGAGTTGCATTCATCAGAATACCTTCTCTCGCAAGAGTTGCAGCAGGTAAGCGCCGTAACTATTATTTCTCATCGCATTGCCCATTTTCTCGACCTGCTCGGCCGTGACATAACCGGAGCGAAGCGCGATCTCTTCGGGGCAAGCTACCATCAGGCCTTGCCTTTTTTCGATGGCTTGGATGTAGAGCGAAGCATCCATCAGGGACTCATGTGTACCCGTATCCAGCCAGGCCATGCCTCGTCCCATAACCACGACCTCCAATTGGCCGCGCTTCAAATAGGCCGTATTTACGTCGGTGATCTCCAGCTCTCCTCGCGCACTGGGTTTCAACGACTTCGCAATCGGCACGACCTGGTTGTCGTAAAAATAAAGTCCGGTAACCGCGTAACGCGATTTTGGCCGCCGGGGCTTTTCCTCGATGCTGAGAGCGCGCCCGGCGGCGTCGAACTCCACAACTCCGTAGCGTTCAGGATCGTGGACCGGATAGGCAAACACGCGTGCGCCTCGCGTGCTGGTTGCGGCTTCACGGAGATCCTTGGCCAGATCGTGTCCATAGAAAATATTGTCGCCCAGAACAAGGCCGCAAGGGTTATTCCCCAGAAACGCTTCACCCACTAAAAATGCCTGCGCGATTCCCTCTGGTTTGGGCTGCACCTGGTATTGCAACTGGATGCCAAACTGGTTTCCATCTCCTAGTAACGTCTCAAAGTTGTGCACATCCTCGCGAGTAGTAATAAGAAGGATGTCGCGAATCCCCGCCAGCATCAGCGTGCACAGCGGGTAATAGATCATTGGTTTGTTGTAAACCGGCAACAGGCTTTTTCCCATCGCGTGCGTCGACGGATACAAACGAGTTCCCGCACCTCCTGCCAGAATGATTCCTTTATACCCAGCGCTGTTCGAGGCTTGTGTCATAAAGATTGTTTAACGCGGTTGCATTCAAGAACGGTAGTGCGTCTCAATCCACTGCCGGTAGCTGCCGCTGGTCACGTCGCGGACCCAGTCTTCGTTCTCCAGATACCAACGCACGGTCTTGCGCAGTCCGCTCTCAAATGTTTCCCGCGGTCTCCAGCCGAGTTCGCGTTCAATCTTACTTGCGTCCATGGCGTAACGCCGATCGTGCCCTGGACGATCTTTCACGAAGGTGATAAGGCCCCGGCGCGAGGCGCCGCGGCGACCCGCTATTTCATCCACAATGTCGCATAGGGTCTCTACGATTTCTATGTTGCGCTTCTCGCAACAGGCGCCAATATTATAGGTCTCTCCCACTCTTCCCCGGTCCAGGACGATCGCAATCGCTTCGCAGTGATCCTCCACATAGAGCCAGTCGCGAACGTTCTGGCCATCCCCGTAAACCGGCAGCGGTTTGCACGCACGCGCGTTCAGGATCATCAGCGGGATTAACTTTTCCGGGAACTGAAATCGCCCATAATTGTTCGAGCAATTCGTGGTTAGAACCGGCAATCCATAAGTGTGGTGGTAGGCGCGCACGAAGTGATCCGAAGCTGCCTTTGACGCGGCGTACGGACTGTTGGGAGCGTAAGGCGTGGTTTCAGAAAATGCCGGATCCTCCGGTCCGAGCGAACCAAACACCTCGTCCGTGGACACGTGCAGAACGCGGAAGTTCGTTTTCTCCGCCTCATTCAGCCCCCCCCAATACGCGCGCACCTCTTCCAGTAGCGCAAAGGTCCCACCAACATTTGTGCGGATAAAATCATCGGGTCCGCGTATGGAACGATCTACGTGGCTTTCGGCGGCAAAATGCACAATAGCCCGCGGCCGGCGACGATCTAACAGTCTCCGTAACAAGTCGCGGTCGGCAATGTCTCCATGAACAAACTCATAGCGCCGCTCGTTTGCGATTGCTTCCAAGTTGTGCAGATTTCCCGCGTAGGTGAGTTTGTCCAGGTTCACAATTGAAGCTGGATCACGTTCCATCCGTTGCAAAATGAAATTAGACCCGATGAACCCTGCTCCGCCGGTGACGAGAATTGCGTTTTCCATGAATGATGGTTCGCTGAAATTGCACGGTTTCGCCAGGCTCTGTTGTCTGGCTGCCTCAAGCAAATCTGAAACGAACCTTCAATTGTAAACAAAAAGGACGGGAATCCCGTCCTCTGTGGTGCATCTCGAACTTATTTTGACTGTTATCGTTTTTGTAACGATATGCCCACTTCTTTATCCTGCCTTCCGTTGCGCTGGCAATGCCTGGCCATGCACGCGCCCACTCGGTTTTTTCGCTGAAGGCTCATTCAGCTGAATGCCCATTGTTTCGAGATATTCCCGTTCGATTTCCGCCGCAATCCTGGGCCACTGATAATGTTCGCGGATGCGGCGCTTCGCGGCCAGTCCAGCCGCCTCGCGCACACTGGGATTCGCAATCAAGAATCGCAGGCGGTCAGCCAGGTCTGAGACGTCACCCCGCCGAAAAGTAAATCCAGCCTCGGCGACGACTTCACAATTCTCCGCTACATCGCTGCTGAGCACGCACAGCCCGGCGCCCATCGCATCCAGTAACGCCAGGGACAAACCTTCCAGATCGGAAGGCAAGACGAACATCATGGCATTGGTCAGCAACTCATCCAGTGCTTCGCCTGAAACCCAATCCAATATTTTAACCCGATCGCTGGCATGGGTCCGCAACTGACGCGAGTAATCGTCGCAATAGCTCGACGCCCCTGCCATGACCAGCTTTATGTCGGTGTTCAGGCTCTCGTAGGCTTCGATCAGGAGATGGCAGCCTTTTTCCGGAGAGAATCTTCCCAAAAAAAGAATGTATTCTCCGGGTTCAAGGCCCCACTGAAGGATCTTGTCAGGAAGGCATCTGTTGCGGAGCACTCCGCCATTGGGTACGTAAGACGTGTTCACTCCGTAGCCCTCCCTGTAGTGATTCTGGAGTACTTGGGAAACTACCATTGTGCGAGTGGGCAAACGCACTGCAGCCCGCTCCCCAAGCCGTAGGACAGCCGAGGCTATCCGCCCCCATTTCTTGCGCTGCCAGTCCAGACCCTGGACGGTGACCACGGTTTTCTTTCCGACGAGACGCGGAATAAACGAAAATAGCGCCGGTCCTAAAGCGTGGTAGTGTACTACGTCACAGGGTTGCGTAAGAACGTGGAGGGTGCTAAAAAACGTGTGCAGCAACGTTTCCAGATGCTTGGACCGGATTGTTGGCAGGCGAATGACATGCATGCCGTTATGTTGTTTCCCCGGTGGAGTGAAGTAGGTCCTGCAGTATGCTGTGACATGATGTCCCATTCCCGCCAATAGCGTGCCAACTTCTTCGTAATAGGACTCGATTCCGCTGTACTTCGCAACCACGCCCCGCCCGCCTATGAACGCGACCCGAAGCGGTTGTTTCGTGAGCGCCACCGGACTTCTATCCCCGACGGAAGTCCGCTCGACGTTAATCCGCCTCGGCGTGAATGACGGAGGCCTGCGTAGCTTCGCCAGCCGCTCATACAGGCCAATTAATGCCTCGTAATGCGCCTCCGGTCTGTACCGGTGACGTACTTGCTGTTGACCCGCCCGGCCCATTCTGTCCGCGAGTTCGGGTTGTGAGCTGAGAAACTGGATAGCCGATGTAAGCTGCTCCACGTCTCCAGTCCTGTAGAGCAATCCGGTTTTGCCTTCTTGCACCAGTTCCCGTCGCGAACCCAGGTCGGTGGCCACCACGGTTCGAGCTTCCGCATAGGATTCAAGGATTGTCTTGCCCAACGTTTCATAGGCATGCGATGGCAGCACGGTGAAGCGAGAGCTGGCAATTGCACGTTCCAGATCAGCTCCCCGCAGGTATCCCGCGAATTCGACGTTTTGCAATCCAAGTGTGACGGTCAGTTGCTGCAATCGGCCGCGCTCCGGCCCGTCCCCCGCAACCACTAGTCGAAGATCAGGGAGTCGTTGCATGGCATGCAACAAGTCCGACACCCCCTTTTCTGCGGACAACCGCCCGAAGTAAAGGAGCGGGGCGTTTTGCGCCCTTTGTTCCGCAACCGGCTTAATCGCTTGAAAATGGGGAAGGACCTCGAACTTAGCCGGATCCCAGCCATGCTCTACAAATTTGTCACGCACAAATTGGCTCGGTGCAAGGAAGCAGTCCACACATTTCCGGTAGGTGCCAAGCCATTTGTGGACGTATGCCTCCGCAACCAAGGTCATTGACGCTCCCCGGCCGGGATAGCAATTCTCTTTCAGCGCGTGCCAGAATTCTCCCCCTGTGCAGGCCTCGCACGCTTCGCCACGCGATACCAGGTTGTAGCTGGGACACAGCACCTTGAAGTCGTTCAGGTGATAAACCACGGGAACTTTCTGCGCCTTCAGCTCCCATAGAATCGATGGAGACAGATGGTGATAGATATTGCGAACATGGGCAACGTCGGGTTGGAATTCGGCGATCATTGCCCGAATCCGTCGCTGGGCTTCGCGTGAATAAATAGCCTGCGCAAACAGCCTCACTTTATGAAACCATCCGTTTGGCTTCTTGAAGTTGGTGTGCGGCATGAAATGGCGGTCATACGGAGTGGGCTGTCCTCGGGGGTCGGCCATGGAAAACAGCGCCGTCTCATGACCTTTGGAGCGCAGAAGTTCCATAGCCTCGAACAGGTAAACTTCGGTTCCGCTGAAGGGATAGTTATATTTGTTGCAAAATAAAATTCTCATGGGAAAGGCTCCAATCCTCGATGGCGAACTGCTGGGTTGCGACTAGTTGCAGGAACAAGCGGCCAAAGCGAGCCAGGTTTTTCCTACGACTGAAGTTGTGAAGAACTTGCGCCCGCGCGGCGTGGCGGATCCAGTCCATGCGGCTCACGGCATTTAGGTCCTCTCCGCGTATTTGCTCCTCAAGTAAAAGAATTTTCGCTACGAAATCGTTCATTGCCCCGGGGTTGTAAAGGAAGCCCGTTTTTCCGGGAATGACAAGCTCCGGGATGCCTGTAATAGCAGGCGCGAGCACGATTTTGCCTCGTGCCATCGCCTCCATCAGGACGAGCGGAATTCCTTCACTGCGGCTGGTCAGCACCACCACATCGGCGCGCCCGTAGAGCGTATCCATCTGCCGTCGGGCCACGTGGCCGAGCAGAGTCAGCCGTTCTTGCAGGCAGTTTTGCCGGATGAGCAATTCCAGGCTTTGCCGCTCCGGTCCCTCTCCGGCAATCGCACACTCAAAGTCGAGTCCGCAGTTGCGCAATCGGGCACAGGCACGAACCAGGAATGCGTGATCTTTCACCGCATGCAGCCGTCCTACAGCCAGCAGAGTGAAAGAGTGGCGTGTGCGACAGGCAGTCTGAGGACGGAGAAATTCTGCGCGTGCCGGTACATCGGCGCCCAGTCGCGACACTACGATCTTTCCCCGGCGTGTTGCGGGAAAGTGCTGCAGAATGTAGCGGCGGTTGTACTCGGAGATGGTTACGCAAAACCGGCAGTTCTTCAGCTTCGTATCGAGATAAGCGCCGTCGACCAGCAAGTCCGACCCGTGCAGGGTCAAGCTAAAACCCACCCCCAACAACCGGGCAGCCACCATTGCTATCCATGAACCGAAATAGCCGTGATGTACGTGGATGTGATCCACCTCGTGATCTCGCAGCGTCACGGCGTAATACACGCCCAGACAGGTGTGCAACAGGGCTCTCAGTCGACGGTTAAGTGGTTCTCTGCCACCCAGGAGCACCCGCGCCACCAGGTCGCCCACCCGCTCCCATCGCCGTACTGCCAGCGCAAGGGCACGGAGAACAATTAGCGGTCGAAACCTCTGCAGGCAGAGAACTTCGGCCGTATCCTCTGCGGTTGGAGGCGACTGCTGCTGTGGCTTCGAACGCGGATTTCGCACACTCCCCGCAATGACACGCACTCCCCGAAGCCGCAGCTCCTGGATTTCTTCACCCACATATGGCTCTACGGGTACGGGAAATTCGTTAGCGAGATAGGCGACCGTTAACACCGAGTCGGAGAGTAAGGGGGCTTAAAGGAAGAGATTCAGGAAATGGAATTGCAACCGGCACGGCGCCTCTGCGCTGCCAGCATTCCAGCCATGGTAAAGAGAAGCCCATTCACGAACTGGTAGTTCATCACCACGACCGCGGCATTCACCCAATAAACCCCCAGCAACACGGGCCACATGGAATGAAATTGGTAATTCAGAAAGCCCTCGCGTTCGGCCCGCGGAACGGGGAATCTCCCCAGCCGGAAAATCTCCCACATCAGCCACGCGTACAGTGCCAGGCCCACCATGCCGTGTTCCACCAGGAGTTCGAGGTAGGTATTATGCGGATATAATTCTCTTTCTTTATAGCCGCTGACGTGCCGAGCTAACTCGGAGGGCATCTGATTCACCCCCCAGCCAGCGAACGGTTTTTCCAGGAACATCTGCCATCCCCCGGCATAGACCGCCTGCCGGAAATCGAGAGGACCGGATTCGTGCAGCCGGTCGGTAAGAGCGCGCCGCTGATCGTCGAAGCTCAAGGCAACCAGTAGGCCCAGAGTTCCCACGATCGACACGGCGATGCAGATACGCCGCAGCCCTGGATTGCGCGTGCGGAAAATCAAAATCCCGATGCTGACTGCGAATGAGAGCCAGACAGCGCGGGTCATCGTCGCCAGAATTGCGATTGGAAGGGAAGCCAGTAGCACAGCAGCTTTTAGTCCGCGTATTCTTCCGCGCAGAAACGAGTGTAGGGCCAACACACCAAGCAAATTTAAAGAAACCCCGTTCGCCACCGCCTGCAGCAAGGGTCCTCGCGCCCGGTCGGCATGATAGCCCAGGTTTTCATCCAGAATGAAGCGCGGAAAGATTAATGACTTTGCGCCCACCAAAAACGCAATCGAGGTGAAGCAGAGATAGGCGAGCACCACAAGTGCAAATAGCTCGAATTGCCGGAGGCGCCGTTCCTCAAGAAATACAAGCGCCGCCAGGTGGAACAGGGCGAACGGCACAATGAATTTCGCCGCGAGCAGACACCAGGTTCGGTTGTCGAAGGGCTGCTGAGCAACGCTGGCTACCGCCAAAAATGTCAAACCGATCATCGGCCACGTCGCTCGCTCCACCGCCAGCAAACGCTGCCGCGTTACAACCGCTCGCCCGTTCACTCCCAGAACCAACAACACGAATGCAACTCGATCGATCTCATAGAAGGGAACATCGGGATGGCGTACTGCGAGAAGCAGCACAGCCGGCGCAATCATCAGGCCCTGAAGCGAGCGCAGGCCCATCCAAACGCCACGCCAGGCCGCCTCGCCGGCCCAGCCGACAGATGGCGGCATCCGCGATGGACGCGAGGACATCAGTCTCCACTCCCGCGCAATACTTCCCAAACCGTCTTCAGCAAAATCCTCAAGTCCAACCCCAGGCTCCAGCGATGGATGTATTCCAGGTCCAGATTCATCCCAGCCTGGAATGATGGGTCCCGCCGCGCCGTTACTTGCCAAAGCCCCGTTATCCCTGGCGTCACATCCAAGCGCGGCAGGTGCTCAATCGTATAGGCGGAAAAATCATCCAAGGGGTGGGGCCGCGGTCCTACCAGGCTCATTTCTCCTTTCAGCACATTCAAGAGTTGTGGAAGTTCGTCCAAACTGTAGCGGCGCAGGAATCGTCCAAT
>WNFJ01680222.1_pt2 | contig 22946 bp, 21 predicted proteins | sample 5400461 | NCBI WGS metagenome assembly WNFJ01 (sample SAMN13153349, study PRJNA577476) | soil metagenome | isolation source: 115 cm saprolite on Douglas fir-dominated hillslope | place: USA:California | collected 2013-09-17
CCGACCCAAGCCGCGCAGCCAGCCCCACCGCCGCCGCAGAACAGTGAGCGCCCCGTGGTGAGCCAGCCGCCGCCCGCCGCGCAAGCAGCGGCCGCTCCGGAAGAGGCGCCGCCGCCGACCGAGTTATATCCACTCCCGGTCGGCAAGCTGGTGTACGAGTCGCTCAAGACCGCGTTCGTCGACTTCCCCAAACTGCTGCGCTCGCTGAGTAGCGACCGGCTCACCGGGTATCTGCGGCTGACCGGGATGGCGTCTCGCGGCATGATCCTCTTCTACCAGGGCAGCCTGATCGAAAGTTTCTACGACGGCGGCGCGGTGGTATCCACCGGGCGGACCGCCTTCTCCCTCTTCAAGAACGACGTCGACCGGGGCGAAGGCAGCATGGACGTCATCGAACTGACGCCCGAAGTGGTCACGGCCATCTACCAGCTGCTGACCGCGCCCACCATCCTCTCGGGGCTGCTGGCGCGTTTCGTCGATATCCGCGCCCTACTCCAATACCTGCAGGAAGAAAAGATCCATGGCAGCCTGCTGGTGCGGGCCCCGGAAGAGATGGGCATCATCCTCCTGCGCGATGGGCAGTTGCTGGGCGCGTTTACCCGCGGGCAACCGCAGCTGATGCAGGACCCCGAGCTCGTGACCCGCCTGTGCGCCGACTCCAAGACCCGGATCGAGGTGAAGGCCGTCGCCGACCTGGAAGAGCCGGCCTCGGTGAGCCTGGAAGAGATGCTCGCCATGACGCCATCCGTTGCCTCGACCGTCTACCGGCCTGCGGCGCCCGCACGCGCGCCCGCCGCCCCAGCCGCCCCGGCCGCCCCGCCCCAGCGCGCCCAGAACTATCAGCCGGCTCCGCAACCCGCGCAACCCCCCGCCGGCGAGCCGGACATCGATTGGCCATCGTTGATGAGCCAGTTGAACCAGATGGCTGACAACGCGCTGCAGAACCGGTCGAAGAAGGTCAAGGAAATGCTCGGCACGACCGAACACAACGTCGATGCTCTGGACCGGACGATCGACCGGATCTCGCAGACCTCGATCATGTTCGTCGATCCGGCCCGCCTGACCAACCTGGCCAATGAGATGCGCCAGCTTCTCGAGGAGCAGAGGTAGGTTTCTACCCGCTGGACCTTTTAGGGCGAGGCTCTCGCTAACCGTCTAACCCTCAAGCATGCGCCGCGGAGTCCTCCTGGTCCTGGCATTGTTGGCGCCTCTCGCGTCGGCGTGCGCGCTCAATCCGCCGCGGATCGTGAACATCTCCCCCGGCCGTGAGGCGACCGACGTCGCGACCAACCAGCCCATCAGCATCAGCTTCGACCGCCCCATGAACCACGAGTCGGTGGAGCGGCGGTTCGGGCTCAGCCCCGCCCTGCCCGCGTGCAGCGGGTCGAAGAACTGCTCCTTCGCCTGGAGCGGCAACACGCTGACGTACATCCACGCGCACGTCAGCTTTGGGTTCTCCACCGCGTACACGGTGTCGCTGCTGGGGGGCTACGCGGATGCCAGCGGCCAGCAGAACACCCTCGACCACTCCTGGCGCTTCATCACCGAAGGCCGGCCGACCCTGACGGCGGTCGATCCGCCCGATAATGCCGCGGCGGTCGCGCCGGACCGCAACATCGTTCTCACCTTCAGCCGGCCGATGCAGGTGGATTCGATGCGCAGCGCCGTGCAACTGAGCCCCGACGTCCGCTTCCTGCTCCGGTCAAAGCCGGGCGGCGACGGTTCCCAGTTTGAGATCATCCCGATCGCGGCGCTTCAACCGAACCAGAGCTACACCATCTCTATCGACCAGCCGCTCGACGCCCACGACAACGCCATCGTGGGTCGTGTGCAAACGCGTTTTCGTACCGGGTCGCTCTCCCTGTCTCGAAAGATCGGCTACCTCGTCGGGCAGCCGGCGCAACCCGCCTTCGCGGTCGGGATCGTCGATCCCCATCCCGATACGTTCCTGGGCCGGTCGACCCCGAAGATCGTCTACAGCCTCAGTGCTCAGAGCCAGATCGAGGACGTCATCCTCTCCTTCGACTGGTCGCCGGACGGGCAGCGGCTGGTCGTGGTCCAGGCGCCCCGAAACGCGGACAGCGGCCCGATCCAGATCGTCGACCTCGCGACCGGCACCGTCATCCGGCCAGGCATTAACGGCTCGGTCGTCCATTGGTCGGCTGACGGCAGCATCGTCTACCTGCGGACGGGCACCCTGCGCCGGTTCCGCCCCACCACGCTGGAGGATGTGGCGCTGACCGATCCCACCGACGGGCGCGTGAACGACCCGCTGGCGCTGACCCCCGATGGCAAATCGATCGCCTACAGCACGACCGACGCGCAGGGCGTCAATCATCTGTGGATCTTGAACCTCGACCTCCGCAGCCGCTACAAGCCGATCGGGCTCGACGATCCGGCCGATCACCCTGCCTGGTCGCCGAACGGGACCAAGCTTGCCTTTCGGCGGCTGACCGCCGCGGGCCCGGAACTCTGGGTGTACGACCTGTCCGCCAGTGGCGCGAGCGCGTACCGCCGCGGCGGCCCGCTCGATATCACGGGCGCTGCCTGGCTGAACGACAACAGCACGCTCTATGCGGCTACCGGCACGGGAGCCTCGTCGGCGCTCTACCGCGTCAACATCTTTTCCGCGGGCGAGGCCGGCGGCGTGGTCAAGGTCACCGGCGGCAAGGACGCACCCAATGGGTCAGCGCCCAACACGCCCGCCTACGACCGGCGGATCGGCTTTACGGGTCAGATCGACGAGCTGCCCCAGGTCTACGTGATGAACGGCGATGGGTCGCGGCCGCAGCAGCTGACCGACTGGGAAGTCGACTACCCGTACACGGGCCAGGCCCCGAACTGGGTACCGATCGGTTAGGCCGCCCGCGGGAGGGAGTCGTCGGTTGCGACCCCGACCTGGGGCGGCTTCAGGTAGTTCGCGTGGAAGTAGGCGCGCACCGACATCGTGACCAGCATGGCGATCGCCATCAAAACCGCGGACGACCAGAAGGGCATCCAGAGCTGGAGGCCGTACATCCAGCCCGCGATCGGGTAGGCGACGATGACCACCGCACCGGTGACCAGTGCGAAGAGCCCGTACCCCTTCGCCATCGCATAGTCCGGAAGCACCTCCCCGATGACGGCGGTCATGACCTGACGAAAGGACCAGAAGGCCCCCCTCAGGAAGAACGCGATACCCAGAATCGGTAGGGCCATCGAGGAGAGGAGAAGGATCGCGGAGAGGACGTAGGCCGCCTCGAAGCAGAGAACGATGGCGACGCTGCCGAGCGACCGGCGCAGCCGCCCAAGCCCCAGGCCCATGAAGACCGAGCCCAGGTAGAGAACGCTCATCAAGACGCCGATCCAGAAGTTGTCCACGTGCGCCGCCTCGCGGGCATAGAGCGCGGTGAAGGTCCAGGGGATGAAGATGATCGCGGTCACCACCGTGAACAGCGAGAGCATGACCCGGTACGCGGGGAAGCGCATCAGGTCTCGGTAACGGATCGCCGGCACGGAGAACCTCGGGGTCTGCTTGGCCGGAAGGAATGCGATGCAGACGGTGGCCAGGAAGAAGAAGGCGAAGGACATCCAGAAGAGCACGCTCAGGGGGAGCATCTGGGCGAGCCAGCCGGTCAGCAGGTTGGACGCGATCAGCCCGAGGGAATAGGCGGAAAACACCGTGGTCATCACCGCGGCGATCCGGTCCCGAGGGACCCCGAGCGTCAGGTAAACGCTGATCGCGGGCGTGTTGAAGACGGACACCTGCAGGAAGAGGATCCCGACCGCGGTCCAGGCCCAGTGGGGCGCGACCGCGTAGCAGAGGGGCGCGGGGACCGCGATCATCCAGCCGGCGATGATCGTTTTGCGCAGGCTTCGGTGCTCGGCCAGGCGGGTGCCAGGCAGCATCACGAGTGTTGCGATCAGCATTCCAATCGCGGCGAGCACGCCGATCTCGAAGGCGGTGGCGCCAAGCTCTCGCTGATAGATCGCGCCAAAGGCGATGAAGGGCCCGGCGCCGAGGCCGGACAGTCCGTGGGCAAAGAAGAGCAGCCAGCCGCCGCGGTCGATCTTGACGCGAGTTTCCGGCTGGTGGCCGCGCGCTTGCGCAGGCCAGAAGCGATAGGCGCGGGCGGGCAGCACACCGATATATCGCGCCGTCCGCATCGACCCATCGGGATCGACCGCGACGAACCGGTGAAGCCCGGTCGCGGGGCCTTACGCGGCTAGTTGTTCGTCGAGGCTGATCTTCTGATGGAGTCGCTTGAGGCCGCGCGGTGCCCACCAGTTGACGTTCCCCAGCAACCGCATCACCGCCGGCACGATCAGGGCCCGCACCAGGGTGGCGTCGATGGCGACCGCCAGCGCCAGCCCGAGACCGATCGACTTGATCAGGACGACGTCCGCCAGTCCGAAGGCGAGGAAGACCGCCACCATGATGGCGGCGGCGCCGGTGATCAGCCGGCCGCTCCGCTCCAGCCCGTCGGCAACGGCCTGGGTGGTGTCACCGGTGCGCCGGTATTCCTCCTGGATGCGGCTGATCAGCAGCACCTCGTAGTCCATCGACAGCCCGAAGACGATGCAGAAGAGGAGCACCGGAACCGAGGGATCGAGCGCGGCGGGGGTGAAGTTGAGCAGGGAACTGAGATGACCCTGCTGGAAGACCCAGACGAGCGCCCCAAAGGACGCCCCGATCGAAAGGATGTTCATGACCACGGCCTTGAGCGGGAGGACCACCGATCCGGTGAGCAGGAAGAGCACGAGATAGGTGACGATCATCACGTACGCGACCGCCAGCGGAATCCGTTGCAGGATGAACTCGGTGAAGTCGATGGAAAAGGCAGCGACCAGCACGCTGCTGCCCGAGGGCGGCGTCATCGTGCGCAGCGAGTGGACGATGGCACGCGAGGCATCGCTTTCCTGGCCGTGCTTGGTGACAACCGAGAGCACCGCGATCTGTGAGCCGGTTGTGCCATGGACGACGGCCTGGACCCGGGCCGGCTGCGACGAGGAAGGCTGCGTCAGCAGCGTTTGATAGGCGGAGCGGGTGAGGGACGGGTCGAAGCTCACGATGCTCTCGACGCCCTCCACCCCCGGAATCTGTTTGACCTGCTGGGCGAGGTCATAGAGATCGCCGACCCGCTCGCTGGTCAGTGGCCCGCCGCTCGGATAGCGAACGACCACGTTGAAGTAGGTCGATCCCTGCCCCGGAAATTTTTGCAACTGGTCAAAGCCGCGGCGGGTCTCCGCGTTCGGCGGCAGCATGCCGACGTCGCCGTTCGCGATCTTGATCTGGAAGAAGGGGGAGGCCATCACCAGCAGCAGCGCGACGATCGGCAGGAGCACCAGCAACGGCCGTCGCATCACCCGCACGGCGAGGCCGTGCCACAAGCCGCGCCCCGCCGTCCGGCGTGGCAGTGGCAGGCGGACCAGGTTGACGCGCCGACCAAGAATCGCGAGCAGTGAGGCGAGGAAGGTCAACGCGTAGAGCACCGCGATCGCGACCACGATGGCGCCCGCGAAACCCATCGATGCCAGGAAGGAACCCTGGAAGAAGAGCATCGCGCTCAAACCGATCGCGACCGTGATCCCGGAGAACGTGACCGCTCGGCCGGAGGTCCGCATGCTGTTGATGAGCGCCTGCTCGGGAGTTCGCCCGTCTGCCAGCTCTTCGCGGAATCGATTGACGATGAAGAGCGAGTAGTCGATCGCCACGCCGAGGCCGATCAGGGTGACGATGTTGGTGGAATACGTCGAGACGTCGGTGAAGCGCGCCAGTACGCCGACGCCGGCAAGCCCACCGACGACCGCCAGTCCGCCGACGCCGAGCGGCAGCACCGCGCTGACCAGCGTCCCAAAGACGATCAACAGCAAGGGCACGAGGATGACCAACGACACCAGCTCGGCGCGCTGCAGGTCAGATTGCAGGTACTTGTCGAAGTCGGACGCGATCGCCACGTTGCCCGTGCCCAACACCTGCAGCTGATCGGCGTGCACCTTGGCGCGAAGCTGCGCATAGTACCGGCGGGCGGTCGCGTAGTCATCCTTGAGGGTGACCAGCGCGAAGACATGGTGGCCGTCGGTCGACGTCATCGCGCGCGCCTGCTCAGGCGTGACGTCGAAGGGGGTCTCGATGCTCTTCACGCGCGAGTCATCCCCAAGAGGTTGCAGCGCGGCGAGCACCGCCTGTTTGAACGCGGGGTCCTCGACCCGCATCGACTGGGTGCCAAAGACCAGGACGAACGATGACCCGGCGCCGTTCTGCGGAAGCTGATCTTGCATCAGGGCAACCGCGCGTCCCGACTCGGTATTGCCGCCGCCGCTGTTCTTCAGCGTGCCGCCGTTGAGCAGCGCCACGACCGAGCCGGCGAGCAAGAGCCCGGACACGCCAAGCACCGGCCATCGGAATCGGTAAACGAAGCGCCCCCACCAAGCAAACATGTCAGGCCTCCCGGGCGGATCTGATCCGTGGCCTGGTGGCAAAGGCGATCGCCATCTCGCTGAGCGCGTCGATCGCCGCGTCGGCGTCGAACTCAGGATTCATCATCTTCTGCAGGTAGATGCCGTGCAGGCTGCCCCATACGGCAGCCGCGATCGCGTCGGCCGATGCCATCGGCGGATCAGCCATCCCGGCGATGACGCCCTGGGTGATGCGGGCGATGAAGGCTCGCCGCTCATCGATGAAGGTGCGCACGGCCGCCGCGATCTTCGGGTTGTGCAGGCCAACCCCGAACATGTCGAACGTCAAGAGGAAGAGGCCTCGATAGGTCCTGAGCTCTTCCTTCGCCAGCTCGAACCCCATCCGCGCGACCACCATTGGGTCGGCGTCCTCCGGAAGCGGCCCGCTGAGGTTCATCCCGGCCTGTTCCCAGGCGTCCATCGCGGGCTTGCAGCCATGCTCGATCGCCGCGACCAGCAGGTCTTCCTTGGTCTCGAAGTAGTAATGTGCCAGCCCGGGCGCCACGCCGGCTTCAGCCGCGATGTCCTTCATCGAGGTCTCGTGGTAGCCGCGCTTGACGAGGGTGCGGTAGGCTGCCTCGACGATCCGTTCCTTGGTCTGGTCGGACACTCGCTACCTCCCGGCTTCGGTTTGGTCAGTCAATCAAATAATTTGGTCATTCAACCAAACACTGGCGCTGATGTCAAGCGGCGAAGCCGGTTGGGAAGTTAGCCGGCGACCGCGGGTCGGAGTACCGGCACCGGTGGGGCCGCGTACTCGGCCACGAGCCGGTCGACGGTTTCCTTCCAGGTGAACCGGGTCGCGATCAACCGGCTGCGACGGCTGAAGCAGCGGCGCAGCTCCTCATCGGCGAGCAGGCGCCCAATCCGCTCCGCGTACTGCGCCGGATCGTGCGAAACGAGGGTGAATCCCGTGAGGCCATCTTTCACGATAGCGGGGAGGCCTCCCACGCGAGCCGCGACGACCGGCGTCCCGGAGGCTGCTGCCTCGAGGGCGACCAGCCCGAACGATTCGCTGTAGGAGGGAACGACGCAGACCGACGCCAGGCTGAGATAGCCCGCCAGCGCCGGCTGGTCCACCGATCCCAGGAACCGGACCTGGTTACCGATGCCGAGCGACCCGGCCAGCGCTTCCAGCCGGGCCCGTTCGCCTCCGCTCGCGCGGCTCTCGCTGGCGCCGTTGTGGCTGTCGTCACCGATCACCAGTAAGACCGGGGGTTCCGGCTCGGTCCGCTCGGCGGCCAGCGTCGCCATTGCCCGGATGACGGTTTCGGCCCCTTTGAGGCGTTCGAGGCGTCCGGCAAAGACGACGACCCGCGCGTCGCGCAGCCCGAGGCGCTTGCGAAGCGCGCCGGTGGGCCGTGGCGCGAAGATCTCGAGATCCACTCCGGGGGCGACCACGCTCAGCCGGTTCCACGACGCGCCGTAGAGCCGCACCAGGTCCTCAGCCTCCTCGCTGCTCGAGGCGATCAGCCGGTCGCAATTCCGCACGATCGCCTGCTCGACCGCGATCCGATGCTCGGGCTCGACGATAGCGCCCTCCGCGGCACGCTCGTTCTTGACGCGAGCTAGGGTATGGAAGGTATGGAACCATGGCAGGTTCCACTCATCGCGCAGGCGGGCGGCGACCCAGCCGGAGAGCCAGTAATGGCTGTGGACGAGGCTGTAGCTAACCCGGCGGCGTCGCGGCTCGCCGAGAATGGCCTCGCTGAATTCTGGAAGCAAATCGAAGAGGCGCGCCTTGTCGATGTCTTCCGGAGGCCCTACGGGCAGGCGCGTCACCCAGCTCCGCTCCGCGAGCCGGATCCGGTCCGGCCCCTGCTCACTCGACCGCCTGGTGAAAACCTCGGTCGCGATGCCGCGCCGGCTCAGCTCCTCGCAGACCGCCCGCACGTAGACGTTCATCCCGCCGTTTTCGCCCGCCCCGAGAGCGGCGACCGGCGAGGCATGCAGGCTGACGATGGCAAGCGGTTTCAGTTCGGTTCTCCTGGACGGTGCGTAAGTCGCCGCTTCATCGTCGCCCTTTGGTCACCGCGCGGTCAACTTCGAATGAGTTTCAGCGCGCTCGCAAAGCTGCGCGGCCTATGCTACCGTTGTCCGGATTCTTAGCCACCCTGGCCTGAGTCCAAACCTACGATCCACCCACAGCCAGTCAACCCGCTAAAGCGATTTCGGATTCCTCTCCTCGTCCTCACCCTGGTCTTTTGCTACGGGGTGATCGGCTACATGGTGCTGCTGCGCTGGGACTTCATCGACTCGCTCTTCATGGTGGTCACGACCGTCACCACCGTCGGCTACGAGGAGGTCCACCCGCTCGGCCCGGGCGGCCGGGTGTTCACCATGACGGTGATCGTCCTTGGCGTCGGCACCATGCTCTACACGCTCGGCATCTTCGCGGAAACGCTGATCGAAGGGCACCTCGGCCGGTACGCTAGGATGCGCGGCATGGAACGCCGGATTGCCGGCCTGCGAGATCACTTCATCGTCTGCGGGTACGGCCGCACGGGGACGCGAGTCGCCCAGGAATTTTCGCAGCTGGACACGCCTTTCGTCGTCGTCGAGAGCAATCCCGAGCCGCTGGAACGGCTGCGCGCGAGCGACCTGCTCTACGTCGAGGGCGACGCCGCCTCGGACGACTCCTTGCTGAAAGCCGGCATCCTGCGCGCCAAAGGGCTCGTCACCGCGGTCGATTCCGACGAGCGAAACGTCTTCATCACCCTCACCGCGCGGTCACTGAATCCGGCGCTCTTGATCGTTGCTCGATCCTCCTACCAGGACTCGACCGAGAAGCTCCGCCGCGCGGGCGCGAACCAGGTGGTTTCCCCCTATCTGATGGCCGCTCACCGGATGGCGGCGCTCGCGGTCCGGCCGGTGGCGGTCGACGTCCTCGACACCGTGCTCCACGGCGAGAACATCGACCTCGTCGTCGAGGAGCTCCTCGTGTTGTCCAGCTCCAAGGTCCTCGGCAAGACCCTGGCAGACTCGGGAATCCGCGAGGCGGGAGCCAACGTCCTCGCAGTTCGCAAGCGAAGCGGGCAGTTGCGCATCAACCCGCCCGAGACTCAGGTCCTGGAAAGCGACGACCTGCTGGTCGCCATTGGAACGCGCAAGCAGATGACGGCCGCCGAACGGCTGCTCTGAGACGCGCTCGGGTCGGCGATGCCCGTCCCTAAGCGGCTGCTGTTTCTGTTCTCCGACACCGGCGCCGGCCATCGCGCCGCCGCCGAGGCCGTCGCCGCGGCCATCGCGCGTCGCTACCCGAACAAGTTCCAGGTCGACTGCTTCGACCCGATGCGCGATCACACGGTGATGGCCGGCCGCCTGACCGCGCTCTATGGGCCGCTCACGCGTCGCCTGCCGTTCCTCTGGGGCGCGGCGTATCACGCGACCAACCTGCAGCCGACCGTTCGCCTCTTCCAGCACGCCATCGGCCGGGGGTTACGACGCAAGCTGCGCCAGACGCTCGAACCACGCCCCGCCCTGGTCGCGAGTTTTCACCCGCTGCTCAACCACGTCGCCGTCGACGTCATCCCCTACGGAGTCCCGCGCGTCACGGTGATTACGGACTGGATCGATTTCCACCAGGCATGGACCGACCTCACCGCGGACTTCATCATCTGTCCCTCGGACGCGGCCGTCGCGCTCTGCCTCCGACGCGGGGTGCCGGCCGATCGCCTCGTCAAGGCGGGCCTGCCCATCCATCCGCGATTCCTCGACGCCATCCGCAAGTTCACCGACAAGAACTCGATGCGCCTCAAGCTTCGCCTGCGGCCGCACGCGCCGACCGTGCTGCTCGCCGGCGGCGGGGATGGGACCGAGCCGCTCCGCAAGTACGCGGCCGCGCTGGCGCGCTCGCCGCTCGATGTCCAGGTCCTCGCCATCTGCGGCCGCAACCAGCGGCTCGCCGATCGCATCCGCGCCGACAATCACGCCGGTGTGCACGTCTTCGGCTTCGTCGACAACATGCCGGAGCTGTTGCTCGCCTCCGACCTGCTGGTCACCCGTGCCGGCCCGGGGATGATCGCGGAGGGGCTCGCATGTGGCTGCCCGTTGCTGTTGACGGGCTACTTACCCGGCCAGGAAACGGGGAACGTCAAGGAGGTGGTGGGCCGTGGCCTCGGTCGCTTTGTCCCGCGGCCCGATGACCTGGTAGAGACGGTCACGGCCTGGTTTGCTAAACCGGAGTCGGGACGCCTCGACGACACGAGCCGCGCCCGCGCGGCCTCCGATCCCGCCGCCGCTTTTCAGATTGCCGACATCATGGTCCGGCTCAGCGCCTGACTAGACCGCCGCGCTCGGGCACAGCAAACGGAAGTCGCAGCCAGAGCATTTCATGCGGTCCGGCTTCGCGGGGAAGCGCTCCGCACGGATCCCCTCGGCGACGTTGATGATCGTCTGCCGGTCTTCTTCCAGCCGATCCCGCGGCTTTTCCACGGTGACCCGCTCGCTGGTCTCGAGGTAGTAGTAGGAGAGGCTCAGGGGATCGAAGCGGAACACCTCACGTGCGGCGAGTGCGTACACGCCGAGCTGCAGGTCGCGCTGTAAGTCCGCGGCGCGCTTCGCCGAGCCGGTTTTGTAGTCGATGACCTCGTAGCTGCCATCGGAATGGCGGTCGACCCGGTCGATCCGCCCGGTCAACCGAAGACCATCGACCCGCAAGCTGAAGGGCTGCTCCAGTAGCAGCGGTTTGCTGAGGTCGCCGGCATCGAAGGCGCGGCGCAGGTAGCTCCGACCGAGGTCCTGCAAGGAAGGCGCCTGCTCCGGCGCGCAAAACCGTTCTCTCGCCCACGCCGCCACATACGCCGAGTCCACCATGGCCCAGGTCAGCGGTTTTTCGCGCTCGATGCTGCCCAGCGCGTCCTTGAGTGCCTCGTGAAGGATGCGCCCGAACTGCATCTGCGGCTTGGGGCGGGTCGGTAAGCGGAAGACGAACCGGTACTGGAACATCTGCGGGCAGCGCAGATAGGTGTCCACCTGCGTGTAGGAGAGGGCAGCGATCGGCGGCGCGTCGTTGAGGGGCAGCTCCACCTGGCGGGCGACCTCCACCAGCCCGCCCGCGGGCGGTTCCAATAGTCGCGAAGCGGTGAGTTCGCGTGCCTCATCGCCACGGATCGGGTTCAGGAACCGCGACGGCCGCCAATCTTTTGTGCCTTCATAGCGGCCGGCCAGCGTGCAGACGATTTCTTCTCGGGCCCGAGTCAGCGCGACGTAAGCCAGCCTTCGCTCTTCCGCGAGGTGCAGTTCGGCGGCGGGCAGTTCCTCCTTCAAGAGCTCATTCGGCAGCGTCAACCCCTCGCTCCGGCGGCTCGCCGGAAAACGGCCCTCCACCAGGTGGGGGACGACGACGAGACCGAACTCGAGTCCCTTCGCCTGGTGAACCGTCATCAGGTGGACCGCATTGACAGTCTCATCCAGCGGCGCGATCTCTTCGTCGGCCTGCGCGGCCTCGGTCGCGTCGAGGTGCTTGAGGTAGGCGGAAAGATGGTGATCGGCGTGCTCGTCGCAGTAGGCGGCGATCAGCTCGGCCAGCTTCTGGACGTTGGCGCTGACCTGCAGACGCTCGATCGGTCCGAGGAACCGCTCAAGGTCGAGGTAATGGGTCTGCTCCATCACCTCATAGAAGAGATCGTCGACGCCAAGCCGCAGCGCGAGGCCGTTGAAGCGCCGTAGGTCCTCCGTCAGCCGGCGGGCTCCCTCGTCCGTCGATTCCTGCAGGAGATCGAAGAACCGCCGTCCGTCGTCCCGCGCCTGGCGCGACCAGCGGCCCGCCTGCACCGAGTCAGCGGCGTAGCGCGGCAAGCTCAGCAAGCGCATCAGGCAGACCGTGTCGTCCGGGCTGTCGACCGCGCGCAGGTAAGCCAGGCAATCCTTGATCTCGGGCTGTTGATAGAAGCCGCGCCCGCCGGTGACCTGGTAGGCGACACCTCGCCGCCGCAGCGCGCGCGCGAAGTTGTGCAGATGCGCATTGGCGCGGAGCAGAATGGCGATCGCGTTCGGTCGGAACTTTCCTTCGTCGATGGCGTTTTTGACCAGGGCCGCCACCGCGTCGGCCTCCTCGGTCACACTGCTGGCGGTCAGAACGCTTAGAGGCCGCCCCTCGCCGCGCATCGCGCTGAGCCGCTTCTCCAGACGGTCCGGGTCTTCGTTGATCAGCCGGCCGGCCGCGCGCAGGATGGGACCGCGGCTGCGGTAGTTCTCCTCCAGCCGGATGACGGTCGTGTCGGGAAACACCGCCCGGAAACGGCGCAGGTTGGCGACCGAGGCACCCCGGAACTTGTAGATGCTCTGGTCATCGTCGCCGACAACGCAGAGGTTGCGGTCCGCACCGGCGAGCAGCTCGAGGAGCCGGCTCTGGGCGAAGTTGGTGTCCTGGAACTCGTCGACCATCAGGTGGGTGAAGCGCTGCGATTGGCGCGCCGCGACCGAGGGCTCCTCCGTCAGAAGTTGGACGCTGAAGAAGATCGTGTCGTCGAAGTCCAGGCGCTCCTCGGCCAGCAGCCGCCCTTGATACTCGCCATAGACGACGGCCGCCTCGCGTTGGGCGGCCAGCACCGGGTCGTCGACGCTTGCGTTGGCGTCGGCCCACGCGCGGAATTCAACGGGTGAGACCAGCTCCTGTTTCGCTCGCTCGACCAGCTTGAGCAGCTCACCGATGCGCTCGTAGGGTCGCTGGGCGTGGAAGAGGTGCGTCGGCCGTCGCGCGAGCAGCACGTCGCGCATCAACTCCCATTTGCGCACCTCGGACACGATGCGGAACGCCTTCGGGATGCCGCAGAGCCAGCCCTCTTCCTGCAAGAACCGCTGGGCGAAGGCATGGTACGTCGAGACGAATCGCTCGCCGGCGGGAAGGTAGTCCTCCTGTTCGACGCGGTCGAGCAACTCGCGCGCGGCCTTTTCGGTGAACGTCAGCAGCAGGATCCGCTCTGCGGGCACGCCCTCCTGCCGAAGCCGCCGGTAGCGTTCGACCAGCACGCGGGTCTTGCCGGTGCCGGCCCCCGCCACGATCAGTAATGGTCCGTTGGCATGCGCGACCGCCGCTCGCTGCGCCTCGCTGAGGCCGGCGCCCGTCGCGATCATCGCCCGAATTTCCCTCCCCCTCTGCGGGAGGGCAGGGTGGGGGCTCCCGACTGGCGGAAGCGGATCTCCCGCACGGCAGGGACGCCAATCCCCTCGTTCAGGCGGTCGATGAGCATGCCGCGCTCGAGGTGAAGTTGATGCGCGAGCGCGGCGCTGCTTGCGGTCACCAGCAGCGTGCCGCCGGTGAGCTTGAGGGCGCGGGTCTCGCCCGCCAGGTGCTCACCGACCACCTGCGGCCAAAGCCAGAGAGCCTGCGCTTCGCGCGTGCGGCGGGAGATGCCGAGCGCCTTGAGCGCCTTCGGCAGCGCGGCCCCGACGCTACGCACGGATCGCACCATGTTCCACGTGGAAGATCGCGGCGCGCTCGAGGATGCTCTTCGGCAGGTCATTGAGATCGGCCGCCGTGATCAATGCCTGCGGGCCTGGCTCGAGCGCGGCCAGCAGCCGCTCACGGCGCGCGGGGTCGAGCTCCGACATCACGTCGTCGAGCAGGAGCACGGGTTGCTCGCCGGTCACCTCGGCGAGGTAGTGCAACTCGGCCAGCTTCAGGCTCAGCACGGCACTGCGCTGCTGGCCCTGGCTGGCGAACAGCCTCGCCTCATGGTCGTCGAGCCACACCTCGACATCGTCGCGCTGCGGTCCGACAGCTGTCTGTCCGCGCCCGATCTCCTCGTCGCGCGCGTCGCGCATAGCCGCCTTGAGCTGTTCGGTGACGAGCTCGAGCGGCGCCTCTCCGATTCGGGCGCCGGCGGGACGGTAGCGAAGTTCCAGCCGCTCGCGGTCGTCGCTGAGCTCGCGGTGAAAGGCGGCCGCGATCGGTTGGAGTTCGAGCAAACGACGCTGACGCTCCACCATGATGGCGGCGCCTGACTCGGCCAGGGCGATCGTCCAGACTTCGAGTCCGTCGACTGCCTGGCGGCCCTCCCGAATCGCCCGCAGCAGGGCATTGCGTTGTTCGAGCAGGTGCGAATAACGGTTCAGCTCTCGCGCGTGGTCAGGGTCGATTTGTGCGAGCAACGTGTTGAGAAAACGGCGGCGGCCCTCGCCTGGTCCTTTGACCAGCTGCAGGTCATCCGGCCAGAAGAGCACGACCCGAAGCGACCCGATCATGGCGCTCGACCGCCGTGGGATGCCGTTGACGGTGAACCGGCGGGATGCCCTGGATCCGGTTGCGCCGGGGCTGACGGTGATCCGTACCTCCAGCTCCTTGGGGCCGGTGTCGGTCTGGACCCCGCAGGTCACGCGCGCGGCCGGCTGGCCGAACCGCACCAGTTCCGCCGCCTGCTGCGTACGTGGGGAACGGGTCAGTGCCGACAGCGCGACGGCCTCGAGCAGGTTGGTCTTGCCCTGCGCGTTGCCGCCGAAGAACACGGTGGCGGAGCGCTCGAGCGCCAGGTCCAGTTCTGCGTAATTTCGAAAGTCGAACAGTGAGACGTTAGCCAGGAACACGCGGTGTGGGCGCTGACTACATCGCCACTCTGACCGGCATGATGATGTAGAGGTAGCTGTCCTTCCCCACCGGTTTGATCAGGCCGGGATTGAGCGGGCCGGTAAAGCCCAGCTGAACCTCCTCGCTGCCGATGATGGCGAGCACGTCGAGAAGGTACTTGGAGTTGAACGCCACCTGAAGGTCCTGGCCTTCGATCTTTGCCTCGACGTCCGCGACGTTCTGTCCGACCTCGCTGGTGTTGGCCGTCAGTGTCAGCTTGCCGCCCTCCGCCTTGAACTTCACGACGTTGGCGGCGTCCTTGGAAAAGAGCGACACCATCTTGGTCGTGAACAGCAGGTCCTGCGTTTTGGTCGTGATGGTAGTCGTACTCTGCCCTGGGATCACCTGCTGATAGTTGGGATAGGTTCCCTCGATCAGCCGGCTCATCAGTTCCACATCGCGCGTTTTGAAGAACACCTGGTTCTTCTGCGTGCCGACCGTGAGCTCGACTCCGTCATCACCAGTCTTGAGAATCCGGCTGAGCTCACTCAGCGCGCGCGCCGGGATCACGATCGTTTCGCCCTCGCCCGGATCGGCCTGGACCGCGAGGGTTTTGACCGCCAGCCGATGCCCGTCCGTGGCGGCGAACGTGGCCTTGCCCCCGTTCAGATGGACATAGACGCCGGTCAGGACCGGCCGGCCCTCATCGCTGGAGGCGGCGATCACGGTCTGCTCGATCGCATCCTTCAGTTCCGCCTGGTCGACCTTGACCTTGCGACCTTCGACGCCGGAGGGAACGGGCGGAAAGTCGGCCGGATCGATGCCGCGGATGTTGGCATCGAAGCGATTGCTCTTCACGGCCAGCGATTGCGTCTTCTTGTCGAGTGTCATAGAGAGCGGTTCGTCGGGGTGGGAGGTGACGAAGTCTGTCAGCAGCCGCGCCGGGACGGTGATGCCGCCTTCCTCCTGGACCTCGGCGGGGATCACCTGCCGGATGCCGATCTCGAGGTTGGTTGCGGTCAGTTGCAAGCCGGTGTCGGCCGTCTGCAGCAAGACGTTGTTGAGGATGGGCAACGTGGTCCGCGATGAGACGGCTCGGGATACGATCTGCAAGCCTTGACCGAGGTTTCCGGCGGTGACGGTGACCTTCATGGATGCTCCTTGTCTACACGACCCCGTTAGTAAGAAGGCCTAATTGAAAGAAGAGACGTAATCGTAGGGCGGTGCACAACAGGGAAAACCCTCTTCCTCACGTTCGAACCGGCCCAATTATAGCTTTCATAAACTGTGCGTTCGCGACGCGGGTATCCCCACCCAACCACGATTCCAACAGGATCCACGTCCCTTGCGGCACTCTTCCACAGGCTCAATGCGTATAAAGAATCTCGCGAAGTTTCCGCAGGTCGGCCTGGAGCCGCTGGTCCTCTTTCGAATCGGTGTTGATCTTCTCGTAGGAGTGAAGTACCGTTGTATGGTCTCTTCCCCCAAAGGCCTGCCCAATCGCCGGCAGCGAGGACGCGGTTTCCTCTCGGATCAAGAACATCGCGACCTGACGCGGGAACACGATGTGCCTCCAAGCTGATGTGATAAAAGCTCGCGACGGTCCGCGAGATCGTCTCGATGGAGAGAGTCCGGTTCTCGGTTGAGGGGATGACATCTTGCAGCAGTTGAGCCGCCATGTCCACGTTGACGGCGCTGCGGTTGAGCGACGCGTGCGCGATGATCCGGATGAGGGCCCCCTCGAGCTCGCGGATATTCTTCTGGATCTTGTGCGCGATGAAGGAGAGCACATCCTCAGGCACCAGCTTCGCGTAGGGCCCGACCTTCGATTTCAGAATCGCAACTCTTGTTTCGAAGTCGGCCGGCTGGATATCGGCGATCAGCCCCCACTGGAAGCGGGAACGCAACCGATCTTCGAGCGTCGGAATTTCCTTGGGCGGCCGGTCGGACGAAATCACAATCTGTCGATTGAGCTCGTGCAGGGAGTTGAAGGTATGGAAGAACTCCTCCTGGGTGCGATCTTTTCCGGCGAGAAACTGGATGTCGTCGACCAGTAGGACGTCGACTGTCCGGTAGCGGGTCCGGAAATCGTTCATCCGTCCTTCCTGGATCGAGGTGATCATTTCGTTCATAAACTTCTCGCTGGTGACATAAGCGACCCGCCGGCGATGGTGCTTTTCCAGCACCGCGTGGCCGATGGCGTGCATCAGGTGGGTCTTGCCCAACCCGACCCCGCCGTACAGGAACAAGGGGTTGTAGGCTTTCGCGGGCGTTTCCGCCACGGCCCGGCAGGCGGCGTGCGCGAAGCGCGAGTTGTTGCCCACCACGAAATGCTGGAACTGGAATTTCGGATTGAGCTGCGAGGCTTCGGTAAGGACCGGGTCCTCCACCTCCGCGGGCGGCTCCGCGGCGACGGCCACCGCAGACCTTCCGCTGCGGGCCTCGGTCTGCCCCGGCACCACTTCAAACGCGACGCTGACATCACCGGAGACGATCGCCGATAAAGTCTCCTTGATCATGGCGGAATAGCGATCTTCGAGCCAATCTTTCGCGAGCTTGGTCGGCACACCGATCTTGAAGGCGTTCTTCTCGCGGCCGACGAGCGACGCATTCTTCAGCCACGTCTCGTAGCTCGGCTTACTCAGCTGGAACCGAAGTTCCTCCTGCGCCGCCTGCCAGATCTGTTCCCCTTCCATCCGGTCCTCCACGCGTGCGTATGTTTTTTGAGTGGAGAGCAGAGCCGGGGCTGCGCGTCAGGCCGCGAAGTCGGAAACGGGCCCGTGGACGGCGTTAGCTGGGACGGAACTTATACACAAGCTTCCCACAGTGGTGGAGAAGTCTATCGAGGTCTCCCCAGACTCGTGTGTATAAGTTGTTGATGATGGCTGCCGTAGCTCTCCAGGGCAGCGGAATAATAGCAAACGATCTCCGGCTGCGCAATCCGAAACTACGTACGAACGCCGGAGCGCGCATGGTATGGTTAGGCGCCGAAAAACGTTGAGGTCTGCATGAAACGTACCCACCAACCAAAGAAGCGCCAGCGGGTCAAGGTCCACGGCTTCCGCGCCCGGATGTCGACTACCGGCGGTGTCAAGGTGATCAAGGCTCGCCGTCTCAAGGGCCGTCGCCGCGTGACGCCCACGTCCAGCCGGCGCTACCGGTAAGCTCGCGTCGGGGCGCGGGTGGAGCGGCAGTCTCGGCTCCTTCGTTCGGCCGACTTCGACCGGACCCTGCGCTCCGGTCGCCGGGCCGCCTCCGAGTACCTCGCCCTATTCGTAAGCGATAATGAGCTTGGCAGGCCCCGAGTCGGCCTGGCCGTCAGCCGGAAGCTGGGCAACGCCGTGGTCCGAAATAGAATCAGACGGCGCTTGCGTGAGCTGGTCCGCCCGCTGGTAAGGCGGGCAGAAGGCGGCCGGGACGTTGTAATCGTGGCACGGGCTCGGGCTGTCGACGCGGAATTTTCACGGTTGCGCCAGGAGATGGAAATGTTGTGGTCGAAGGGGTGGGGGTCATGACGGCGATCTCGCTCGCGGTTATCCGCGTCTATCGGATAACGCTCGGCCCCGTCCTTGGGCTGGTCGCCGGTTGCCGCTACACCCCGAGCTGCTCGCAGTACGGCTATGAGGCCATCCAGCGGTACGGTTGGTGGCGCGGTTGGGGCATGGCGTTCCGCCGGATCGCTCGCTGCCACCCCTTCCATGCCGGCGGCTGGGACCCGGTCCCATGATGTCGCTGCTCGCGCTGCTGGCGACTCGCCACGAGCCGTGGGACACGCTCGGCGACCTCTGGCATCCGATCTGGCTGCTCTGGTGGACCATCATCGGAGTGCCGATCCACGCCATTCTCAAAGGGCTCCTGTCGATTCTCGCCGGCACCCCGTTTTCCGGACTGTCGTTCGGGATCGCCATCGTCCTCCTGACCATCGTCATCAAGCTGATCATCTCGCCCATCTTCCAGTACCAGCTGACGACCTCTCGCCGCGTCCAGGCGGAGCAGCGCCGGATCGCCCCCCACCTGGCCGCGCTGAGGAAGAAGCACAAGAAGGATCCCCAGCGCCTCAACCAGGAAACGATGGCGCTCTACAAGGAGCACAACATCAATCCGCTGGCGCAGATGAGCGGCTGTCTACCGGCCCTCATCCAGTCCCCCATCCTGATCGCGCTCTTCTATGTGATTCGCGATGCCCATTCGACGTTCCAAATCGCGAATTTTCAGTTCCTTGGCATTCATCTCGACAAGGCCTGCGCTGACTTCGCCCACGGCCAGGCCCCGATCGCCCTGATCCTCCCGCTTCTTGCTGGATTGACCACCTTCGTCCAGACCAAGATGATGACGCCACCCGGGCAGCTTCAGGATCCGACCCAGGCGGCCATGACGCAGAACATGACCCTGATCATGCCGGTCTTCATCGGGTTCATCTCGCTGCAATTTGCGGCCGCCCTCGCGCTCTACTGGGTGGTGAGCAACCTCTTCAGCATTGGCCAGCAATATTTCATTACCGGCTGGGGGTCACTGTCCGTCCCGCCGGTCCTACGCAGGGGGAAAGCCGCATGAGCAGCAGCAGCGACAGCGTCGAAACCACGGGAAAGACGGTCGACGAGGCCATCGAGAGGGCGCTCGAGGACCTCGAGGAGGCTCGCGAAAACGTCGAGATCGTTGTGCTCGAGGAAACGCCCCAGGAAGCCCGCGTGCGGGTCTCGGTGCGCGAGACCTACGCCGTTAAGGCCCGCCAGGTGGTGGCCGAGCTCCTGTACAAGATGGGCATCTCGGCGCAGGTCTTTATCAAGAAGGCCGACGACCCGGTGATGATCGATGTCGCTGGTGACAACCTCGGGTTGTTGATTGGTTGGCGGGGCGAAACCCTGCGCGCGTTCCAGACCGTCGTGAACCTGATCCTCAATGAAGGACGCGTCGACCGGCGACGCCTCGTCGTTGACGTCGAGCACTATCGCAATCGGCGCGAGGAAACCGTCAAGGAGATGGCGCTGCGACTGGCGGATCGTGTGCGGCGCACCGGCGAGCGGGTGATGATGGACCCGATGCAGTCGTACGAGCGACGGATCGTGCATATCACCCTGGAAAAAGAGCCGGGTATCCGGACCGAGAGCCAGGGCGAAGAACCCAATCGGCGCGTCGCGATCCTCCCCGATGGGGTGACCGCGGCGCGGCGACCCGCCGAGCGACCGGTGCCTGCCCCCTCGCCGCCGCTGACCCGCCAGGGTACAGGCTACGGCGACCGGCCTCGTTACGGCGATCGACCACGCTTCGGGGACCGGCCCCGGTTCGGCGAGCGGCGGCCCGGGGGCGAGGGAGCCTCAGAGAGCTGAGCTTCGCCGGCGGCTAGCTCGGCTCGTACGCCGTAGAGCGCCGCCACCACGGCCTCCGCCGATAGGCCGTCATCGAGCGCATCCTGCGCCCGGCGGATGCCCTGTTTGAGGGTCGAGGAGGGTGCCGCGGAGGCGAGCGCCTTGAGTTCCCGCGCCACCTCAACGGGCAGGCCCGCGCCTGCGTCTGAGTCGCCGTAACTCCAGGCCTCGACCCGCCCGATGACGCGATTCAGGCGCTGCCCGAATTCCAAACGCTCTTTCACGCGTACATATTGTCCAACATCCAATTAATCACCATTGGTATCGGTCCGCGCCCGAAATCTGGGGATACGAAAGCACCCCTACGATATACTCAGCTCGTGCCCCAGGTCAGTCCTCCCTACCGTCTGTCCACTTTGCCAACCGGGGCCCGCGTGGTCTCCACCGAGCTGGCGGACCGCCCCTCGGTGACGATGGCGATCATGTTCAAGGTCGGTTCCCGCTACGAGTCCGACAAGGAGGCGGGAATCAGCCACTTCCTCGAACACATGTTCTTCAAAGGCTCCTCCCGCTACGGCGGCGCCAAGGAGATCGCGGAGGCGATCGAGGGGGTTGGTGGCGTCCTGAACGCGGGCACGGACAAGGAGCTCACCATGTACTGGGCGCGGGTGCCCAAGACCAAGACGAAGCTGGCGATCGACGTCCTCGGCGACATGCTCTTCCAGCCATTGCTGGACCCGGCAGAACTGGAAAAGGAGCGACTCGTCGTCCTCGAGGAGTTGCGCATGTACCAGGACTCGCCCCAGGAGTACGTGCACAGTCTCTTCGAGCAGATCAGCTGGCCGAATCATCCGCTCGGGCGCGATGTAGGGGGGACCGAGGCCTCCATCCGCGCCATGTCGCGCGATGACCTGGCCCGTTACCTCGAGGAGCATTACCTGCTCCGCAACCTCGTGGTCACGATTGCCGGTCCCGTGTCGCACGACGAAGCGATCGGGCTCGTCCAGCCCTACCTCAAGGCGCGCGGCAACGGCGCCGCACCGCCGTCCTTCTTGCCCTCGGTCGGCAATGGGGTGAAGCCCAGCGTCCTGCTCAAGTCGAAAAAGACGGAGCAGGCGCATCTCTGCCTCGGTGTGCATGCGCCCTCCTACATGGACCGCGACCGCTTTGTCATCGACATCCTCAACTGCGTGCTCGGTGAGGGGATGAGCTCGCGGCTCTTCCTCGAAGTCCGCGAGAAGCTCGGCCTCGCGTACGACGTGCACTCCTACGTCAATAAGATGTTCGACACCGGGGTCCTCGGTGTCTACGCCGGCACCGAGCCCCGCCAGGCGGCGCGCGCGGTCGGCGCTATCGTCGGCCAGTTGCGCCGGCTCTGCCAGGAGCCGGTGCAGAGCGCGGAGCTGACCAAGGCCAAGGAGTTCTACAAGGGCCGCCTGCTGCTCCAGATGGAAAGCACCAACTCGGTCGCCACCTGGTACGGAGGACAGGAGGCGCTGACGGGACGCATCCAGGGCGTCGAGGAGACGATGGCGGAGGTCGACGCCGTCACCGCCGACGACCTGATGCGGGTCGCCAAGGAGCTGTTCAGCCAGGCGCTGCAGCTGGCGGTGATCGGCCCCTTTCGCAGTGAGGCCCCCTTCCTCAAGCAAATCGCCTGACACGACGGGAGCCTATCCTGAGGATAGGACGCTAGAATGAATCGCTCTCGGATGAAGTTGAACAGCTAAAGGATGGCGCAGTCGCAGATGGCGCAACCGCCGGCGCCCGCGCAAGGAGCGCGCCAGAAGTCTTTTCTCAGGGACACGCTCGAGATCGTGTTCCTCGCGCTCGTGCTTTATGTCGTGATCCAGTACGCGGTGCAAACGGTGCACGTGCTCGGCTCGAGCATGTACGCGACGTTGCACGACAACGACCTGCTGGTCGCGTCGAAGATCTCGTACAAGCTTCACCAGCCACAGCGCGGCGACATTATCGTCTTCAAGCCACCGGATGAAGCCAGCCGTGATTTCATCAAGCGCATCATCGGGCTGCCGGGCGAGCGGGTCCACATCACCAACAGCGTCGTATACATCAACGGACGGGTCCTGAACGAGCCATATCTCCCGGAGCGATGGACCTACAACAACAATTGGCCGGCCTCCGGTCAGGACCAGCTGATCCCACCGGATCAGTACTTCGTGCTGGGCGATAACCGAAATCATTCCAGCGATTCGCGAACCTTCAATACCATCACGCTCGATTCGATTCTTGGCAAAGCCGAGATCCGCATCTGGCCGCTAGGCCAGGTCGGCTTTCTGGGCTCCAAGCCGACCCTCGCCGCAGGACCATAGGGCGATGCAACGCACGCTGGTCCTGGTCAAGCCCGACGGCGTCCAGCGGGGATTAGTCGGGGTGATCATCGGCCGGCTGGAGCGCCGCGGGCTGAAGCTCGTCGCCCTCAAGATGATGCGCATCACGAAAGAGGTGTCGGCGCGCCATTACGCCGAACACCAGGCCAAGCCGTTCTACGATGGCCTGATCGCGTTCATCACTTCGGGCCCGGTCGTCGCGATGATCTGGGAGGGCCGTGAAGCGGTCACCGTCGTGCGCAGCCTGATCGGCGCGACCGATCCCCTCAAAGCCTCGCCCGGGACGATCCGCGGCGACCTCGCGCTCGACCTCGGCATGAACCTGATCCACGGGTCCGACTCCGC
>WNFJ01370858.1_pt1 | contig 22934 bp, 17 predicted proteins | sample 5400461 | NCBI WGS metagenome assembly WNFJ01 (sample SAMN13153349, study PRJNA577476) | soil metagenome | isolation source: 115 cm saprolite on Douglas fir-dominated hillslope | place: USA:California | collected 2013-09-17
TATGTCAAGACTGATGCGGGATTCCGTGAAGTTGACTTATGCACGGCGGTCGGAGAGTACCTCCAAGCATTCATTAACCGCAAAGACGGACTGCTATTCCAGACCCGGAACGGCACTCCGCACCTGCACAACAATCTTGAACAACGCTGGCTTACGCCTCGTCTCGAAGCGATGGGAATCGATGAAAGTGGAATGGGCTTTCACGCTTTCCGCCGTTTCCGGAAGACTTGGTTGAGAGGCAAGCGCGTTCAGGAAGACATCAACAACTTCTGGATGGGGCACGCACCCGAGACGATGTCGGAGACTTATTCTCGTTTGGATTTGGAACTCGACCTTCGTCTCGCAGAAGCGGAGTCAATGGACGTCGGTTTCACCGTTCCGCCCGTTTCAATTGCTCCAAGTTGCTCCAAAATTTCGGAAGAATCGGATGTCGAATTGGTTTTGCAAGTCTAGTAGAATCAGGTGAGTAGCCAAGGATGCGCCCGTAGCTCAGTTGGATAGAGCGTCTGCCTTCGAAGCAGAGGGTCGGGGGTTCGAGTCCCTCCGGGCGCGCCATCTCGTGGGGGATCCGAATGAATTTGAAAAGCTGCCCTTCACCCCAATCCACTGCGAAAAAACAGTTTGTACCTCGTATGGCTGCTTCGAGATCGTCCATCACAATGAATTCTTCTCGAACGCAGCTTTTCCTTCTTCAACGGTTAGAATGCGATCGATGCCAGGGACGGTCAATGTCTGCCGCGTCCCGCTCGGCCAATGAATCTCGATTTTGTCAATCGTCGTGGCTGAACCCAATCCGAAGTGCACGCGGGGGTCGGAACTCGATCCGTAACTTCCACCACTCACTAGGTCTGCACGCTGCCGGACTCCGCCCGCTGTAAGGAAGACCTTCGCGCCGATGGCATCCCTCGGACTCTTTGGGCCGCCAATCAGTTTCAACGTCAGCCAATGATTATCGTTCTTGATGACATTGCGCAGCAGCGTGGGCGTCGAATCAATATTATTGATAACCACGTCGATGTGCCCGCTATTGAAAATATCTCCGAATGCCGCTCCTCGCCCGGTAATGACGTCGGCCAAACCGCTGCCGGTGGCTGGTGGCACTTCTTCGAATTTGGACCCGTCAAGGTTCCGGAAAAGCTGCGGCCGTTCCGCCCAGGTTGTTCCCCAATCCTGCCGGTCTACTTCCGGGTAGACGTGACCATTGACGATAAAGATGTCCAGCAATCCGTCATTGTCAAAGTCGAGGAAACCGGTTCCCCAAGCCAGAAAGGGGATGGTCGGTCCCGCCAACCCCGCCCGATACGTAACGTCACTAAAACTGCCCGCGCCGTCATTCCGGTACAGCGTTTTGTAGTCATCGGAAAACGTTGTCGTGAAAAGATCGACTTTTCCGTCCCGATTGTAGTCGCCGACACCGATACCCATGGACGCTTGTTCGCGCCCGTCCTCGCTCAGAGCAAATCCCGACGCGTAACTTATATCTTCAAATGTCCCGTTGTGCCGATTGCGGTAAAGATAGTTGGGCACGGAATCATTGGCCACTGCCAAGTCCACCCATCCGTCATCATCCACGTCCACAAAAACAGCGGCCAGGCCGTAGTAGCCGCTAGGATCGGACACCCCAGCTTTGACGCTCACGTCCGTGAACATACCATCTCCATTGTTATGGAACAGATGGTCGGCCTCCCCCCGCAGACCCCGCGGCCCGCACATCACGGAAATGCCTCGAAACTGGCAAAAATTGGCAGGAATTACCCCCTGTCCTGCGATCGGTGGATGTTCAAGATCAAACTTTACGTAACCTGGAACAAACAAATCCAGCCGCCCGTCGTGGTCATAATCACCCCACGTAGGCCCGGTCGACCATCCTCCGAGTGCGACACCGGCCTTCTCGGCAACGTCGGTGAAAGTGCCGTCGTGGTTGTTGTGGTACAGGCGGTTCTTGCCGTAGTTTGCGACGTAGATGTCCGGCCAGCCGTCATTGTCGTAGTCCCCCACGCCCACACCAAATCCCCAGCGTTCGTTCGAGACACCCGCTTTTTCGGTGACATCGCTAAAAGTGCCGTCATGGTTATTGTGGAACAGCATGGCTCGGGGCGGAGTTTCCTTCCCTTTCAATGCCGCCATCGTGGAACCATTCAGGAGATAAATGTCCAGCCAGCCGTCATTGTCATAGTCGAGCAGCGCCACACCCGAACCAACAGTTTCTAAGATCGTCTTCTTGTCCGGGCTTCCAGAGCGATGCAAGAACTTTTCGAGACCGGCTAGTTTCGTGATGTCGCTGAACACGATGGGGGCATCGTCCACGAATCCGCCGGCCGTAATCGGCCGGGAGTGCGAATCTTTGACCGCGGGATGCGCAGCACCGGTTGCCACACCCATGCTTGGAGGCGGCTGCTTTGTCTTCTGATCGGAACCCTGTTGGCCGGGCGCGCCAATCGCTGTGAGCAAAATCGAGAGTAACGCCAGGACCTGAGCCCTCGCAAAACCCAGCGCCAAACCCCAGTCTGTCCCCTGCCTTCGTTTGGGTGTGATCATCTTGGTTTTTGGGGCAAAGCGGATCTACCTCCCGTCCGCCGCCCAGTCATAATGTAGCACTCACCTACAGGCCTCGCTGCCATCAACGGCGTTAACTCATGCTCGGACCCAGCAATCGTCAAGTCGTCTTTGCCCCCTAACAAGCCGATGACGGCCCAAATTACAGGTCGCCAGACCCCTTTTAATCAAAATTCGCTTGACAAGCACTCATTTAAATAATACAAGCAACTCAACCGTTAACGTTAACGGCGGGTTTTCTGCTGATTTCGGCGAACATCATTTCAGGCCCAGGTGGTGGCTGAAACATGGATTCTGTGCGGTCGTGGTGTGGGGTTTACCTGCCTTGCAAATGATAAAATATGTCCTGGGCTGCGGTTCCAAACCCCTAGGACTCCCTGCTTTCCCCGCTCCCGATTTCAGAATATCAATATTTTTCTTTAAAATATCATTATTTCTGCTTGACAAGCCTTCTCCATTGGCTCTAAATAGCCACAAGTACAAATGCATTACGTCCCGTAATGCTTTAGGGGTGCGGGTTCTTTCTGGGTTGTGTAATGGGGTGGAGAGAATATGAGTCCTCAACAAAATCGCATTGTTGTCCTCATGCTCTCTTTTTTCGCGCAAATTTCTCCTCGAAGGAGTACAAGAATGAAGATTCGAAATTTGAATACAAATAAGCTGTCCAATCTACGCTATCTCCTGATTCTTTTTGTGCTGCTGGCTGGTTTGCCGTTCCGCGCGTCGGCGCAGAACGCCACCATCGTTGGAACCGTTACGGATCCTTCGGGGTCAGTAATCGCCAATGTGAAAGTTACTGTTACGCACCTGGAAACGAATCTGGCGAGCATGTTCACCACGAACGATGCGGGCCAGTATGTGGCGGTCGACCTGCCAGTTGGCCACTACAACATTAGAGCCGAAGCCCTGGGATTCAAGGTTGCCGAGCAGAAGGGTTTGGTGCTGCAAGTCGGCGACCGCACTCGCGTGGACTTCCCGTTGGTCTTGGGCGCGGCGTCAGAAACGGTGACCGTCGAAGCCAATGCTGTCCGCGTGCAATCAGACTCTGGCGAGGTCAGCAACGTCATTGACGAGCAACAGATGAGCCAGATTGCGGTGAACGGGCGCAGCATTTACCAGCTTGCTGCTTTGACGCCGGGAGCGTCGAGCCAGATCAACGGTTTCGTGAACACCCCAGTCGGCGGCGACGCCCAGGTGGAATTTAACGGCCTGCGCCAGAATCACAACATCTATTTGCTAGACGGTGGCGAAGATGATGACCGCGGCGGCGCGGGTGGCATGAGCATTGCGCCATCCACGGACGCTATCGCAGAGTTCCGCGCTCTGACTTCCAACTATAGTGCCGATTACGGGCTCTCTTCGGCAGCGACGATGACCATGGTTCTGAAGTCGGGAACCAGCACGCTGCACGCTTCCGCGTGGGAGTTCAATCGCAACGACAGCTTCGACGCCCGCAACTTCTTCAACCCCGCCAGAAATCTAAACGGAACCACGAACCAGGTCGCAAAACTGAGACTGAATGTCTTCGGCTTCAACGTCGGCGGCCCGGTAACTTTCGGCAAGCTCTACAATCGGGATAGAAAGAAGACCTTCTTCTTCTATAACATGGAGTGGCGCAGGCTGGTCCAGGGCAACCTGAACAACAGCCAAACTGTGCCCGATCCCGCGACTTATGGCGGCAATTTCAGCTCCCTCGCAACGCAAATCCAGGTTCCGTCCACCGCACAAGTTGACAAAAGCGTTCTCTTTGCCAATTGCCCGGGTGGCGTTCCCCCCGCGGGAGTCGTTCAAAGCACGCCGGCGACGAAGTCGTATTTCCCCGGCAACATCATTCCGTCTTGCATGATCTCACCGAACGCGGCGGCGCTGGCGAGCGCTGGCATTTTCCCGAAGCCCACAACGGGAAACCAGTTCGCCGGCACCAGTAACACTCCCACCAATTTGAAGGAAGAGATCGTCCGCATCGATCACAACTTCACCAGCAAGTTTTCGGTGTTCGGCCACTTCGTCGCTGAGCAGGTCACGCAGGGCTACGCGATCAGCCAGTGGAGCGGCGCAAATGTTCCGACCGTCGGCGACACCTTCGGCAATCCATCCTATAGCGCCGTTATCCATACGACCTATGCGATTAGCCCGACGCTGCTCAACGAGGCAGCTTTCAATTACAACGGAAACCGCATCAACATTATTCCATTTGCGGGTGCAGGATTGGCTAGCTTGGCACTCCCGAGCGGCTACGTATCCACGAATTCAAGACTATTCTCAGGCCCAAACAACCTCAACCGCATCCCAAATATCGACTTGAACGGTTCGACCGGCACCCACTTCGAGATCTCCAGCTGGCCTTGGCGGAACAAGGCGGACGACTACCAAATCCGCGACGACATTTCGCTAACCAAGGGAGCACACCAACTCAGATTTGGAGGAAGCTGGGCGATCTATAAGAAAGTCCAGGACCTGTTTGGTCAGACGCAGGGTTCGTTTGGCTTTGACGGAACGTTCACGGGACTTGACTTTGCCGATTTCCTGCTTGGCGAAGCCAAGGGCTACGGCGAACTCGCGGTGCAAGACCATGGCTTTTGGAACAACCAATCGTGGGCCGCCTACGTTCAGGACAACTGGCGCGTCAACCACCGGCTGACCCTCAACCTCGTCTTGCGCTGGGATGGCGTGCCGCACACCTACGAGGCCAACGACCGCATGGGTAACTTCTATCCTAACCTCTACAACCCAGCCAATAAGGCCACGCTCAGCACGAACGGTACTATCTGCAGCGGGCCTTCGGATCCCGGTTGCGCCGCCGCTAGCCCCGGCTTGGGCACGAGTCCCAATCCGATTCTGGCAAACGTTCCGCTCTACTTGAACGGAATCGGTATCCCCGACCGGAACGGTGTTCCCAAGGGCCTTGTCAACAACCACTGGGCCGCTTTTGGTCCGCGTCTGGGCTTTGCCTACGATCTGAACGGTAACGGCAAGACAGTGGTACGCGGCGGCTTCGGTATCATGTACGAACGCATTCAGGGCAACGACATGTACGATGCCGGTCCAAATATTCCCTTCAGCTTGAACGTCGGCCTCCAAAGCGTTACATTGACAAGCCCGGGCGTCTCGCTCGCTACCGGTACGGCAGCGAGCCGACCGATTAATCCCGCAGATATAACAGGCCTGGCCGTGAATAATTACAAACTTCCGGCCAGCTATCAGTACAGCGTCGGCGTACAACACGCACTGAGTGCGAAGTCCGTTCTAACAATTTCTTACGTCGGAAACCAGAACCGCCATCAGAGCAACCGTAGCGAATACAATCTCCCGGATCCCAGCGCGCTGCCAGCTCTGATCGGCGGTGCCAAATACAGTGTGGCGCCGGGCCTGCCGTTTCCCGGTTTCCGTTCCATTCGGCTGACGGCAGCCGAGGCCAACTCGCACTACAACGGGCTCCAGGTTGACCTAAACTCACGGTTGGGACGTGACCTTCAGCTTCGGGCGTTTTACACGCTTTCGCGTGCAGAAGATCCAAGCAACGGCGGCACGGGCGGAGGAGACTTAAACAATGTCTCGAATCCTTACTTGGGTTGGAGATACGACATAGGGCCGAGTGGTTTTGATCGCACGCACGTGGGTGTGGTCGACTTCATCTACGACATCCCTCTCCTGCGCCACAATCAGAGTCGGCTCGTGAGGTCTACGGTTGGCGGCTGGCAGGTATCGGGCATCGTCACCATGGAGTCGGGCTTACCGATCAACATCGGAATCAGCGGGAAACAGGGCGGCAACGGTCTGCCCAACGCGACAAACCGTCCGAACCTGACCGGAACAATCGCTTATCCGCGGACAGCCGTGCCGGGCAAGCAACAAGGCATTCAATACATAGACCCGGCGGCTTTCTCACTTCCGACAATCGGGAGTTTTGGCAACCTAGGCCACAACGCTTTGCGCGCACCTGGCCGCGACAATTGGAACCTCTCGCTGTTCAAAAGCTTCACGTTCAGCGAGGCGCGCGGCAGCCGGTTCGAGTTGCGTTTGGAGACCTTCAACACCTGGAACCATACACAGTTCAATGGCATCAGCAGGAATCTTGGCTCCTCGAACTTCGGCCAATTCACTTCTGCTTTCGACCCGAGAATCTTGCAACTTGGCGGCAAGATTTACTTCTAACCTTTCAACGTCGTTTATTGCGCAAAGCCCCGTTCGCACGAAACACCGTGCGAACGGGGCTTTGGTCTTTCTGGACCTCCGATTTCCCAATTCCACAGGTTTTCCGCTATTCTCCACATGGATGCGCTCGCTGTCTTTGGCATGTGACCCGGATGGAAACTCCTATGCGCCGGATTCCCAACATTCTGTGTAGGATTCTAGGGTTGGTTGCTCTCGAGATCTTCCTCCCATCCCGGGGGAGTGCCCAATCTCCTACCCCGGCCCAAGCTGTGGCCTTCGAGCAACAGGGAAAGCTGGAAGATGCCGCTCAGGCCTGGCGTGCCATCACCCAACAAAACCCCAAAGATGCTGCCGCTTTCGCCAGCTTGGGCGTCGTCCTCGCCAAGCAGCAAAAATATCCGGAAGCCGCTGCCGCCTACAAAAAGGCCCTTGCACTTAATCCTAAGCTCCCTGGCATCCATCTCAACCTGGGCCTCGCCGAATTCAAACAAGGTGACTTCGCCGCAGCCATCGCCCCGCTCAAGACGGCCGCCGAGCAAGGCCCAGGCAGCGCGCAGGCCTGCCTTTTGCTGGGCCTGAGCTACTACGGCGCGAAGCAGTTCGCCGAAGCATCGAACTGTCTCGAGTTGTCCGCAAAGTCCGATCCCGAAAATGCGGAATTGCACAAACTCCTGGCGCATAGTTGTCTGTGGGCGAAGAAATATTCCTGTGCTTTGGAGCAGTTCCAGTGGATTGAACAGAAAGACCCGGATTCCGCCGCCGCCCACATGCTCCTCGGCGAAGCGCTCGACGGCCTCGGCAAAACAGTCGAGGCAATCAGCGAGTTCCAGGCCGCCATAAAGGTCGCTCCGCGCGAGGCCAACGCAAATTTCGGCCTAGGCTATCTGTACTGGAAGCTGCGTCAATATGATGACGCAAAACCCGCGTTTGAAGCCGAGCTATCGGTGGATCCCTCCAACCCGCAAGCCCTGGCCTACCTTGGCGACATCGAATTGAAAAGAAACGACTTGGAGCGAGCCCTTAACTTGCTGAAGAAAGCCGTCCAACTGAAGGACGACATGCGCATCGCCTACGCTGACTTGGGAGCCATCTACAGGGAGCAGAAGCATTATAAGGAAGCGCTCGCGGCGCTCCAACGAGCCGTGAAGTTGGATCCCGCCCAGCCCGACACACGCTTTCAACTGGGGCGATTGTATCTGGCCATGGGCAATACAGCCGCAGCCAACCAAGAATTCGCCAAAGTTCGCGAACTCCACAAGAAAGCGGACGACGACCTCCTTGAAAAGATGTCCGGCTCGCCACCGCGATTGCAGCAGTAACGGTCGCCCTCCGCTGTCAAATTTCCAGTGCCGCCGATCGCGAGTCAGCCAGTTATGGTACAAGTCCTGTGCTTAGACGGGTTTGGACCAGTCACCGGCCGACCAGCCTTCAGGAGTCGCCGCCACTTCCAAATTTTATCCATCTTCAACTTTATCTTGACAAGTACGGTACTCTACTTATAATATACCTTGTGATAGATAGATGCTATCTAAATTATCCTGCCCCGGGTTCCCGTCTTTCCGCCTCTTCACCAGTAACAGAATCTCCCGTCGTCCATCCTCTTTCAATTCAGCAAGTTACATAATTCTTTTCCCGCAACTCCTTGGTTTTGAAAACGATCCATTTTGATGGGGGGTGTATCTCAGGGAGTATCTCCCTCTGGCCTTCCCCTCGCTTTCTCCAGCGCTCCGTAGTTCTTGACGCACTCACCATGCGGGACTACTCTTGGTCCGGTTTCCCTCGACTATTTATGTGCCTTCCAAAGCTACGCGCGCCGCTCCGGATCGTGCGGTGCATGCTACTTATAGTTCCCTGCCTTTTCTTGACGACGCCTCCGGCTTTATGCCAGGACAGCGCAAGCGAAGGAACTCTTTTCCGGGGAGACAAAGCGGAAATTTCGGTAACCGTGCGCGACAGTTCGGGGGAGCCCATCTCCGCTCCCGCGAGTGTAAAGATCTTCAAGGAAGGAATGCCCACCGATCAGAGAGAGGCATCGCGCGGGCGCGCTTTCTTCATTCTGCGATCGCTAGGCGATTACACAGTGGTTGTCAACGCGACCGGATACAAGATCGCACAAAAGGATGTGTCAGTGCCCGTCGCCGTGAGGGCCGAAGTTGACATCTATCTGCAAAAGGAATCGGTCACGGGAGATAACACGGGGATCCCGGGCAGACCGCTGCTCGCGCCGAAAGCAAGAGAAGCTCTCGACAAAGGGTTGCAAGCGTTAAGCGTCAACAAGCTGGCAGAGGCCGAGAAATTCGTGGACGAAGCGGTGAAGCTCGCTCCCGCGCACCCGGATGTGCTCTTTGTGCAGGGGGTGCTGTACCTAAATCTGCGCAAATGGACGCGTGCGCAAAGCGTTTTGGAAAAGGCCGCCCAGATGGATCCAAGTAACGCTCACGTTTTGGGGGCACTGGGAATGGCTCTCACCGACCAGGGGAAATACGAAGCGGCCATCGCCCCGCTCGAGAAATCGCTGCAGTTAGAAGCAGCTGGCGGGTGGGAGACCCATTGGGCGCTGGGCAAAGCATATTACTATCGCCAACGATATGATCAGGCGCTGAAAACGTCCCAGCTAGCGCTGACCGAGTCCAACGGCAAGGCGCCCCAGATCGAGCTTCTTGTTGCGCAGTCGCTCACCGCCGTAGGGCGGTATGACGACGCGGCGCAGACTCTGCGTGAATTCCTGAAGAGCCACGGCGATAGTCCTGAAGCCGCGACCGCTCGGCGCTGGCTCGACGGTCTAACGAAGAACGGGAAAATTCGGTGAAGCTAGGATACTTTACTTCCTCCCGAAAGCTGTGCGCCGTTCGACGAACGATCCCTCATAAGAATTCCGCTCCCACGTTCGTAAGGCATGATCTCAGTTCGGTGAGGAGCGAATCTCGACGTAGTCCAGAGCGGCATGCTCTTCCCTGTCGGGAATTCCCACGATGCGAATCTCGTCTCCCGGGCGTAGCGCCAATCCACGAATGCGCCGCCGCGTCGAAGAATCACCTCCAATTTTCGTCGCGGGGAGAATGTCGTTTGCCGTCCATTCATCCACAACTTGGTCCCCCACCAAGACCCGAAAATTCGACTCGCCATTTTTCTGATCGAAATACTGAATGTCTATCTCGTACCGCCCTGCGTCGCGCGTAAAACGAAAAGAAGCCGTGCATCCTCGCGCTTGCAGACATTCGATTGCTTTGCCGCCGGAAGCGTTTTCCCACGGAACGACGTCCACGGTCGAGTAGCCTTGGAGCTGCATGGCTTCTACTTCGATGCGATCGGGATAAGTTCCCACACGGTGCTGCGCATCGGGTATGCCGGAAGTGCGAAAGAACCAGTTGCAGACGGCATCTCGCCAGACAATTGCGTGCGCCGCCTGATATTCAAGCCGTGCCAAAATGTCAGAGTAACGCTGCTCATCGATGCGACCTCTCAGCGATTCCCATTGATGGACGTACTGCGCGGCGCGTTCCGCGCCTTCGTAGTGCGAGTCGTAAATGTGTTGAATCACAGTTTTGCCGGACTTCAGCACGCGTGTGTAGGGCACGTGGTGAAAGAAAAGCAGCAACTCGTCAGGAGTTGATTCCAAAGACTCGTACAGCTTGGCTAGTGGCGGAGGATACTGTCCTACATAGCCGGTTCCGGTGGCCACAATACGATCCATGCCGACCCCGTCACGGTCAGCGCGGTGCCATTGGCCCCAGCCGTTGCGCTCGGACGATTCCACTCCGGGTCCGTAGTGACTTCCAAGAATGTCCGTCAGTGTCTGGGCTCCCAGGGGACCGGTGTAGCTCTCATAAACTTTCCACGAATTGACTTGCATGCTGGCAAGGGTACTCACGACGGCTGGATCGTTTCCAAAGGTCAGTCGCGTCCATTCCTCAGCGATGGTTCTCGCACTAAGATCGGGATTCCACGCCAGGCGGCCAAACCCGTACAGATTGGCCATCGCCAACGGGTGCCCGATCCAATTGACGTCCGTGCCGACGTTTGCAACGCCGACCAATCCTCCCGTAGGACGACGAAACGTCTTGCCGGAAGCAAGGTCTTTGACAAACGTGCCATCCTGGTTCACGTGCATATCGAAATCGAGCACCTCTTTCCACATCGATGGGAGAAAACATAAATGCCGCTGCTGCCCGGTGTATTCCTGAGTGATTTGCAGCTCCATTGCCACATTGGTGAGTTGCAACCCGGCAAAGAGGGGAGAAACAGGTTCGCGGACCTGAAAGTCAATGGGCCCATGTTTGATCTGAATGATGACGTTGTCGTCGAACTTGCCATCGAGGGGATGGAAAATATCGTACGCAGCTTTCGCGCGGTCACTCTTTGGATCTTGCCAGTTGAGGTGATGATCGTATACAAACGCGCGATAAAAAACGATTCCCCCGTGGGGTTTGAGCGCGCGGGCAATCACATTGGCGGCGTCCGCGGGCGTCCTGCCGTAGGCGGACGGGCCGGGCCGACCTTCGGAATCCGCCTTGACAACAAATCCGCCGAAGTCCGGAATCCGCCGGTAGATCGCGTCCACTTTCTCGCGCCACCATTGGATGAGACGCGGGTCCAGCGGATCGAATGTATCCAGCCCTCCAATGACCTTGGGACTGCTCAAATCAATAGATATGGCAATCCGGATACCCCATTCACGAAATGCGTCAGCGATGCGAGCAAGTTTCGGCAGAAAATTATCTTCAAGAAGGCGGGGATCCGCATTGACATTATTGATGGAGCAGCCGTTGATCCCAATGGAAGCGAGCAAGCGAGCGTACTCGCGGACGCGGGTCAAGTCGGTGCGAACCTTGCCATCCTCGAAAAAGATCGAACGCCCACCGTATCCACGTTCGATTCCACCATCGAGGTTGTCCCACTGGTCCACCCAGCGTAGCCGGGCATAAGGCTGTTGCACTTCGTCCAAGGATGCGATTTCCGCGTTCGAAGCGATCTTGGTCAATAGCGCGAACACACCATACAAGACGCCACGGTCAGTCGTGGCTGTAACAATAAGACAGGCGAATCCGTGTACTTTTCCGGTCGTCAGCCAAAAACCTTCTTCGTTCAAGGGATTGTGAAGTTGAAAAGCAGGCACCACGGCCTGAAGCGATGCGAACGTACCCAAGACAATAGCTCTCCCCCGAGTCAGATCTCTATCGGCGCGCAGCGTCTTTCCAAGCATGCCCCTGACGCCCCGAATGAGTTCTCCTTGCGCGGTGCCAAGCGCCGGAGAATCTCCCACCACAACTACGGCCACGGGAAACGAGGCGTATTTTTCCCGCGCAGTCTCACCGATTGGGGCATACCGCAACCAAGCATCGTGGCTCGATTCGGCATGCAAGGGATACGCATAGGCGGCTTCGAATAGCACACCCAAGCAAAGCAACATGCGCAGCTTCCGTGTTCTCATCGCAGCTCAACGAGAAGCTCGAAGGTGAGCATCAAAAGGAGAAAAACGGGCGGACGAGAGACTTGCCTAAGGCTGCGCAGCATGAAAATGTCCCCGACGCAAAAGGAGCGGAGCAAAAAAGAAAGGAAATGAATTTAACGTGTACGTTAACGCCCGTGATATAGTACCACACGCTTTTTGGACTGCAAGGATTGAAATGATTCATCCGGAGGCAGCTCTGAAGCGTTTTTCTCGACTGGCTAGGTGCGCGCAAACCATTTTTTCCCTTTTGGCGATTTGCACTCTTGAGCGTGCCAGCGTACTGGCACAAAGTGCCACGTCTTATCGCGACCCAAAACTGGGCGTTGAGCAGCGGGCTTCGGACCTACTCTCCCGAATGACACTGGAAGAAAAAATGACCCAACTGCAGGGCACGCAGCAGAGCCGGCAGTTTCCTCAGCGATGGTTCTCGGACTCAAATCGGGATTCCACGCCAGGCGGCCGAACCCAAGGAAGTTGTGGCGTCAAAAATGACTAAAGAGAGAAGCGGAATCCACTTGATCGCCGAGATGGCGAAGGTTTCGATTGGAACTGTGGATCGCGCCTTGCACGGGCGCGGAGGGATCAAGGAATCCACGCGCCAAAGGATTCTGCAAGTTGCGCGACAGATCGGCTACACCCCGAATCTGGCGGCTCGCGCTTTGTCCGTTGCCAAAGCGAGCGCTCGAGTCGGGGTGTGCATGCCCCGGGAGATTCACTATTTCTACGACCAGCTTTGGAGCGGAGTCCTGGATGAAGCCCGGCGCGTCGGACAACTGGGGATTCAGTTCGTGAACCGTCCCGTGCAGGCGCTCGGAGAAGGAGATACCGAGGTATTCAAGGAACTGGTACAAAGCGGCGTCGACGGAATTATTCTCACCGCAGGAAATCCAAAAGATCTGACTCCGCTCATTGACGACGCGGAAGAGAAAGGTATTCGTGTAGTTTGCGTATCCACCGATGCCCCCGAGAGCCGCCGTTCCAGCATCGTCTGCGTGGAGCCGTCATTGAATGGCAGCCTGGCCGGTGAACTGATGGGCAAGCTCGTTCCGCGTGGTTCGAAGGTTGCGGTCGTTGCGGGCATGCTCACTGCCGAGGATCATCGTAAGAAAACCGATGGCTTTTCGGAAGCGTTCCCGCGGCACTGCGCTGGCGGAAAGATCGTGAGCGTCATTGAAGGGCACGAAGATGAAGATGAAAGTTTCCAAAAAACTTTCGACCTCCTACGCCGTGTCCCGAGCCTTGCCGGGATCTACGTAAACACGGTGAATTGTTTGCCGGTTTGCCATGCGCTTGGGGCGCGGGGCGTCGCTGGAAGAGTAAAACTGATAACCACGGACCTGTTCGCAGAAATGTCTCCCTACTTCCAAAAGGGCACCATCACAGCGTCGATTTACCAGCAACCACACCGCCAAGGCCAGATTGCCGTCCGTGTTATGGCGGACCACCTCACCAACAAAATACATTTCCCTCCCGCCGTGCACCTGAGCCCCGGGTTAGTGATGTCGTCCAATTTACATCTTTTCCGAGAAATGAGACCGGCGGATTCCAAGCGCGATGAGCCCGGTCCGAAGAGCCGCTTCGCTCTGTAGGTGAAGTACATCCATGGAGTTGCTGATTGCTGCGCGTGGGATCAAAGGCGCTTCATTGCATCGCGGGCCAGCACCTTGGCTTTTTCGATGCGCGCGGATTCTTCGTGAACCCCTCCGACGCTGATGCGAAGGAAGACGTCGCCCTGGAGCACGTAAAGCGCTCCCGTGATCCCGTTACCCACCCAGTAGGCTTCCTCACCGAGCCCATCGAGGTGGCGCGGTTTCGGCGCGTCCTCCTCACCTTCGGGACCAACCTTGTCATGAGCTTTTTCGGGAACAGGCCGCTCGTCTTCATCCTTCGGCTCGGGCGGATGGAACTGCGTTCGCCAGAATTTGCGCGGCGCGAGCGCAGAGGATTTGCCGGGAGCGGGTGCGACCAAGGCCACAGTGACCGATTTCGCAAACGTGGCCGTGCGGAAGAGGCATTGCGAGATCCGCATGCCTCCATTCGGCTGCACGCTGGGCTTAGTTTCCCTGACCGGCTCGCCCTGTACAGCTTCGATTTCCGCGCTGGTGAGCAGCCGGCACACGTCAATCTCTTCCTTAGCGGAGGGAGGGACTTCGCCAGCTTTCGTCTTCTGCGGCGGGCCGCCGGGCGCCTGGTTGGCGATCAGCGAGGCTGGAGAGATGAGCAATCCGCAAATCAAAAAACACAGCAGAGGCTTGTGGCGCATTTGTTCCCCCGCTAGGCGAGGGTTCCCTTTTTTTTTATCAATCAATGCTCGCGTTCAACGTGCAGATGCAGCTTCTAGAACCGTCAATGTGTATTGCAGTCCGGACCGCCGGTGACACCACTCGCGGGGTCACCGAAGCACAGGTTGCCGCCACCTACGATGTTGCCGGTCCTGGTGGCGAATTGCGTGCCGTCTAAAGCGGCAAAAAGGCCGCGGCCGCCCACCTGACGCGCAATAGTGGCAAGCGCATCCTGCGCAGTGGCAGGGCCGGTGGAGGCGTTCTGCGAAGGATCGTTCACGCACGCGCCGGTGCAGCCATCAGCGTAGCCCACCAGCACGCGCCCAAACTTGTCCACCGTGACGTCGTTGAAGTCGAGCAGATTCCGGCACGGATTGCTGCCGCCCGAATTCCAGATGCAGCCGCGTTGCACGGGATCCGAAGGTGTCGCATCCACGGTGGTCCAAGTGCGGCCTGTGTTGTAGGTGAATGCCACATACAGATGCCAGAAGCCACGAAAGTCGGCGGACTGGGTGTCGCCGACAGTCGGGGTGCCCAAGTATGCAAAAGCCGCACGGTTGTTATCGCCGGCGATCACCTCCGCGAACTCCGCGTTTTGAGTTCCGAACGGAGTGCCCGCATCCATGGACTTCGACCAGTGCAAGCCGCGGTCTTGGGACACGGCGATTTTCGCATGCCCATCCACGTTGACGTAGCCGAGATAGATGGTGTTGTTCGCGCCCGCCGCAACGGACGGATCGCTGCCGGGGCTGATGCTTTGGGCGTCTGTTACGGTCCGCACGACCCAGCTCAAGCCGTTGTCGGTCGAGACGGCCACCCCTGGCCTGCTGACACCGTTCGCGTCCATGCATTTCTCGTTGGGAACGTAGGCAGTACCGTCCGGCGAAACGCGAACGTGCCCGTGCAATCCACCGCAGGTTCCGGGAGCGACCGGGCGGTCAACACCGCTAACGCTGGTGAAGACATAGATGGGAAGGCCGGGCCCGAAGGTGAGGCCGCCGTCGTCGCTGCGCGAGCAGAAGGCGGTCACAATGTCCTGCGAGCAGTAGTAAATCGCATGCGGATACGAGATGCGCGTGGGTGGTGCTGGAGGAGCATAAGGACCGCCGCCCACTGTTTGATGGTCAACACCGGCGGGCTGGCCGGAACCCTGCGTCGGCAACCAATTGTTGCCATCGTCGTCGGTGAAGGATAGCTCGCTGGTAACGCCATTGAGTTGTGAAGAGAAAGTGCGATTCGTGCCGCCGAAATGTCCGTCGTCGGTGAAGAGGATGGGATCGAGGCTGACACGCGCGAATGGTGAGCGCTGGTCCTCCCAGAACGCGGTGGCAGGAGTAACGGAATCATTGAAGGTCACCCGCAGCGTGTGGTTCCCGGCTTCGATGAAAGTCTTGCCCGTGTTCCAGTTGACGCCAATAGAAGGTTCGCCAGCGCCGTGCGCTCCGGAAGTTGTGGAGCCCAGAGACGGGGCGATGTTGTCGGGAGCGGGATAGTTGACGAAGGTGGGTGCCCCAGGTGCCGGGGGCGGTGGTGGAGGTATCGTGGGTCGCGGCGTGGTCGTCAGAGTTAGCAGCGCGTGAGCGGTTGTGGGCACCGGCGCGAGTGAGGCGACCGAGCGGATGTGCCAGACTCCATCAATGGGATCGGTGACTGTCAGATCTTCTTCGCCCGGTCCGGTTGAAGTGTCATCGGGTGAACCCGGGCCATGGTCGGCGCCGCCAGGGCTGATGGCGAAGATATCAAGGTCGGTCGGCACTGTGCTGGTCCAGGTATATTTTATGGTCAGCTTGGCCGTCATCGTCTGGTAGAAGGTAGCGGCCGGCGCAGGAAGCAGCACGGTGAGGTCATGGTCATCGCACATGCCCGGCGGGCAGATGTCCTGTATGCCCACGTTGGTCACGGTACCTCCCCCGACCGCAGCGAAATCCCACGACACCGGGCCCGAGCCGCTACTAATCGAGCTGCTGGGAGACGTTCCCGTCTGCGCAGAGACTGCAGGCGTGTTATGAAACAGCACCGTTAGGGCAAAGACCGAAAGCAAACTGACGGGGACAATCCATACAGCAGATCGAACTAGCCGCATTAGCCGACCTCCATAAGAATTTTTCTCCAAAGAAGCTATCTGATGGGTTCTCCGGAGCCTGCTTTTCGGCAGAGTTCGCGCCAAACTTCTTTGCTCATTCCGATTTCCAGTTGTGTAAACTCACTGCATTCATCGGGCTCGCCCGGGAATCGGGCACATTAGAGTGTGGAGAGCGATAGCAGGACGTCCGGAGACGTAAGGGGTTGCACCCACCGACTCAAAAGAAACCGGAGGTAAGCACTCCGTGCACGGTGGAAATGTCTCGCCCTTAAGAAGGATCACTACATTGGGGAGTTGGTGATTCTGATGTGTGATGGAGTAGATCCCGCTCTCGGGTGATTCTTCCCCCGTCTGTGATGCACGCCCCGGCATGGCGGAATATTAGGTAGAGCCTCCGGCCTCGGGGAAGCGGGTAAACACCCTAGTAAATCTGAGGGAAATACCTGAGTTGCTCTTGGTAGGCTTATTTGAATCTCCTGTCACCCTGTCGATCTCATCCCGCGAATCAAACATTTTGACGACCGAGAGGTCTGAGGCATTTTGGAGTACCGGCTGCGCGGCAATACCTCCACGGACCAGTACCCCTGACGCTCAGGTGGTTGTTCGACCTGCCAGATTGCCGTTGTCTATTTTCACCCGAGGTCTTCTCAGCGAATGCTCGGAACCGTCGCTCGCTGCCGGCCCCACCTCCAAGTCATCGAGCCGGGATGATCACCGGGCCCGTTCGCGAACTCCTTCAGCTCCACTTGCGCGACCCGGCCCGTAAAGCATCTTTATATTTATTCGCAAAGGTATTAGCAAATGCTCCAATTAGCTTCGGGTTCTTCGCAGGAGAACTTGAACCAATTGTCGTTGGCACACGGCAACATGGGATGACGCTCAGCACGGGGATTTCACCGCAGCTCTATCTCTTAGCGGCGGCTTTGGCCGAGGACTTGAACGGTATAAAGCGGGCGAAGCGAGCTTGCAAGAACGAAGAGGCTGCTTTGAGGCACAGCGCACTCTCTACGTCCGGGGCTTATCAGTAGCCTTTCTCAGGCATTCTACCTATTCCAAAGGGGTGATTCACCGGATTGTAATAACCCAGCAAGCGGCTATGCTACGGCAAGAAAGGGAGGGCCGCCACCGTGCGTAGGGCACCCGCCTCATACGAGACAACCCCCGAACCTCCAACCGGCCATAACACGGTGGCGGCCGTACCTCAAAGGATTGCAGCCTGTTTCGATCGTTACCCTTTGGCGGGGGGGAAGGATAAGCCGGCGGTGGCGCAGGAGGCAAACATCGTGCCGCTCGAATTCAGGAAGACCATGGCCCAGATGCTTGGGGACGTCATCGCGCTTCTCGCGATGAAACATAGACGCGCCCCGCTGCCAGTTTCCTCCGCACTTTTGAGAACTCTGTGGATCCGGGGCTTTCCAGAGAATCTGGCCGAGCTTGAGAGTTTTGCGCGCCGATTATTGTTCTTAGGCGATGAACGGATGCTGCTGGCGGAGCTCAGGAGAGGGCGTGCACCGATTGCATTCGGACCAGAGAATTCGCAAGGGCCCGCTGGACTCGCGCTGGGGCAGCGCACGGAAACGGAGCGTGGACAAAAATGCCAATGCCTTCCTACAGATTAGCTAAGGGCGTTCGCAATCGGCAGGATTTGGCGTCCTCCGTAGCCCAATCCATCGGAGCCACAAACTTGAGCTTAGGGATGGATCCCGACCCACACTTTGGCTTCGACATTCCTGCCTTGGATCTTCCGCAGGGAAAAGAGGCCGTGGAACAGATCCTCCAAGCAGTGTTCGCGAAGGCCAACGGAGAACTTGCCAGGCTATTGCAAGACGTGCGCACGAAGTCGGCTGCCGGGCAACTCGGGAACGCGCAGAATGGCTCGACCAATAGACTCCTGATGCGCGCGATTCAGTGCGCGGTGAAGCAATACATGCTGCAAGCAGAACTGGGCAGCCTTGCGCTCAGCGACGAACTGACGGGTGTATACAACCGCCGCGGATTCCTGGCCCTTGCGGAACGGCAATTGAAACTCGGGCGCCGCTCCGGTCGCGCGATCTTGGTGTTCTTTGCCGACGTGGATGGGCTGAAGCAGATCAATGACAAGTTTGGCCACAAGGAAGGCGATCTGGCGCTGGTTCGTGCCGCGCAGGTTCTTGAAAAGACGTTTCGGGATTCTGACGTCATTGCGCGATTCGGCGGTGACGAATTCGCCGTACTCGCCTTGGAGGTTTCCGGCCACAGCGAGTCCACTATCCGCGCTCGTCTCGATCGGAACTTGAAGGAACTCAATGCGAGAGACTCAAGTTACACGCTATCGATCAGTTTGGGAGCGGCGCGCTTCGACCCCACAAGCCCGCGTAGCCCAGCATCGATTGAGCAATTGATGATCCGGGCAGACGAGGCCATGTATGAAGAAAAACGGCTTCGGTCGAAGCCCGTCCTTGTGACAACGGCGGTTTAAAGAGCTGGATGGTAGTCAGGCAGGTCGAGCACCACCGATCGCGTTATGGGAAACCGAACATTAGGGTAAGCGCCAGGGGACAGCAAGCTTTTTGCCGTTAGTTCATCCGAGTCGGGACATCGCATCGTTGGCAGGATGCCCAGGCGAGAGAAAACGCAGCTCGCCAAAGAATTTGCATCGTCGAGCCGCTGCAAACAAGAGCAGTTTTCGAAGGGAGTGCACTTACAACATGCCTTCGCGGTCGGGACGACATGAAAGACGAATCCCACTGGCTGTGCCGGTGCAGATTTCCCGCTTCCGGGAACCTTCGGCTTCGGAGCGTACGATCACGGAGAACGTCTGTTCTGGTGGCCTGCGCGTCGTTGCCCAGAGGCAGATGATCCCGGATGAAGCGCTGATGGTCAGCTCCACCACGGGCGATTTGCGCGTACAGGCTCGGGTTGTCTATTGTCAGCGGCTGCGCGACGGACGCTTTGGCATCGGATTGCATTTCCAAGGAGCAGAAGTCCGCTGGCCGGCGGGAAACTCTAGCAGTGGAGCGGATTGAAGTACCGGCGGCGGGAAAAGCCCGCGTTTCTGGGGGGCGGCGACTTCGAAAAGTCGAGGTTTGCATCGCCTCTACAGCACCTCGCACCTCATGCTTTCATCTCAGCATTGTCAACAGGAGATTCTAGGTGCGCCGATTCAGGATGGCCTTGTTCGCTTCCGTGCTCGTGACTATAGCTGCGGGTCTCGTCAGCAAGGCTGGCAGGGAGTCTACAGCAAAGATTTTCGGCTTGAGAAGCTGGAAGCTTACCAGCAGCGCGGATTCCAAAGCGGCCGTGACGCCATCCGGTTCCGTACTTTGGTCGGCGGACATGGAAACCGGCGACCTCTCACAATGGAGTCGTCCCGACGTCGCGGGCGGGCCCAACGCCGGCGGAGGCGTTTTTGACAGCGGAACCGCAACGGCGACTGTGGATGTCGCTTCTCCTGCTCACAGCGGCATCCATTCGGCGAAATTATATATCAACACATTGAATCCCTCCGAAATCTCTACCAGCGGTGTCCGATTGTTTCGCTGGCTTGAGCCCGAAAGTCAGTCCGAGCTCCATTACAGCGTCTGGTACTACTTCCCGCGACGGTACATTCCAAACGGCAATCCACCGTGGTGGAACGTCTTCCAATGGAAATCGAAACGCGGCGACGCCATTGATCCGTTCTTCGCCCTCAATGTGGGCAATCGTCCGGACGGGTCCATGTACTTCTACCTGTACAACCAAAATACGAAAACCTCCTACTCCCAGGCGATCAAAAACATTCCGGATGGCCAATGGTTCCGCGTGGAAGCCTTCTACAAGTGCGCCGGGAACAACACCGGGCACGTGACGTTCTGGCAGGACGGTGCGCAGATCTTCGATGTGCCGAATGTCCAGACGCGCTATGCGGACGGGGACTGCCAGTGGAGTGTGAACAACTACTCCAAGAGTTTGAATCCAAGCACGGCGACGATCTACATCGATGATGCCGCGATCTGTTCGGGCGGCCGTTGTCCGTGAGTGTGGGTGTTGAGTTGAGAGGAAGCTATCAACTGCGAAGGGGGGAGTTTGGCCCGGCCGTCCCGCCCGTCTCCCGGCGAAATTCATCCTGGCCCATTCGAAAGACTGCGGCTTTTTTCCGACCGCCGGCCAAGGGCACGGCGGGAATTCCAGACTCATCGAGCAAGAACCAAAAGACTGAAGCCACCCAGCAGCCGGGCAGTGAGATCTTTGTGGATGGTGGACAACAGTTTTCTCGGAAGTTTCAGAAGCAACTGGCCTGGCGTCGAACCAAGCTCGACCGAACGCGGCGTGTAGAAGTAATCCAACACTTCATAGCCGGTATCTTCCAGAGTCCGCAATGCCGTCTCTTTGCTAAAATAGTGAAGGTGCGCATACATCTCTCTCCGTTTGACGAGCCCATTCTTGCGGAATACCGTTTGCACTGAAAGGTCCAGAGGGATGTGAAATATCTTGTGGCGGCCCCTCTCCTTCAGTCTCTGCAAGAAACTGAAATAGTCCGGGAGATGTTCGATTACATCCAAGACTAGGATCAAATCAAAGAATTTATCCGTCTCCTGCCCGAAGTCGGCAAGCTCGAAGTGGATCCTCCCGCTGGATCGAGTCTTGGCCAGATCGATGGCTTGTGGGGAGATGTCGTAGCCCCAGAAGACGCATTCCCTGTCTAGATTTTCTTGAAGCTGATTGAGCACTTCTCCGACGCCGCACCCTACGTCGCAGACGGTCTTAGGGGAAACTCCATTCTTCTGAAGCATGCGAAGAACCTGGCGGGCCTTCCAAGGCGACTCCTCAACGTGCCAGGCCGGATTCTTGGCAAGGTATTCCCCATCAACGTAAAGAGTTCGGCCGGACATCAACTCTCCGTTTAGCGGTGCGGGGACAGGACAAAACTGAATTTCCGAGTCCCGCTTTGACTTCGCCCATAACGATATAGAAGCCGTCCTGTCGAGTCAAGATGGGGAAAGGGCGGCCAGGGTAAGCTGACAACTGGCGCTCGTTTCGTCGGGCCGCGGGATGCGAAAATGCGCAGATCAAGGAGTTCAGGCCGAGAAACCTCTGGATACGCTCGGCTGCCGGGTCATCCAGCAGAGCACTTTCACCGAGCGGTATCCCAGAGGCCAGTGGCTATGTCGGCCGGCGCATAAGCGTCCGCAAGGCGGTAAAACCTACAATGTGGTTGTGGGATAAAGTTTCGAAACATAGGGTGTCTACCCTAGCCCTTCTTGCACATTTCCCTTGCCCCCGCTCCGGTATGTAACCGATTGTTTGCTCTGCGGACCTCGATTACTTTGCATACCATTGTTGGCACAGAGAGACTTGCTCTCTATCCAGGGTGATGGCTTGAGTGGTTCCGCGAGTAAATGGTGTGCAGTAGAGAGTGCCATTGGATGGGCTGCAATTTAGGAGGCCGAACGTGCGAATTTCTGTGATTGGTTGCGGATATGTGGGTTTGGTGACAGGAACATGCTTGGCGGAGCTGGGCCACCATGTGGTCTGCACAGACAACGACCAGGAACGCATCGCCTCCCTGAAGGCAGGCGTGGTGCCTATCTACGAGCCCTATTTAGATGGCATGCTGGCGGCGAATTGTCGAGCCAACAGGCTTTCTTTCAGCAGTGATGCGGGAGAGGCGGTGCGGACGGCCGAAGCCGTTTTCATTTGTGTGGGCACGCCACCGCTGGAGACTGGCGACGCCGACCTGTCTGCGATTGACAACGTGGCGCGGCTGATCGCCGCCGAAGCGCGCACACCAATGCTGGTGGTGGAGAAGAGCACAGTGCCGGCGCAAACGGGCCAGCAACTGAAGCGGCAGCTCGGACACTACCGCCGGAACGGCGGTGCTGAGTTCCGTGTGGCCTCCAACCCGGAGTTCTTGCGGGAAGGCACAGCCGTTGAGGATTTCCTGCATCCGGAGCGTATCGTGATTGGCGTGGATGAGGAGGCCGCGGAGAAGCAGTTGCGGGAGATCTACCGTCCTATCCTGGAAGGCCGCTTCCATTGTCCGATGCACTTGGGCGGGTGTTCCCCAACTCAATCGGCGGAACTGCTGGTCACCACGATCAACAGCGCCGAGCTGATCAAACACGCGTCAAACTCTTTCCTGGCGCTGAAGATTTCCTACGCCAATGTGATTGCCGATCTTTGCGAAAAGGTGGGCGCCGACATCAAAGAAGTGACTCGCGCGATGGGCCTGGATTCGCGCATCGGGCCGCGGTTCCTGGCCGCAGGGCTCGGTTTCGGGGGCTTCTGCTTGCCCAAAGATGTCCAAGCGTTTATCCGCTTGGCGGAGCGCACCGGCGTGGACTTCAGCATGCTCAAGGAGGCCGAGCGCGTGAACAAGCGCCGCATCGACATCTTTCTTGAGAAAATTCGGCAGGCGCTTTGGGTCCTAAAGGACAAGCAAGTCGGG
>WNFJ01480546.1_pt3 | contig 22930 bp, 27 predicted proteins | sample 5400461 | NCBI WGS metagenome assembly WNFJ01 (sample SAMN13153349, study PRJNA577476) | soil metagenome | isolation source: 115 cm saprolite on Douglas fir-dominated hillslope | place: USA:California | collected 2013-09-17
CTGATCCGGGGCCTTCCGCTGATCCGGGGCCTTCCGCTGATCCGGGGCCTTCCTGATCCGGGCCTCCACTGACCTGCGCTCTTCAACCGATCTGGGGCCTCCACTGACCTGGACCTCCACTGACCTGGACCTCCACTGACCTGGACCTCCACTGACCTGGCACGACCATCCCGCGCTCCGCTGACCTACCGGCAGCGCCGGGGCCAGGCACGTCGGCCCGGGATGCTGGCGGTGCGCGACAACTTGCTGACCGCCGATCATTGATTAACTTGACAGTTAAATAACTATCTGGTGAAATATGAGAGAGGGCGTTAGACCGCCGGCGTTCGGCGGATCGAGGCAGGCCACCCGCTGGCGAACTGGAGGAGGCGGACATGACGATGGCAGAGGACAAGCTCGATGCCACCTTCACCGCCTTGGCGGACCCGACCCGCCGCGCGATCGTCGCTCGCCTGGCGAAAGGGGACGCGACGGTGAACGAGCTTGCCGCGCCGTTCGAGATGACCCTGCCCGGTATCTCCAAGCACCTCAAGGTGCTCGAACGCTGCGGCCTCATCTCGCGGACCCGGCGGGCCCAGTTCCGGCCCTGCCACCTTGAGGGGGACGCACTCGACGCGGCCGTGAACTGGATCGAGGTGAACCGGCGGATCTGGATGGAACGGTTCGACAAGCTCGACGAGCACCTGCGCGACATCCAGCGAGCACCTTCCCGAGGAGAACGGAAAGAAGATGAGTGAACGAACGGCAGACGCGGGCGAGCTCAGCTACTCCCGTGTCTTCGATGCGCCGAGAGAGGTCGTTTTTCGCTGCATGGTCGAACCGGAGCACCTGACGCACTTCTGGGGCCCGGCCGGCGTGAGCACACCGCTCGCGACCATCAAGGTCGACGCGCGTGAAGGTGGAGTCTTCGAGACCGTGATGGTCAGCGACGCCGACGGCAGCCGCTACGTGATGCGGGCGGTCTACGTGGAAGTCGTGGAGCCGGAGCGGCTCGTGTGGACCGAGCCCGACACGGGGGTGACGACGACCTCGACCTTCTCGGACCTCGGCGACGCGCGTACCGAGGTCCATATCCGCCAGACGAACGTGCCCGAGGAATTTCGCCGCCCTGAGGCGCGAGCTGGTTTCTCGACGTCGCTTGACCGATTCGCCGCATACCTCGGGAAGATCTCGGGCGGCTCACGGTGACGGCTGGAGCGTTAGACGCGACCTGAATGACGCGGGATTCGCACGGCAAAGCTACCAATGTCCCGAAGGAGACGAGCATGAACACAATCAGTTCACCTGATGGCACAAAGATCGCATACGAAAAGCGGGGCCGCGGGCCGGCCGTCATACTGGTCGACGGCGCCATGTCCACCCGGTCGTCCGGGTCCAAGCCGGAGCTGGTCAGCCTTCTCGCGGAGCACATGACGGTCTACAGCTACGACCGCCGGGGCCGCGGTGACAGCGGCGACACGCAGCCCTACGCGGTCGAGCGGGAAATCGAGGATATCGAAACACTGATCGATGACGCCGGCGGGACCGCCTGCCTCTACGGTCACTCCTCGGGGGCATCTCTCGTCCTCGAAGCGGCCGTGAAGCTCGGCAGCAAAGTCGAGAAGATTGCCCTTTACGAGGCTCCTTACAACGACGACCCCGCGGCCCAGCGGGCGTGGCGGGAGTACATCAGGGGGATTACCGAAGCGCTGGCGGCCAATCGCCGGGGCGACGCCGTGGCTCTGTTCATGAGCTACGTGGGGATGCCCGCCGACCAGATCGACGGTATGCGTCAGACGCCGTACTGGCCAATCGCCGAGGCCATCGCGCCGACGCTTGCCTATGACCATACGGCCATCTTGGGCAAGGACAACTCGGTGCCTACGCAGCGGGCGGAACGGGTCCTTGTGCCGGCCCTTGTGATGAACGGCGGCGCGAGCTTTCCCTTCATGTACGACACCGCCCGCGCGCTCAGCGAGGCGATGCCGCACGCAGAACTGCGCACCCTGGAAGGTGAGACACACGCGGTGCAGCCTGGAGTGCTCGCCCCGGTCCTGGTCGGGTTCCTTGCTCAGGACCGGTCGTAACGCGTCGGCGGGAACGGATCGCGCTCGCCGCGGACGCGCAACTCGTCTTCGTCGAGCTCGCGGCGGATCTCGGCCCGCTCCTCGAGGTACTGATCGGTCGTGGTCACGTCGGGCTCTGGCGGAGCGTCCGTAGCCGGCGGCACCTCGTCCGGGTCGTAGGCGTCGAGACCGGCTTCAACCCGTTCTTCCTCGGTCCGATGCGCGAGGAGGTCATCGTCAGGACGCATGGGCGCACCGCCGTGCTCCCTGCGGTCGCGGTGAGCGTCTTCATCAGTCTCAAACGGCTCTGGGGTCTGCGTCATTTGGGGCCTCCGAGTCTGCGACGGGATCTGGTCACCTCAGCGCGCGTCACGCCATTCGAGGCTACCGAGTTACGAGGCTACGCCTGCTCCTCGCCGGCATCCGCGCCGCCGTCGCGGATCCGCGTGCACGGCCGCCGTCACGCCGGTTCAGAGCGTGTGATCCCGCCGCCATTGGGTAAGGTCATCGGCTATGTCGTCCATGACCATGTTGGCGGGCCGGTACCGGCTCGAGGAGCGGATAGCGGCCGGCGGGGTGGGCGAGGTCTGGCGCGGCGTGGACGCCGTCCTGGCACGGCCGGTCGCGGTCAAGCTGCTGCGGGCCGAATACGCGCAGCACGCGGAGACACTGGCCAGGTTCCGAGCGGAGGCCAGGCACGCCGGATCGGTGTCCCACCCGGCGATCGCACAGATCCACGACTACGGCGAGCCTGACCCACCGCTCCCGCCCTACCTGGTGATGGAACTGGTCGACGGGCCGTCGCTCGCCCGGCTGCTGGCCGCGGGACCGCTCGCGCCTGCCGCCGCCATGGACGTGATCTCCCAGGCGGCCGCCGGCCTGTACGCGGCGCACCGGGCGGGCCTGGTGCACCGCGACATCAAACCGGGGAACATCCTCATCGGCCCCCACGGCCAGGTGAAGATCACCGACTTCGGCATCGCGCACGCGGCTGGGTCCGCGCCCATCACCGGGACCGGGCTGGTCGTCGGCACGCCCGCCTACCTGGCACCGGAACGCGTCACCGGAGCGCACGCCACCCCGGCCGCCGACCTCTACGCGCTCGGCGTCGTCGCCTACGAGTGCCTGGCCGGCACGTCACCCTTCACCGGGACGCCGCTCGAGGTGGCCTCCGCGCACCGTGACCTTCCGCTGCCTGCGCTGCCCGGCACGGTCCCACCCGACGTGGCGCGGCTGGTCGCCGACCTCACCGCCAAGGACCCGGCCGCGCGGCCGCCCACCGCGGCCGAGGTTTCCCGCCGGGCGGCACTCCTGCGCGACGCCATCACCGCCGCCGCCACGCTCCGCGTGGATCCCGGGTCTGACCCGGCTCCGACGCTGGCGGAAATACCGTTGCCAGGCCCGCCGCCGGTGCGCCCGCCGTCGCGATGGCCGAGCGGCTGGCGCGACCTGGCCAGCCACCGCGGGTTTCCCGCGCGGTTGGTGACGCTGGCCGCAGCCGCGTTGGTGGTGGCCGGCCTGGCCGGCCTGCTGATAGGTGGCGCGTTCGGCGGGAACTCGCCAGCGGCGCGCCCGCCGGCGCCTTCGCCCACGATGGTCGACGTCAGCGGTGCCTCGTTAGTCGGGCAGCCGGTCAGCCTGGTGCAGGCACGGCTGCGCCAGCTCGGCCTGGTCGTCCACGTGCTCCGGCAGCCGAGCGGCCAGCCCGCGGGCACGGTGCTGTCGGTGGCCCCTGACGGCCGCGTGCCGGCCGGCAGCGTGGTCACCGTCACCGCGTCGCAGGCCCGCGGCAAAGGCCACGGCAACGGGGGTGACAACGGCAACGGTGACAACGGCAACGGCGGCTGAGCCTGGCGCACCGGGTGCGCGCAGCGTTACATTATCGCCTCGGCGAGCAGCGTGACTTGATCCAGACTCGACGAGCCCGGAGCGAAGATCAGCTCGTCACATCCGCTTTGCTCGAAGCCGGCCGCGTAGCCGCGGACCATCTCCGGGCTCACCGCCACGCCTGCCGCGATCTGGTCCGCGAACTCGCCGAGCCAGGCGTAGTAGAACTTGATATTCGCGATGGCTTCCGCCTGCGCACCCGGCCCGAGCGCGAAATAGGCCAGCGCGAGCTTACGCGGCCTGCCCGCGCGGCCTGCGTCCTGCCAGGCTTGGTCGACCAGGGCGCTGAGCTGGGAGAACATCTCCGGAGTGCCGCCACCCATGATCCAGCCGTCGACGAGGCCCGCCACGCGGCGAAAGCCGGCCTCGCTTATCGCGCCGGCGATCAGCTCAGGGCCGCCCGCGCGCACCGGCGGGGGTCCTATCGGGCCTGCGATTCCACGCTCCTCGCCGCCCCAGATCCGCTTCAGTTCCACGATCTGCTCGGCGAGGCGGCGGCCCCGGCCTGCCGTCGGAAGCCCGCTCGCGATGAAGTCGTCGTCCCTGCCGCCGGTCCCGACACCGAGCACCAGGCGGCCACCGGAGAGCCGGTCGAGCGAGGCTGTCTGCTTCGCGAGCAGTGCCACGTTCGCGTGCAGCGGCGCGATCAGTACAGACGTGGTGAGGCGGATCCGCTCGGTGACCGCCGCCGCCGCCGTGAGCGCGATCAGATCGTCGTAGTTCGGGAAGACAAGCCGGCCGACCGTGCCGAGTGAGCTGAAACCCGCCTCCTCGGCCCGCGACGCCCAGTCCAGAACCGTTCTGCCCTCGACGTTCGGGGTTTGCGTCGGAAGACCGATGCCGATGTCCATGTCCCAGCTCCATCTCTGCAGTTGTCGTCATCTGTGCGGCCGCCGCTGCGGGAAGGGGTCAGCCTGCATACCGGCCAGCAGCCGTTGTAGTCCCGCAGCGCGGAGGTGTACCACAACACGCCGGCCACGACCGCGAGCGGACCCCCGGCCCGCCGCGCCGGGGTGCTGTCATGGTTTGGCACTATGCCACAGGCCGTCGCCGGCCACCCACTCGCACCTGAGCGCCCGGGGGTGACCCCCGGAACCCTCCGCATATGCCGCACGCGGCGCCACGCGGCAGCCGTTAAGAATCTTTATCCCGACGGCGATGCGGGCGTGACACAGGGCCGGGCGGATGATCGTGGTGCGCCGCCCCGGACGTCACCGGGGCCGGCGCGATATGCCCTGGTCCATGCGCAGGATCGTTTCCTCGACGTCGGCGTTCCGGCCGGGCGCGAAGGAGATTTCTGTGCCGATGATCTTGAAGCCTGACTTTTGCAGCACGCGCAGTGAACCGGCGGGTACCAGGTCGAGGAGAAGATCCAGGGCCCGGCTCGCGATGCCATGTCCCCAGGCCGCGCGGTCGATCCAGTAGGTGACCTCGGTGTCGCCGTCGACGACGAAACTGGCGACGCTGCCGACGAGTTGCCCGTCGCGCGTCACCGCCCGCATGGTGATCTCGGGAGACGCTCTCAGCCTGGCCATGTGGGCATCGAAGGCGAGGCGGTCGTTCGGGTCCCTGGCGATGAACGCCGCCATCCAGACCGACTCCGGGTCGCGCATCTGATCGAAAAGCGCGTCCAGGTCCCGGTCCTCGATCGGCCGCAGCGCGACAACCGGCACGCACGCCCCTCCTTCCCACCTCGTCCGCTGAGGTCCATTGCAAGGTAACAGCAGCCACCGACAGTCTTCGCACCCTGCCCTGTGCTGGGGTGTGCGTCAGGCAGCCATGGCGCGCCCCGGTCAGCCTGTGGTCCGCCCAGCGGCGCAGCAACCAAATCCGCCACCCGCGCCAACTCATCGGCACGGCCAACGATGCGTCGAAGGCTCACGAACAGGATGCTAAATGTCCCGGACGACCGGATAGCGCGATACGGCGGCCGATTCGTTCGGAGCTACGCCCGGCACCAACCACCGGCAGTGGCCGTCTGACCTCCCAAAGACACCCCATCGCCCGGCCTCCGTCAGATCCAGCAGCATGCCGCCCAAGCGGCAGCGGCCAGAACAGCAGCCGAACGGCTCCGCGCCGCCGCGAGCCCCTCGACAGCACCGCCACCCAATGGGCCGCGCCAAAGACCCCCACGGGGCCGCGTACCGGCCTTCACCCCAGCCCGAATCAGTCACGCGGCCCGCGCCGCTGACACCACCACGGGACAGGTGCAAGAAAACCGCCCGCTTCATCAGCCTCGGTGTCCCACCCGCGTTCTGCTTCGACGGCTACGCCCAAGGCCAAGCGGACTGGCAGACAATCCGCCGCTGGCGCAACGAGTTTCGCGCAGACCCGTAGCAACCCCGATGCCGCTCCTACCATGGTGAGAACTACCGGGGTAGGATAATGGTGTGAAGGTCGACAAAATGAGCGTGTCGTTCGATCCGGAACTCGGCGACGCGGTGCGGTCAGCCGCTGCGCATGCAGGCAAGCCGTTGTCATCGTGGCTGGCCGAGGCGGCTGCGAGCAAGCTGCGCGCCGAAGCGCTAGCCGAGTTCCTCGCCAACTGGGAAGCAGAGCATGGCGCGCTGACCGCCGAGGAGATCGCCCAGGCGGAACGGGATCTTGGGGTGCGCGCGGGCGACACCGTGGCGTGAGCGCGCTGATTCTGGACGCCGGGCCGCTGGTCGCCGTCGACCGTGGCGACCGGGCAATGATCGCCCGGCTGCGGGTAGCCCAGCAAACCGGGCTGGAACTGCGCAGCAACGCCATGGTGATCGCCCAGGTATGGCGCGACGGGCACGGCCGCCAGGCCAGCCTGGCACGGCTGCTTCGCGCGGTCGATGTCCGCGCGGTGGACTGCCGCGACGGCCGCCAGGCGGGCGCCCTGCTGGCCGCCACCGGCACCGCCGACCCGATCGACGCCACCGTCGTCCTCCTGGCCGCGCCAGGTGACCGAATCCTGACCAGCGATCCCGATGACCTGACCCGGCTGGCCGAGGCTGCCGGAAACCGGCCGGTCATCGTCGCCTGCTGACCGCCGGGGCCGCCCATGTCCTCACCGTGCCGGCCCCCCGGGTATCCACGGCTACCAGCGCCAGCACCTCCTGGGCGCTGGCGAGATGCAGGTGCTTTACGAGAAACCTGATGTCCTCAGCATCACGACGGCGGGCGGCAAGCACCTTCATCGCGAGCAGGTGTTCCGGTGATGCCGCCGATACCCGCAGCCCCGGGTGGTCGAAGACCCGGGGAGCGTTCGGGTCACCACCGGGAGCGACGTAGGCGCTGGCCTGCTCGTTCAACCACCAGCGTGGCAACCCCAGTTCGTCGGCAGCAGCCCATGCTTCCTCACTACGACGCCGTGGGGCTCGAACACCGCATCGATGTCACGGGTAGCTCGCCGCGCATCATAGGCCAGGGCCATCGCGGCGCCGCCGAAGATGTAACGTCGGCGACCAAACCACGCCGGGCCAGCCGGTCACCCAGACGCCGGAACGCTGCAGCAATCGCTTCCCGATCAAGAAGCGGATCGTCCGCGCTCACGCGACCTCCAGCTCCTGAGCCGCGACATACACCCCCCGGCGCCGAAACGCCGCGGGCGCGTTTACTACCGCATCCACCCGCGCCGCCGGGGTGTTGAACGGAAACCACAACCGGCGCAACGACCGGGACTCCGCCCACGGCGGCGCCGCGCGGCCGTCGCGCGCGGAAAGATGTTCCGCCAACGCGGCCAGGAACACATCCCAGTGCTCGATCCTGACGGGCACATCTGGGAACTCGCCCAGAGCTTGGACAAGTCCGAGGGTTCGTAAAAGCCAGCCTCACGTATGGCCTTCGCCGTCGTATGACGCCGCGCTTGTCCGGTTCCTTGGCTGCCCGTACAAGCCGATAGGCTTGCAGGGCTTCGGCGCTGATGCAGGCTGGTGTTTCATCTGGTGGCAGGTGTTGGGTTCGAACCAACGTAGGCTGAGCCGACGGTTTTACCGACGATCACGGCTCAGGTGCGCGCATCCCGTCTGACCTCGGCCGATGGCACTGGCTTGTTCAGCATTGGCCTTGATCATCCCGTACATATCCCGTGAGCTGGTAGCTGGCGGACCCGGCCTGATCATGCGCTGATCCGCTGCGGCCTTGCCTACACTTTCATGGTATGAGCGCGATGCGCGAGGAGCTGCACCACAAGGTCGACGAGCTGCCCGAGGCACAGGTGGGACCAGTGCTCGACCTGGTGCGCGATCACGTCGGCAGCGGGCAGCCGGAAAGACGACGGCGACTCTCGTTCGCCGGGATGCTGCATGCCGAGCCGGACCTCGCCGCACGCTCTGAGGAAATTGTGCGGGCCGAGTTCGCCAGCCGCCCCGAGTGATCATCTGCGACACCGGGCCGCTCGTCGCGGTCCTCAACGCCAATGACCAGGACCATCAGCGGCGCCCCGGAAGCCAACAGAGCGGTCTCTCACACCCAAGAGAAGGACCCTGACCTGCGGATACACGTCGCGCGCTCGGAGGGATTCGAACCCCCAGCCTTCTGATCCGTAGTCAGATGCTCTATCCGTTGAGCTACGAGCGCTTGATTTTAGTTGTCTGACCAGGGGTTTCGCTGGTCCTGTGCTACGCTAGCACAACAGCACAGCGGTGCAAGCGCTTCTGATTCGGTGCCCGGAACGTACCTCATCTGACCTCTAAGGATAGGGCACGACGGGTACGACCGCGCGGTCGCGGAAGGAAGCACGATGGCCGGTACCAACGCTCGCAGCGCCCGGCAGAGCCGGGAACGTCGCCCGACCACCCCCGAGCCGGGCGGACCGCCCTTGTCTGCGTTCATCATCTCGTGGCAGCTCGCGCTCGAAGCCGCGAGCAAGAGCCCAAAGACCGTCCGGTCCTACATCGATTCGGTCAAGGCTCTGAATGCGTTCCTCGTGGCTCAGGGCATGCCTACGGATGTGGACGGCGTAGACGCTATGCACCTGCGCACGTTCCTGCTGACGGAGGAGAGGCGCACGTCGGCCGTATCGGCAGCGGTCCACTACCGCAACCTGCGCGTGTTCTTCGGCTGGCTGGCTCGCGAGGGGGAGCGCTCCGCGCCCAACCCCATGGAACGGGTTGACCGGCCGAAGGTGACCAAGAAGGCCAAGCCGTTCTTTGACGACGAGGAGCTAGCTCGTCTCTTGAAGACCTGCAACGGGCAGACCTTCGAGGACAGGCGCGACACGGCGTTGCTTCGCATCCTCATCGACACGGGGATGCGCGTGTCCAGTCTCGCGGGCCTACGCTGGGACCCCGACGACGAGACGCAGAACGACGTGTTCCTGACGCAGCGACGGCTACGCATTCGCCTCAAGGGTGGCGACGAGACGTGGGTGCCGATCGGGAAGAAGACCGCCGCCGCGATGGATCGCTACATCCGCGTCCGTGCCCGCCAGGCGCATGCTGGGTCTCCGTGGCTATGGCTCGGCTCAACAGGCCGGAACGTCGCGCACATGGGGATCTCGGGAATCAGTGCCATGGTTAGGCGCCGTGGCGAGCAAGCCGGGATTCAGAACGTGCATCCGCACCGCTTCCGCAGGTCCTTCGCCGACAAGTGGCTAGAGGGTGGCGGTTCGGTCGATGACCTCATGCACATCACCGGCTGGAAGACTTACGATATGGTCCGCGAGTACACCGAAGCTAGAGGCATAGCCCGAGCCCACCAGGCTCACGCCCGCCTCAGCCCTGGTGACCGCATCTAAATACGGGTTGAATGTAGCCCAAAGCACGACGCGCTCAGGCAAAACCTGGAAGGTTCTCGGTACATAGAGGAGGTAGATAATTGGCCACTTGTTTTGTCGTGATGCCAATTAGTACACCAGAGGATACCTTCAAGCAGTACGGTGACAGAGAACATTTTCAACATGTGCTCAATTACCTGTTCACGCCCGCGCTCAAACAGCTAGAGTACACTATAACTCCACCTTCGGCCGCTGGCTCGGATTTGATCCATGCGGAAATCATTAAGAACCTCGAACAGTCCGATCTCGTTTTGTGTGATATCTCGACATTGAACGCAAATGTCTTCTTCGAGTTGGGTATCCGCACATCACTTGATCGACCCGTTGCGTTGGTGAAGGACAATTTTACTCCGAAGATTCCGTTTGACACCAGTTCAATTAATACTCACACGTACGATGCGTCCCTCACCGCTTGGTCCCTGGAGAAGGAAATACCCAGGCTGAGCGAACACATTGCGGATGTCGTAGCTAGAGCGGAAGGACGTAATACACTGTGGCGCTACTTCGGCCTAACACAACGGGCAAGTCCAGCTGAAATATCGAATCCGACTCAGGCAAAGCTCCAAATAGTTATCGATCAACTCGCCGGGTTGACAAAAGAAATAAATGCCTTGTCAGAAGGCGTGGCCCGAGATCGCATGCTCTCATCTTATTCTTTACCCTTGAGTACCACGGTATATTCCACAAATCCCACTGGCTCGGCGTTTTTTAACACAACCCCTGGGTCGCAGTACATCGCTCCTGATTTCGATCTAACTAGTGAAATTCCGCCAAGGTTCGCCGTATTTATTCAGCGCGCAAAGACGGCCGCAGCGCGCGAATCAGCAGTTCTAGAAGTCCGAGGATATGACGAGGCCAGAGATAGAGTTGTGCTTAGCACAGGAAACTGGCCACTCTCAGAGAAAATTCAAAAAGAGATAGACCGACTCGCTGGATCCCTCAAAGTGAAATTTCTCCTCAACACCCCCGATACGTCAGTTTGGCCACGATAGATATCGTACTTGAACGGTTACTGTAGATGCGGAGGAGACATGACATTAGATGGATACGTTCAGGTATTGACCACGGTTGAGAACATGGAAAAGGGCGTGCAGCTCGGACGAAGTATCACGGAGGCACGGCTCGGAGCGTGCGTACAGATCGTTGGGCCGATTCGGTCGTTGTATTGGTGGCAGGGCAAGGTGGATGACACGCAGGAGTGGCAGCTCCTCATCAAGACCACGGCTGACCGTTTTCCCGCACTGGAGGCGCACATCAAGGCGAACCACAGTTATGACACGCCCGAGATCATCGTTACGCCGATAATCGCGGGCAGCGCGGAATATCTCCGCTGGGTCAGCGAGGAGACGCGGCGAACTGACGCCTCGTCATAGCGAGGTCTTCCAGGTAGGCCCGGACTTGTGGCTGAGTCTGGTAGCGGCGCAAGCCCTGGCCGATGGCCTCGAAGCGGGGGAGCCACATGGCGAACTCGGTTTCTCGCGTGACCGCTAGACCGTCCTTTGCGAGGTGGGCGGCGTCGGTTACCGCGCCGCGGGTGAGGTGGGCGACGGCAATATCTTCGAGGATGATCGCGGCTCTCTTTGTGTCGTGCTGGGTGAGCCGTTCGAGGACCACGTTGGCTATCTCTTGCGCCTGGTCGAGATGGCCGATCCTTGCGTAGGTGGCGATGCGGCAGGCGTCGAACCGGTTTTGGTCGAGGAATCGTGTCCAGACGCGGTCCTCGTCTGGATCGGTGACGCTGTAGGCTTCGGCGGCTTGGTGCCACGATTTGAGCGCTTGCGCTTTGTCGCCGAGTGCCGCACTTTCTTCTGCGTGCCGTGCGGCGAGCCAGGACAGCGTTCCAGGCGATGGCACTTTGGCGCGTTCGGCCGTTTCTAGTGCCTGTGTGAGCAGCAGCCTGGCGCGGCCGTTGGCGCCTTTGGTGCTGGGGATGTAGCTGCGGTATCCGAGGACGCATGCGGCGATTCCTGGGTCGTCGGCTTCCTTGGCGGCGCGCTCGGCCGTTTCGTAGTAGTTGCGTGCGGTGGCGGCGTCGCCGGTGTCGCTTGCTGCCCAGCCGGCCAGGACGCTGCTTTCGCCGGCGACGACGATGAGGCGCCTGCGGAGTTCGTCTTTGGGGTCGGTTGTGGTGCCGTTGAGGAGTGTGCTTAGTTCGCGGAGATGCGCGACGAGCGCCTTGAAAAGAAGGGACGCGGGCATGACTAGGTCGAGCAGGTGGAACCCGGCCGCGCGGGCTTCCATTTCGCGGACTATCGATTCGTCCATGGCGGTTGGCTTCGTGAGAGCGTAAGCGAGTCGTTCCCATACTTCGCTGTGTGCGATAGCTGCGGTGCCGCCGATGGTGGCGGCGAGTGACAGCATGTCGCGGCGCTTCACGTCGTTTCCCCTCCTCCCGGTTGCTTCGGCGAGCATGAGCAGGTCGAACGTGTCTGCCGGGATGACGGGTCCGCCGATGGTGGCCGATGCGCCGGCGCCGTTGGCGTGTGGTGCCAGCCCGAGTGCGAGGCGGGCGTGCGCGGGGAGCCCGAGACCGTCAGCAAACGCTTGGAATGTAGATGACGCGAGCGGCATGCGCTTGCCGGTCTTGTACTCGCTGAGCCGGCCCTGAGGGATGCCGATCATGCCGGCCATCTGGCCTTGGGTGAGCCCGTGCTTGCCAAGGATGGCGATCAGCGCGCCGAGGTCGCGTCGCTGGCACGCTTCGCCGAAGTCTTGACGTGCGGAAACACGTTCAATGATCTCTTGAACGTGCCGCTGGTCGACGGCCATGGCGCGCGTCCCGTTCCCGTGGTTGCAGGCCCGTGAGGAAAATGTTCTGTGTCCAGTCCATCACATCGTGCGATATCACGGTGAGATTCGCCAAGGTTGCCCGCCTGTGAGAGCGTCACACGCCATCGCCGCGCCCGGTCCGGGGCATGCAATGATCAATGCGGTGCGAGAGAGCGAGGTTCAGCCCTGTGCGAGACGCGCCACCGCGGAACTGTTCCTCTTGCTGCTTATGCCTTGCGGTTACGATCGCGCTCATCTGGTGGACTGACGAACGTGCCCCAGCCAGGCCGGACGCGGACGAGCCCTTCGTCCGCGAGTACCTGTATGGCCTTGCGGATGGTGCCCTTGGCCAGGCCGGTCTCCTGGACGAGCCTGGTCAGGGATGGCAGAGGCCGGCGCGGTGGGATCTCTCCTCGCTCGATCTGGCCGCGCAGGATGTCAGCGAGCTGCAGGTAGGGCGGCTCGTCGGACTCATGATCAACACTCCGCACGGCGTCACCCTAGCTGGCCAGGCAATACGCTGGTTAGCCTTGTCATGCTGTGACATGCCATGGCATGACAGTAGCTATGGGCTGGGAAAACAATCGAACTGTGGTCCGTGGGGTGATTGGCGATGGCTCGGCCGGTGGAGGCGGGGGGGCGCATGGACGTAATCGGCCGTGATTGGCCGCTTCGAAGTGCTCTGAGTCTGGGCCCGATCCCGACCGCCGTGCCCTGCGCGCGTGGCCACGCGACCCAGATCGTGTGGGAATGGGGGATGGCCGATATGAGCGACACGGTCGGATTGATCGTTTCGGAACTCCTGACCAATGCCGTCGCGGCGTCTCGCAAGCTGCCCGATGGGCCGTTCCCGGTCTGGTTGTGGCTGCTTTCAGACAGAAAACAAGTGCTGATTATGGTCTGGGACGCCAGCCCGTTGCCGCCGGTACGCATGGACCCGGCTGGGGACGTCGAAGGCGGCCGGGGATTGATGCTCGTGGAAGCGTTAAGCACACAATGGGATTGGTACTGGTCGGCGTGGGACAAGATCGAGGGCAAATCGGTGTGGGCGCTGATCGCGGCGGATTAAGCCGCGGTCAATGGCAGCAGCTTAGAAATCAACGGGAGGACCTGGCGTGTCTGTACACATAGGGACGGCGAGCGGCGACGGCTTATCAGTCAATATATTTCTCAAGAAAGGACCTGTTGAGGGTGACGACTGGCTTGCCGTAAGCGTGCATATCCCGCTCAGCATGGTAGCTGCACTTGAACTACCGAACGAACAAGAACACGCCGTTTTACCCGCGCCCAGCCGCGCAGATTCGGAGTAAACCCATAAAGCAGAGCTGTGGTGCGACGGGAAGGACGCCCAGTCACGTCTCAGCTTCTCTAGCCGCACGAGTTAGACCCACCTGATAAAGTCTACGACCTCCCGCGGCGGCGACGTGAGCGGAGCCGGTCGGCGGCAGATGCTTAGAAGCTCACCCAGCCCGCACGCGATGTGCCCCCCAAGCGCCCCCGGCAGGGTCGCGAGTGCCCCGTAGCGCACTCCGTTCCCAGGCCCTGCCGGGGGTCTTTGCATCCAGGCACGTCGGCTGACGTGGCGCTATCTCATCGCTAGATATCACCCTGCGATTGGCTCATCTCACTGGCACATATCACGCCGCGATGGGATGCCGCTCCCTTCAAGACTACCTTCCCGGCCATACGGTCCGGCTCTTGAAGGGAGACAACAATGCGGCGTATCACACAATCCGTAATCGACCCGACCCGGCGCTGCCCGTGCGGCGCGTCGATCGAGACTGGCAAGCTCTGCTGCCGTAAATGCGAGTCTCGCCACCGCCGATTACGCCGTGCCCGTCGCCGCCCATCCGGTCGAGCGGGAAGGGATTTGCCATGATCGCCGCCGCTGGCGTCTTCCTTCTCGCCGCCGTGCTGGCCGCAATGCTGCTCGCGGTGGTGGCCATCCATCTAGAGGACCGCCGCGCCAGCATACGCGAACAAAAGCCATCCGGCCGGCTCGTCGCGGCATGCCGCCGCATTACCGGACTCTACGTCCACGGCTTGCCTGCCGACTCAGAAGAACACGACTCAAACAAGGAGGTGCAGGTTTGACCATCACGCTGTCCCTCGTCCTAATCCTTGGCGCATGCGTGGCGTTTCTCATCCGCTACATGGGCCTGCGAGTGTGGCACGGCCTGATCTGCATAGCGTTCGGCTTCTGCCTCGCCGCGACAACGCTCGCGCCGCAGATCCGGCAGGTAATTCAAGGAATCACCCGCTCGCTATCAGGCCACGGATGACCAATCTCCGCTCTCGCGGACCACAAATATGCCACCTACCGAAAGGAGGGGATGCCCAGGTGCCTCAGACCTCAGGCCCGAACGCGACCGACCTACAGGAGGTCACCACCAGAAACCAGACAGCACGGCATGTGATCGGCGGATTCTCCCACGCCTTCCCGACACTGGCCGAAGCCTGGCAGCTCATCGATTCCGCGCTCGCCGACACACCAGCCCTAACCGCAGAGATCACCCACCTGCGCACGCAACTCACCGACACACGGCTCGACCGGGCGAACCTTCTCGCCGCAGCCCGCGCCACCATCGGCGCATTCCATGACCAGGAAACAGATCCGCTCTCCTACCTGCGCGACGAACTCCAAGCACGCGGCCAACTCCCGCCCGGCCCACGGCGGCGCGCATGAACGGCCCATACCGGCCGTACCGGATGCGCCGGCACGCCCGCCGCATGCGCCGCTACGGCCTCCAGCCCATGACGATCATCAACCCCGGTGACCCACTGCCCGAGACGGCCGCCGCGATGCTGCTCCGCTGGGCGTGGCGGTACCGCTCCGAACTCGCGCCGGCGTACCTGTCTCTGGCGGTCGCGCTCGCCGGGTGGTTCATGCACGACGGGCACTCGCACGTGTGGCCGTTGATCCTGACGCTCACGGCCTCGGCCGTTGCGGCGCTGCTCGCGGGCGGACGGCGCCTAGGCCTGGCCACGGGGAGCGAACGCCTCTATGCCGCGACCGTCGCCGCGGCGGCCGGCGCGTGGCTGTCGGCCGCCGCCGCGGTTGGCCCGGCCCATCGCCCGCTGCCGCAGATCCTGCTCATCGGCGGATCGGTGCTCGCGGTGCCGTGGTGGGCGCATCGCCGGCGCCGCGCGAAGGTGCGCGTCGAGCGCACCCTCGCCGTCTGGCCCCAGATCGCCCAAACCATCGGCCTGGCCGGATCGCACGTCATGTCCGCCGTGGTCGACGTGTGGGGCTGGCGCGCCCGGTTCGCGCTGGCACGCGGGCAGACGATCGACGACGTCATCGCCCGGCTGCCGGCCATCGAATCGGCGCTCGGCACGTTCCGGGGAGCCGCGCGCATCTACCCGACCGACGACGGCCTCGCCAACCGGTTCGAGCTGCGCGTCCTCGACAGCGACCCGCACGCCGAAGCCATCCCATGGCCCGGCCCATCAGTCACCTCGATCACCCAGCCCATCGACCTCGGCCCATTCGAGGACGCCACCCCAGCCCGCGTCCTGCTCCTTCGCCGCCACGTCCTCATGGGCGGCGTGTCCGGGTCGGGCAAGAGCGGCGGCCTCAACGTGCTGATGGGCAACCTGTCCGCCTGCGCCGACGTGGTCATCTGGGCGATCGACCTCAAACGCGGCATGGAACTCGCACCCTGGTCATCGTGCATCAACCGCCTCGCCACCACACCCGACCAGGCCCGCGCGCTGCTGGCCGACGCCGTGACCATCCTCGAAACCCGCGCCGCCATGCTCGCCGCAACCGGCCGGCGCGTGTGGGAACCCACACCCGAAATGCCCGCCCTGGTGATCATCGTGGACGAGTACGCGGAACTGGCCGACGACGCCGCAGACGCCACCGCCGACGCCGACTCGATCGGCCGGCGCGGCCGGGCCGTCGCCGTGACGATGGTCGCCGCCACACAGCGCCCCACCCAGAAAGCCATGGGCCAAGGCGCGCTGCGATCCCAGATGGACGTACGGATCTGTTTCCGCACCCGCGAACGCAAGGACGTCGATCTCGTCCTCGGGCAAGGCATGCTCGCGGCCGGCTGGCACGCCCACACCCTCAACGCGCCCGGCAAATTCCTCATCTCCGCACCCGAACACGACACCCCACGGCGCGCCCGCGCCTACCTGCTCACCGACGAAATCGTCAGCATCACGGCCGCACAGCACGGCGATATCGGAGCGGACCTCGACGACGTCTCAAGCGGCGCCATGACCGACCGGCAACACCCACAGACGCCCGCAGACACCGCACCCGACGCACCCAACCCGAACCATGCAGCCGACTCCCACGACGCACCAGAGGCGCTTTTGTGGGCGGCCCTGTCGCTCGCACCAGCCGAGGGCATCACCGTGCCCGAGCTGATGGACCAAACCCGCATGAGCCGTCCATGGATCTACCAACGCCTCGCCGACATGGCCCACACCGGCCACGTCACCCAAGTCAGCCGTGGCCGATGGCGCGCCGTCACCGACCACACCGAGTAATTGTCTACGTCTACCTCTACTCGCGCGTCTGCACGTCAACGCGCGAACACGAGCCTATAGACAAAGACGTAGACGATCACACAACGTCACTACGAAAGGAGCAGCCCAACGACCAAGCCAGCCACGACGCGAGGAGGTGAGCGCCCTACCAGTGAGCGACATTAACAGGCGGATCGCCGCCGAGATCTCATGGAGTCGCACCGCTGACCGCAACGCCCGCACCAGACCCGCCCGAGAAGCATTCCTCAAACGCTTCGACCGCGAGGTCGACCCCGATGGCACTCTCCCGCCTGACGAACGCCGCCGCCGCGCCGAACACGCCCTGCGCGCCTACATGCTCCGCCTAGCCATGAGCGCCGTCCGCGCCCGCCGTAAGGCTCGCTGAATGCGACAACGTCGATAAGCGTTAGCCAACAGCTGCGTCCCGTAGATTCCTGACAAAGCGCCGCAACCCGTTAAAGGCTTCATGTGAAAAATCCAGCGTACCTTTCTTGGCGGCAATCCCGAGATCCCGGCACAGGGGATTCAATCCAGCAAGGTACGCCTGTACAAATGCTTTAGTCGCTACTTCTCGCGATTCGTTAACGCACTCCATGTATCTGCCAACGCATCGTATCCGATTTGGGTCAAATGACCGCATACATAGTTCTTCTATTGCGCCTTTGTCCTCATGCGATGGCACGATCATCACCGCGATGGAAGGGTTGCCCGCAGCTATGACGATCGGCTCTCTCGGCAAGCTTAGGCCAGCGGTATTCAGAGCATTCAGACTTGATGTCCACGCCCTAGCTGGATTATCGTCAGCGTCACGAACCAAACCCAAGGTCTTTACGTTGCTCTCGAAGCTCGGATCACGCACCAATGCTTTTATCCTCACCCCCCATTTATCTTTTCCGACCATGTCATGAACCTGAAAACCCTCAAGACCTTCGTGCTCAATTAGGCCAGCGGCGACCGACCTATCGTCGATTCCTTCCACGAGAATCAACGAAGGGTGATCAAAGCCAGCCTGACGAGGGTCCTCCCTGGACGTAATCTTTACATTCATCGAACATCTAGGTTCATTTCTAGAGCACCCTCAAGACTTTCTATATCATATTCTGTCACAGAATTCGCAGCAGGCGATTCTTTGCTACCCCTCAAACGAAGTAGGCGCAGCATGTGTGGTTGCTTTTGGAACGCCTCATACGCCGCTGCCACACACTCCCGGCTGTGAGTAGATGCGATAACCTGAGTCCCAGTACGTTCAACGGCACGTCTGATCTTGACCCACAAATCAGCCAACACTGAATGATGGATTCCATTCTCAAATTCATCGATCAAAATTAGGCCTCCACGATATTCGAAGATAGAGGTCGCATACTCGGCCGCAGCGGACATACCTTCACCAAGCAAAGACAGCGGTAGTAGAGTTTCTAGACCTAGATCTAGGTGGATAGTGGGCTGTCCTTCGCTTACCAATACCTCAAGCCCTCTTATCGCTGGTTCTACAGCTTTTAGTGCTTCCAGAAATTCACGGTCCCGCTTACGGCGCTTCAGATTGGAGTATCGTTGCGCCAATTCACCCTGAGTCATATGGGACCGGCTGCTAAGGAATTGCGACTGGACCAATGGTTCACCTGGGGGATCCAGCTGAAAACTGAGGCCAGTCATTTGCTGAACACCGCTCGGACCCGCAACAGCCTGAGCGAAGGCCTGAGGTACTACGGTTTGCGTAAAGCGCTCTACAGACTCATGGTGCCCTATGCGAATCTCTATTGAATGGGAGTGCGCCCCCCCGCCAGGAGTATTGCTAGGACTCTGAATGCTGGGTTGATTTGGATACAAGATATCATCGTCTCGAACTGCGAGTTCGACAGTTGTCTCGACCTCATTCACGTTACCAGTAATCCGTATGGGTCGTTTAATGTCCCTGTCGTAGAAAAGTGAATCCCAAGGACTTGAGTCACTTGAAATCTCTATGTTAATAAATCCAGCACCACGAAATGGACGCAATCCGGTCAAAGCGAATTGAGCCGCGCGTGGCCCACATGCATGGAGAAATAGGGCTTCTAGGACTGCCGTCTTTCCCGTATTGTTACGTCCTGACAGCAGCGTCACGGGCGCGAGATCGGGTATCTCTAGACGTCGCAATCCTCTGAAGTGGTCGATCACAAGTCGTCTATACACGCGGGATATGCTACGGCATACGCCCTGACCTGGTACATCTGTTGGCTCGGCCCGATCAAGAGTCCCAGTCTGCTGGGTGGGCACAGGCACGAGACACCCCCGGCTCGGCCGACCCTTTGTTGCTGCCTGCCCCAGTTTGCTCTACGTGACAGCTCAGCCCGAGCGTCGCTCGCGGGCGGCTGGCGAGGGACGTCTGGTCGGCCTACTGCTGCGCCACATCGAAGGGGCCGAGATCCTCGGCCGCCACGAACGTGATACGGCAGCCGCCGAAAGCCACGAGTTTAGAGCTTCTGATTCGGTGCACAGCGGTCGGTCGTTTGGTGGGTCTTTGCAGGTCAGCACAGCGAAGAGGCGCAAACGATCCGTAGTCAGATGCTCTATCCGTTGAGCTACGAGCGCTAGCTTCAGTTGTCTGACCAGGGGCCTTACTGATCAGTGACGGCACGATCAGACTGCACCGCGGTGCGGACGCCCAAACCGGGGTGACCGATGGCGGTCGCACCAGATGTCAAGGATAGGGCACACCGCCCGAATAGGAACGCTGGCGGAGTGGCGGCGCGGCATGCATGGCCGGGCTCGCCAGGCGTGCCGCGGCTGGGGCGGTCGCGGCGGCCGTGACGTTAGCCGCCTTTGCCGGCTGGCAGCTGAAGTATGGTCGGCGCGGCGCGGCCGATGGACAGGGCTGGCTTGTCGGGCGGCTCGTCTTCCTCGCTCGGGGACGGGGCCAGGCGGAGCGCGAGTGCCGGGCACATCTCGACCGCCTGCTGCGCCTCGCGCTGCAACCAGAACGGCACCGGTGGGTCCGGGTGGACGAGTTCGGGGACCAGTTGCGCGCAGAGACCGTGGGCCTCGCAACGCGTCCAGTCGACCTGGAGACGTGGCTGATCACGCCCCGATTCCAGCGGCAGGACAGCGCGTACCGGCCGCCCGCAGGACCCGTGGAACACGTGCGCCGCGACGTCGTCGGTGAACACGCCGAGCGCGGACAGGACGAACCGCGAGGTCCCGTCCGGGTGGGCACAGGCGCCACGGCCGCGTACCGCGTTCGCGGACCGGCGCGCGGTTTCCAGCGCGTCCATCCCGCCCGAGCCGTCGGCCAGCGCGGTGAGCGCCCGCGCCACTCCGGGCAGTCCGAGCTTGCAGGGCCCACACTGCCCCGCGGACTCGCCGGCGAGATAGCTCACGACCCGGGCAACCTCGCCTAGCGGGCACGTCCCGTCGCCCAGTGGTGCGATAACCCCGGAACCGAGCATGCCGCCGACGTCGGCCATGCTCACCCGCGAAACGCCGATGGTCGCCGCCACGGCAGGCGGAAGCCACATGCCGTGGTAGCCGCCGACGAGGACCCCCTCCCCGATGGTGGCTTCGCAGATGTCGAGGATTGCGCCGAGTGGCACGCCAGCGGGTGTCTCGACGATCGCCGGTTTCCTCGCCGAACCTCCGACCGTCAGCAAGATCGTGCCAGGCTCGTCCTCCGGTCCAGCCCTGCTGTACTCGTCCGGGCCGAGCAGCGCCAGGATCGCCAGCTGCCCGAAAGTCTCGGCGTTCGACAGCAGGGTGGGCAGGCCATCCACACCGCGACTGCTGGCCCGCATCTTGCGTCCAGGCGGCAGGGGAATCCTGCCGTTGACCGCGTTGACGAGCGCGCCGCCCTCGCCCGAGATGAACCGATCCGGTACCTCGACGACCCGCAACTGCCTCTTCAGGCCAGCCTCCGCGGCGGCGGCCAGGACCGACTTCGCCGCCGGTGAGCCACTCGGCACTCCCACGACGATCTCCCGCGCATGCAGTGCCCGCCCGGCAAGGAGCGCGCCTCCGAGCACGAGGTGCGGCGCTCGGATAAGGAGCATCGCGTCCTTGGCGCTGGCCGGCTCGCCCTCGGCGGCGTTGACCAGAACAACCGTCTTCGAATTGTCGGTATTCGAGGACTCGCAGACGGCCTGCATCTTGCGGGCGAGCGGGAAGGCGGCCCCGCCGCGGCCGCGGAGGTCCACCCGTTCGGCCATCGTGATCAGTTGCCCGAGGGTCAGCCGGGGGAACGGCCCGTGCACCTCGAGGTGAGCCGCCAGATCCAGCCTGAACGTGCGGTCGAGTCCGGCGGTCAGCCGGGGCGTGCCGATCTGGACGACCTCCGCCGCCAGACGTGTCTTCATCATCTGCCGGCCCACCCGGCCTGCTCATCGGGTGGCGGATAGAGCGCCTGAACCTGGTAGGGGACTGCCTCGTACTCCTGCGGGGGCTGAGCTCGCGGGCTGGCGGGCATCCCGCCAGCCGGATCCCGGTAGTACGCCCAGGGGTCGACCGGCGCGCCTGGTGGCGGGCTGTGGTATCGAGTCCCTGGCGCGGGCGGGATCTGACCGGCGGCGGAATAGTACTGCGTGCCCGGCGAGGTTGACGCGGGCCACACTCCCGCTGGCGGGGACCCGTACTCCGCAGCGGGCGCGACCGGCATCCCGGCGGTCGGCGTCTGATACTGCGCCGCTGGCAAGACGGGGATGCCCACCGCGGGCGTCGCGGGCCACTGCGACGGCTCGCGTTCCTGCCATTGCATCACCTGTCCGCCCGGCCCGGCGGCCAGGCCGGGCGGCTGCCGGGCGGACAACCCGGCCGCGGCCGCCGCACGCTGCGTGTGCAGGAGATACGCCTGCGCGGCGACGCTGGCGGCGGCCGCCGGGGAGCCGGCATCGTCTGGCCAGGCCTGAACCGGCGCCCGGCGGGGGCGGACGGTCGCTACGCTCCGCAGGACGAGAGCGACGCCGACCGCGATCAAGCAGGCGCCATAGCTCCAGCTCACGTACGGCTTCGCAGGACGCCCCGCCGCGAGGCCATGCACTATCGAAAGCGGCCACGCCAGATAAGCGGATCCGTGCAGAATCCGCCAGACGAACGGACTCGATCTCTCCGCGAAGCTCCGGCGGGCTATGCCGGTGGCGACAAGCAATACGATCAGATCGGAAGCGATCGTGCCGATGCCCACATAGAACGTACGGCCGCGTGCCAAAAATGGCATGACAGAATCGATTGCGGTGGATTTGCCAACCACGACCTCCATGGCAATGTGCGTAATCAGGAACGCGACCGAGACGAACGAGACGGCGCGGTGCACCGCCTGCGCGACGATGCGATTCCCGACAGACATGAATATACGGTCGGTCGCCAGAAGGCCAGCCGCGACCGCCGTGGTGAGCGCCACGAGCGCGAAGACACCAGAATAGAAGGTCAGGAATCGCTGCGCGGCGGCAGCAATTCTCGCACCGGTCCTGGTATCGCCCGCGCCGGTGCCTGCGGCGAACACTACGATTACTGTTATTGAGAGAATCAGGCGTGCTGGGCTGACGTGTCTTTTCTGACGGACGCGCCGCCTGTCCCGCAATTGGCCGCTCCTCGCTGACATGCTGCCTCCCACGAAGGGGGTGACATGACACCCGATATTTGGCCACGACGACCGATACAGGTGCCAGGATCCGCGTGCCTTGTTACCAGCTCTAGGCTGGTAACAGGACAGCATCTCCTGGCCGTGAGTGATGTTACCGCCGTACATTCCAGTTCCGCAACGAAACGAAATAAAAGATGGCACAGGTCCCGTTTCCCCAGGTCACAGGGCAGCCGACGGCCGACTGGCCGGTGACGTGCCAGGGGACGAACCAGGTGACGGAGCCGGGCTGGGCGTGGGACTTGGCGCGTGACTCGGCGCCGGGCTGGGGCCTGGGGCCGCGATCCCGGGCGTGCCGCCGAAGTTGGTGAGCAGCCCGCCGGGCATCACCCGGACCGCTGCCCGCTGCGCCTACACGAGCGGCGGTTGTGCCTGCTG
>WNFJ01611711.1_pt1 | contig 22919 bp, 21 predicted proteins | sample 5400461 | NCBI WGS metagenome assembly WNFJ01 (sample SAMN13153349, study PRJNA577476) | soil metagenome | isolation source: 115 cm saprolite on Douglas fir-dominated hillslope | place: USA:California | collected 2013-09-17
ATCGTCTCCTGTTCAGGCCGCGCCTTCAGCCGTTCTTCCACATGCCCCGCACCGCGCGGCAGCTTTGCGAACTCCACGATCTTTTCCCAATCCGCAGGGGGCAGAATACTGACGACCGCCGACGCCTTTTCCATCTTCTTGTACGGCCAGAAAGCCCATCCGATGTTGTTTTTCTCCAGCGTCTTTACGAATTGCGCGATCCATTCATCAGTGTTCTCCCCGGATTCCCCCATCCAGATCGGCACGTCATAGCGTTCGCGAAAATCAAGGTATTGCCGGATCACGCTTTCATCCGGCGCCGTCCAGTATTTGTGGAAGGTGTACGCCACGTTCGCATCAAAAGGTTTGCCGAAAACCGAAAAGTTCGTGTCCCACTGCGCCCCGCCCAGAAAGAGAATATGATGCGCATCCACCTTTCGGATCTCGCCCGACAATTTCCTGTACAGCGGCTCCAACGAAGGATTTAGCGGCGCCAGCTTCGGAAAATGTGGGATCGGCTCATTTAGCAAGTCATAACCGAGCACCTCCGGCTCATCGCGATAATGCGTCACCAGCCGTCGCCAGATGGCCAACAGGTGGTCTTGCTCTTTCGCACTCTGGTATAGCCACGGATATCCCACGCTGTCATCGATGTTCGCGCCCGTCTGTCCGCCCGGCGCGGCATGAAGATCAAGCATCACATAGAGGTTTTCCGCCTTGCACCACCCGATCAACCTGTCTAGCAATTGAAAGCCTTCCGCGTCGTCGCTCTCAAACAAGTTGTAATGCAATGGAACCCGAACGGCGTTGAAACCCGCCCGGTGCAACAGCGCTATGTCCTCCCTCGTGACATAGTTCTCCCGGTACTTTTGCCAGAACGCCGCCGACCCTTCCGGCCCTAGCAGCTCCAGCACCAGCGCCCGAATCTCCCCAGGAGATTGCGGCCCGCCCTCGAACAGCCACATGTAACCTTCCGGCACCATCCAATTCCCCAGATTCGTCGCGCGAATAAGCAGCGGCTTGCTTGCCCTGTTCACCCTGAGCTGCGAAGGGAGCCCCGAAGGGCCACCCCCATCCACAATCTGCTTGTGCTCCGTATGCGCAAACTGCGCCCTCCCTGGCGCAGTCCACGCCAGCAGCAGCATCGCCAACCCGAGCAGTCTGAACTTGAACATGTTTTTCTCCCGCCGAAAGCCTACACCAAACTCACTGCCGCCAGCAGCTTGGATCCCCTGTTAACAACATTTCGAAAAAGGAACCTTCGCATTCAACGTGATGTCTATTAGCATAAGAGCATAGTAGCCGGGAGTGCTCTGGTGCCAACCCTCGACGAATGTTATCCGTGGCAACCAGACGGGTGTGAGTGGACTATCCCATACTTGTGGCGCTCGATGAGTTCGTTTGGACGCCTCGACGTCATCGTGCTTGCGCTCCTGCTCGTCTATCTCTTTTCTGTTGTCATCCACGTTTATTACCGCTACTGCTTAGCTCGACGCGTACCACGGATTGATAGCGCCGACAGCAGGAAACTCATTGCTGTCCTGAACATCAAGGTGGGCAGTTTCAAATCAATTGCCCTTACCGCCCCATGCCTCGGACTTGCCGGCACATGCTTCGGCATCTTGAGCGCATTCGGGGGCGTGGGGATGGAAAAGCACGCTGCGAAGGCAATGATTGCGACGAGAATAGCTCTGGCACTTATCCCGACAGCCGTAGCGATTCCCGTGGCTGTTCTGGCAACGGCTTCCTATAACTATCTCTGCACGCGCATGGACTTGCTTGCGGGCGAAGTATTTGAAGAGGGACAGGAAAGAGGCCGACATTTTCCGAAGGCCCGCAGATTTCCGCCAACGGAGCAATTCGCGGAACTCCCGGCATTAGGGCTACTCGTAGCCCTCGGACTGACTGTTCTCGTAAAGGTGTTTATGCCGTCCGCTTCCTTTTCCTTTCGCCCGCCACCGGGCTTCTACGTCGAACTCGCCTCGGCTCGCTGCGAATATGATGGCAACGACCGGCTCATCATTCTGCACATAACCGACACAGGCAAACTGTTTCTCAATCTAGAGCAGGAAGACTGGAATAGTTTGGCAAATCGCTTGTCGCAGATTTACAGCATGCGAGAGCACCGCACGCTTTATCTCGTTGCTGACGATGGGGTCCCTTTTCAAACAGTGGCTGATGCGCTCGACACCGTGGAAAACACCACATCTACCGTAGGTCCTCAGGCCGTTGGCATGAGAAAGGGCAAGCTAGACATCGAGGTACGGTTGGTAACTCCAAAAGCGTTGAACGCCGGGTGCCCCGCCCTCGGTTTTTGAGGGTGGGGATTTTTCTTCGCAGTTTCCCATTGACAACCCGGTTACGACTCTGCTACGTTATCCCCGTAAAGTAGTGCGCCTCGCCTTACGCGAGACTCCCCTTACAACTTTAAATCTAACTTTTTTGGAGACTTCCATGTCCAATAGCAACTCCGTTGGCCGTTCTGCGGCCACACCGAAGAAGGACCGTTCTCGTTTGTGTGCTTTCACCTTTGCCGATGGCCGCCAGTGCCGCTCTCTGCGCCTCTCCGGCCACCAGCATCTCTGCTACGACCACGCCAAGAAAGAAGCCGAAGCCGACATCGCAAAACAAGCCCGTGAGGATCTAGTTTCCTTGTTTTGCGGCAAGCACCTATCCGCCCCTGATCTCACCGCCGCCCTCGGCCGCGTCCTTTCCGCCGTCGCTGGCGGCTACATCAAACCCAAGATCGCGGTCACCCTGGCCCTTCTCGGTCACACCTTGAACCAATCCATCGAGCTCGCCCAACACGAATACGCCAATGCTCCTACCGGAAATGCCCCGTGCGAGCGCGTGGTCTCCTGTCTCGTGCTTCCTGCCCCTCCCGAGCCCCCTCCACAGGTTGCTCCAACGCCGCAGTCGGAGCACTCCGCTGCATCAGATCCCAACCCTCAATCACCACCGCAACCAGTTCCGCCCCAAGTTCCCAACTCCAGCGCCGCCGCTCAGCCTTTGTAGGGGCGCAATACATTGCGCCCTTTCTCGGCAAGGTGCCCAATGTAATTTAGAGATTCCACCTTTGTCTTTGTTAGGGGTCGGACCCTCATCCGTTCTCTAACCTATGTAGAATCAACACTTGTGCAGAGCGTCTGATAATAACGCCCGTAACCACCTTTAGAATCAACACTTCTGGAAGTGTTGATTCTAAAGCAACTTAAAGTCTCTTTAAAATCAACACTTATGAAAAAAGTGGGGAGGGGTGGCCTGTTATGGTTAACTAGACATGCGTTGAAGCATGTCTATCCTGAATGACCACTTGTCCCGAGCGCAGTCGAGGGATCGGGAGTGAAGGACCTCTCTTGAATCCGACAAAGGATTCCTTCCTGTTTACCCGGAGGCAAGAAGGGAGGAGCATCGGGAGTGAAGGACCTACAAAGGATTCCCGTCCCGCCTGCCCCGACCCTGTTGCTCCGACCCAGTCCGAATGAATCTCTCCCGCAATCAGGGGTCGGACCTTTAGGTCCGACATTAGGTTTCGGATCTTCTTTTCGGCTTTAGCCGCTGAGGAACTGCTTCTACCGTGCGTCAGAGTCGCGTGGAGCTCAGGCGGACAGCCGCGCCAGGGACTCCGCCAGCACCAGCGCCCCCCGCGCAATATCCTCCGGAGAGGCGTACTCATCCGGCCGATGGCTGTAACCATTGCGGCAGGGAATGAACAGCATTCCCGTCGGAGCAATCCGCGAAATAAATAGCGAATCGTGATACGCACGGCTGACCATTTCAAGAAACGGGAATCCGTGCTCTCGGCACGAATCGGCGAGCGCCGCACGCACCTCAGGAGCGCAATCCGCCGGCGCGTCCGCATTGAGCACCTCGGATTGAATCGAGACTTGGCGCTTCGCGGAAATAGTTTGCGAAGCGCGCTCAATCGTCTGCATCGCGCGATCGCGCCGCGCCAGATCCGTATCGCGGATGTCGAGCGTAATTCCCACGCGGCTCGGGATGCTGTTCACCGCGCCGGGAAAAACGTCGCATACGCCGACCGTGGCAACGGTATCGGCTGCGCCGCTCGAGCGCGCCGCGTTTTCAATCGCCAGAATCAATTCCGCCGCCGCGCAAAGCGCATCCTTCCGGTCCGGCATCAGCACCCCGCCGGCATGCCCGCCCGCCCCTTCAATCGAAATCCGCAGGCTCGCCGGCGCCGCGATGCCCTTCACAATTCCCAGAGGAATTCGCTCCCGCTCGAGGATCGGTCCCTGCTCGATGTGCAACTCAACGAACGCCTTGTAATACCCGGTGGGGAGTTTCACATCTTGAAGATTTCCATTGAGTCCCGCTCTTCGGCGAACTTCGTCCACGGATTCGCCGTCGCGATCCTTCAATTTTGCAGCAGCATCCGGAGAGAGCGTTCCGGAAAGCAACCGGCTCCCCAGGCACCCGATGCCAAAACGCGTCGGCTCTTCCGTCGCAAAAATAAGAAGCTCAATCGAATGTTTCGGCCGGAACCCGCTCCGCTGCAGCGCGCGAATCGCTTCCAGCCCGCCAAGTACTCCAACCACGCCGTCGTACTTGCCGGCATTCGGAATAGCATCAATGTGCGAGCCACGCCGTTCCAGCGTGCAAAAATATTTCCAATCGCATCTTGCCGGACGGCGAGCCCCGCCTCTTTACAGCGGGCAATCATCCACGCGCGAGCTTTCAAATCGGTCGGCGTGAAAACAATTCTCGTGACCGCGGGAGGCTCCGCGTCCGAAATCGCGGCCAGCGTTTCAATTTCCGAACTCAGCCGCTGCTGATCGATTTTCAATTTCATTTTCTTGGAGTCCGTCGTAGCGCTGGCATCTTGCTTGCCCTGAGCTTAGAAGGGCCGGCTCTCTCACGTTTCAACGAGAGGATGCCGGTTCCAATTCTTATAAATCAAATATTTGGCAGGAATTTTTCCAATCGCTCCAAACCATTGCGGGCACCACGGCGCCATCCAGATAAAATCTCCAGCCGTCACCGGATACCACGCATCGCCCAACCGGTAGACGCCGCCCCCTTCGAGCATGATCAGTCCGTGCTCCATCACGTGCATCTCCACCATGCTCAGCGCCGCCCCAGGCTGGTACACCATGGTGTTCACCGCAAAATCAAATCGCGGTTCGTCGAGCAGCAGGCACTTCACATGCAAATCGGAATCACCGTCAAGCGCGTGCGAAGAAACAGAATCTTCGCTCGAAACCAGTAATCGTGGCGGCTCCGTTTTCTCGATCCGCTCGTAAGGTTTTTCAATTACCGCAACGCGGCTTTTTTCTTTCGCAGCAATTTTGTGGGAAAAGCCTTCTGGCAAGTACGCAAAGCCGCGCGCTCCAAGTTCGTGCCGCTTTCCCTTCGCCTCCAGCGCCACAGCTCCTTCCATCACGTAAATAAATCGTTGCGCCGACGTATTTCCCAATTCGCCTTTCGCCTCAAATTCCGCAGTGTATTCGGTGAATGCCGCGCCCAGCGCCGGGCCAACGTGCACGATCGCCGAAGCGTTCTTCATACCCGGCAGAGCCGTGCGCACAAAAGTATCAGGCGTGAGGAGCAAGTGATTGCGTTGATGCGAGCTGCGCGTTTGACCGAGGTTATGCACGGCACGTCCTTCCCACAAATTCCTGCGAAGCAGCAAGCTGCGTCAGCAAATGATGTCCGCACTCCAGAGCCTTCGCCACGTCGTCGAGATGCACCGATTCCGCCGGATCGTGGCTGATGCCCCCTGGCGTGCGCAGAAAAATCATCGCCGCGGGAGTTTTTTCCGCAAGGATCATGGCGTCATGCCCCGCGCCGCTGGCCATGCGATGCGGCTCGCAACCGGCTTTTTGAATAGCATGCTCGATCTGCTCAGTCAGAAATGGATCCATCGCCACCGCGCGTTGCGCGAGCAGCGTCCGCCACTTCACGGCCACACCGCGCCGCGCGCCGACTGATTCCGCTTGCCGGATCAATTCATCCAGCGCCTCCGTCCGCGCGAGATCCGAAGCGTGGCGAATGTCCAGCGTCGCCCGTGCTTCACCGGCAATCACATTTGTGGCGCCGGGCTTGGCTTCCACGAATCCCACCGTCGCCACGATTCCCGCCGTGCGCCGCGCCAGAGTTTCGACCGCCACAATCCACTCCGCAGCCGCGGCCAGTGCATCGTGCCGCAACTTCATCGGCGTCGTGCCTGCGTGATTTGACTGCCCCGAAAAAGTAAATTCCAGTCTGTTCTGTCCGACAATTCCTTCGACCACTGCGAGTGGCCGCCCCAAACTTTCCAACACCGGCCCCTGTTCAATGTGAAATTCGAGATATCCCAAAACATCTTGTCCCAGCACGGCTTTGGAAATGTCATTTGGGTTCAATCCAAAATCCTGAATCGCTTTCCGAACAGAAATTCCTTGCGCATCCTTCCGCTGAAGAAGTTCTTCATCCACTCGGCCAACTAGCGCTCTGCTCCCGATAAACGGAACTCCAAACCGCACTCCTTCTTCTTCCGAAAATCCAATGACCTCGATAACAAACGGCAGCTTCATCCCGTCCAAAGATTTCACCACAACGACGGCCAGCACAACGCCCAATATTCCATCGAACGCTCCCGCGTTCGGCACCGTGTCCAGATGCGATCCAATCAAAAGCCGCGGCGCTCCCGGCGACGCTCCCGGATAAAATCCCCGCAAATTTCCAACCGCATCCACGGACACAGTCATACCGAGAAGTTTCATCCAAGAAGAAACTTCCCGGTGGCAGTCGCGCATCGGCGGCGACAAAAAAGTCCGCCGCGTGCCGCCGGCATCTTCGGAAAACGACGCCAGCTTCTGGCAGCGCGCAATCACTTCTTCCGCGAGTTTTGTATACGCATCAGCTGTCTGCACAAGATGCTGCCTTTGCTCGCAACACCGGCTTCGTTGCGATCAGAATTCGCGAATCAATTTCGCTGCCACCCATCCAGCCACAATGAGCGCCAGCATAATCTCCCATCCGTAGCGATTTCCGTAAGTCGCAACCGGATAGTGAGAACTCAACATCAGAAAGACGACGGGCACGGCCATGAACGTATTGTGTTTGGAGCGCAACTTCGCTTGCGCGCTCAGCGACGTGCCGAACCTTTCGCCTGCTGCCGCTGCCGCGATCATCTTGCGCTGCGCGGGAAGAATGCGCATCCACACGTTGAGCGTCATGATAGTTCCGAAAATCGCGCCCACGTGGATGTACGCAGCGCGGCCGCTGAACACATGCGTCAATCCCGACGCCGCCGCTGCGGTCATGACCAAACCAAATCCCGCGAACGCGCCCTCTGATTTTCCCAACGGCGACCGCAGCGCCAGATCGTAGATGAGCCACCCGGCCAGCATTGCTCCGACTCCGATCGCAATGCCCGCTTGTTTCGAAATGTCCGCAACGTCCGGATCGATGAGGCCATCGCCCAAGTAATACACCAGGACAAGCAGAATCACACCCGCCACCCAGGTAATAAGCGCTTCCCAGCGAAACCACCGCACTTGCTCCGGCGCGACGCTCAGCGACTTTTGTTTTTCGACGGAATAAAAGCCGCCGCTGTGCACCATCCACACGTTGGAAGCGGTTCCGTTCGAATCCGCTTTTTTCTCGAGCTTTCCGAACTGGCCGTCCAGCCAAGTGAAATAGTAAGTCTGTCCCACCCACATGATTCCGGCGAAGACGTGAATCCACCGCACGCCGAGGTTCAGCCATTCGCGGAGCGCAGAACTCATCTCAGCTTCCCCGGTACGTGGTGTAGCCGTTAGGACTCAGCAGCAACGGAATGTGAAAATGTTTTTCTCCGGTTCGAACGCGAAACAAAATTTCAACTGCAGGATACAGTCCATCGACGCCGCAAGTTGCGAAGTAACTCGCGGTGTCAAACGTTAATCGGTAAACGCCCTCCACAAGCACTGCGCCGCCCGGCAATAATTCGCCGCATCTTCCGTCTTGATCTGTTTGCGACAAGCCAAGAGAAAGCCATTTACCGGAGGATTCCTGGCGCTCCAAGCTTACCGGCACACCCGCAGCGGGTTTACCTTTGGCGGTATCCAGGACATGCGTGGAAATGCGGCTCATCCCGCGAGCCATTTTTTCAGACGGATGTGCATGATTTTGCGCTGCTCCTCTGCTGCCTGCTGCAGTTCGGTGGCCTCATCATTGTGCAGCCGGCGCCTTAGAATTTCCAAAAGTTCACTAGCCGATTTTCCCGTTGCGCAAACAATGAAGGTTCGCCCAAACTTTTGCTCATACTCGCGATTGCCCCATTTCAGCGCCATCTTCACGGCTTCATCGGCCGCCGCGGCGTTGTGTTGCTCCTGCGCGGACCACTCTACGGATTGCGCCGTAACAGCATTTTCCGCGTGTGACTCGCCGATTCGCGGATGACTGCGGAACGCCTCAAGCCAATCCGCCTCGCTCAGATTTTGCCAAGCAATGTCCGACGCCGCCAGCAGCGACGGCTCATCCTGGATCGGTCTTCTCGACGCCATCGCAGCAGCCCAGGCATTCGAACCGCAGCAAGGCAAAAGCTCGCGCGCAGCATCGTTGAGCGGCAACTCATTCCAGCGAGCGAGCACCTCGCTCACGTCTTCGCCCCTTCGGCAGCAAGGTTTTCCAGAAACTCCGCCACCAGATTGCCTGCCACAGCCGCACGATAGCGAGCATTCGAACGAATATCATCGATGGGCCGAATCTCTTTCACCGCGCTCTTTCCCGCCGCATCGATCAACGATAGCTCGAGCTTTTGTCCAGCGAGCATGCGCTCTGTTTCCGTCAAGCGAAGCGGAACAGGCGCGACGCTCCCAAGTGCCAAACGCACCTCGCGAATCGCGCCGTTTGCCATCTGGCCCAACGCAGCGAGACAAACCTTGGAGATCGCCTGAGCGTTGCGTGCTCCGACCTTTCGAGCATGCGAAAAATATCCGGCACATTGGCGCGGGAGCGAAATATCTCGAATCAATTCGTCAGCGGCCAGCACGGTCTGCTTATATCCGGTGTGAAAGTCTCGATAAGCCACACGGCGCTCGCCGCGGACAGAAATCAGCGTCAACTCAGCGCCGTAGACCAGCAGAGCGGGAAGGGAATCGGCGGCAGGGGAAGCGTTTGCGATATTGCCTCCGAGTGTCCCGCGATTCTGATTGGCAATTCCGCCAGTCCATGAGGCAGCCGCGGCAAGCAGAGGAAATTCTCGCGAAATAACTTCATGTGCGCGCAGCGCCGTGTAAGTGCATGCTGCGCCAATTCGAACGCTCTCCGGAAAAACTTCGATTTGCCGAAGCTCGGGGATGTTCCAAATGTTGATCAATTTCCGGTTGGGCAGTTTTCCAACCGAGTACAAAACCATCACATCGGTCCCACCGGCAATCGGCAGCCACTGAGCCGGCTCTCCAGCCATCAGCGAAAGCGCCGCGTGCAAATTGCCGGGCGAAACGAGTTTGTAATCCGCTGGGTCCGCTCTCATTTTGCGACTTTTCTCTGCGCTGCCTTTTCTACCGCTTCGAAGATTTGCATGTACCCCGTGCACCGGCAAAGATTCCCCGAAAGCCCCTCTCGTATTTCCGCTATCGCGGGCGTCGGTTTTTTCTCGAGCAAATGCACTGCCGCCAGAATCATTCCCGGTGTGCAGATGCCGCATTGCGCGCCGCCGCATTCGAGGAACGCTTCCTGCAGAGGTTTCATCAACGCATGTGCCGAAATCCCTTCGATGGTAAAAATGCTTGCGCCGCTCGCTTGCCCCACCGGAACGAGACAGCTATTGACCAACATGCCGTCCAACAGAACGGAACACGAACCGCATTCGCCTTCGCCGCATCCTTCTTTCGTCCCCGTCAATTTCAAATCGTTCCGCAGCACGTCCAACAAGCGTTCCATCGGATGGGCAAAAACTGTTTTTGCGTCGCCGTTGACGGCAAAAAACACTTCGCACTTCGCGCTCGTCTCCGGTGAAGGATTCATGCCGCCCCTCGCACGGAAGAAGCAGCATCTTCCTGAAATGAGCCGGTCTGCAAAGCGTCAAACAAATCTTCCGGGAGCAGCGGAATCGAACAGAAACGAACGCCGGTGGCATCTTCCACAGCGTTTACAATTGCGGGAGCAGGCCCATCCATGGGCAGCTCTCCGATGCCTTTGGCGCCATACGCGCCATGAACGTTGCCAAGCTCTTCGAAAAACACGCGAATCGGTGGCAGATCCGCAGAAGTAGGCATGATGTAATTGGTCATCTGGTTGTTCAGCATGCGGCCGTTTTGCCAGATCACTTTTTCATACAGGGCGAAGCCAATGGCCTGAGCCACTCCACCAGTAATCTGGCCCGCGGCGAGGACCGGATGGAGCACCTTGCCGATTTCCTGCAGCGCTACAAAGTCGTCCACGGTCACGCTATAAGTTGTGAGATCCACGGTGATCTCCGCGACGTACACGGCCCAGGCAAACGCCGCGTAGGCCTCGCCGCGATATTTTTCATCATCCCAATAAACATCGCCCGGCGCTTCGTACCGCGCATACGATTTCAAAGCTCCGTGCTTGGAGATATATTCCGCGCAAGCGGCGCGAAATTGCTCGGCAGAGTATTCGCCGGCAACAAGTCCGCTCTTGGCGAGCGTTTCCTTGATTCCCTTGGCGGCCGATTGTACGAGTTTGCCCACAATCATCGCGGTGCGCGAAGCCACCGTCGGCCCGCTATTTGGCACGACGGTGGTATCCGGCTGAGCGATTGCAACACCTTCATAAGGAAGCCCAAGCGCTTCTGCTGCAATCTGGCAAAGCACGGTATTTGTCCCCTGTCCAAATTCCGCGCTGGAAACCAGCACGCGAACGTTGCCATCGGTGCCCGCCTCCACACCGACCAGAGAATTCAGGTAGCGTTCGCCGGAGCCCGTGAAGCCTGCACCGTGCAAGAAAGCGGCAATCCCGATCCCCTTTTTGTGCGTCCCTTTTTTGTTTTCTTCCGCAAAACGTTTTTTCTTCGCGTCATAGTCAGAAAGTTCCAGCGCGCGGCTAAGCAAACCATCCAAATCGATTTTTTCGCGAATGGTTTGTTCCGTAGTCGTCGTCTGCCCCTGCTTCAGAAAATTGCGCCGCCGGATTTCCACCGGAGAGATCCCCACGACCTGCGCGATGCGGTCCATGTGCCGCTCCATGGCGAAGAGGCTCTGCGGCGCGCCGAATCCGCGAAATGCCCCATGCGGCGGCGTGTTCGTCGCTACAGCCTTGGTTCGCATGCGCACGCTCGGCCAATAATAAGGACCGCCGGCGTGAATCGTGCCCCGCGACAGCACCACGGAAGACAGTGTCGCGTAAGCTCCGCCATCGATGGTGAACTCGATTTCGCCGCCCAGAATTTTTCCGCCTTTGCTGACCGCGGTGCGATGCCGCGTCCGCGAAGGATGCCGCTTGGTGGTCGCCGCCATGTCTTCCATGCGGTCGTAAACAATCTTCACCGGCCGGCCGGACTTGATGGCTAGCAGCGCCGCGTGCCCCGCAATCATGGACGGATATTCTTCTTTTCCTCCGAACGCGCCTCCTGTCTCCATTTGCACCACGCGAACTTTATCTTCGGGCAACGCGCAAAGCGCCATCAGGGCCTTATGAACGTAGTAGGGACACTGCAGTGAGCCCCAAACGGTCACGCCATTCGCAGTGTCGAACGCCGCAATCACGCCATTATTTTCGATATACAGCTGCTCCTGTGCGCCGGTGCAGTACTCGCCCTCGACGATGTGCGCGGCTTCTTTCCAAACCGCGTCCACGTCGCCCTTCTCAACAAGAAAGCTCTTGAAAGTATTGTCGGCGCCCCAAATGATTGTGGATTTCTGCTCGCTCTCTTCGATGGTATGCACGGAGGGAAGAGGTTCGTGTTCGATTTCGACAGCCTGGACGGCCTTTCGAAGCTTGTGGCGGTCCGCATGCGCCAGGAGCAGAATCGGCTCTTCCGCGTGATTCACGGTTTCGGCAGCCAGACAGGGCTGATCCTCCAAAATCAGCGCGATGCAGTTTTTTCCGAGGATGTCCTTGGCGGTTACAACAACAAATTCGTCCCATGCAATGCGCGGATCAAAAGCAATCTTTCGGATCTTACCGCGCGGCACGCTGCTGCGCACCGTCGCGCCGTAGAGCATGCCGGGCAGAACCATGTCATCGACGTAGCGCGCCGCTCCGGTGACTTTGTCCCAACCCTCCTTGCGCGGCACGGAGGCCCCAACGATGTGACGAACCGTCATGATTTTGTTTGCTGGCCGTATTCTGTATGAAATGGCAGGAGTTTCAAATCCCTATTTGAAGCTTGCGCGCACCTAGCGCCGCAATTCGCGCCCGGCCGGCTCGCCAAGAAATTGTCTATCGGCGAAAACGCAGTTTCCGCGCAGGTAAGTTGCTTTTACAACGCCCCGGAGTTTTTCGCCCAGATAAGGCGAAACGCGGTGACGGCAATGAAGATGCTCTTTCGTCGCAATGAACTCGGCCTCCGGCTCAAACACCACGAAGTCGGCGTCGAAATTCTTGGCAATGCGCCCTTTGCGTGAGTCGCATCCGGCAAGCCGCGCGGGACCTTCCGCCATCCACCGCGCGATATCCACAAGCGTGAATCCACGGCGGCTGGCCTCGGTCCACATCACCGGCAAGGCCAGCGAGAGGCTGGCAATCCCTCCCCAAGCGGTTCGAAAGCTTCGCTCGGCCAGCCGCTTCATCTCCGGCGGACAAGGAGAGTGATCTGTCGGCACCAGATCGATTACTCCTTCTCGAAGCCCCTGCCAAAGGTTTTCACAATTCTCGCGGGTGCGGATGGGCGGCGCACACTTGAAAAGCGTCTGGCCTTCGGGGATCTTCTCGGAAGAAAAATGCAAATAGTGCGGGCAAGTTTCGACGCTGACCGGAAGTCCTTCTGATTTTGCCACGCGCAACAGGTCCAACGCCTGGCTGGTCGCCAGATGCACGATGTGCAGGCGGAAATGAAATTCGCGGCAGAGAGAGAGCATCAAGCGGATGGCGGAAAGCTCCGCTTCATCCGGCCGCGATTGCAGATAAGTTGTGTACTTACTCCAATCGGTCTGTGCCAATCGGCTTGTCGCTTTCTCGACCGGCGCGGGAAGTTCCGCATGTACCAGCAGGGGCAAGCCCGTTTTCGTTAGGTGTGGCAAGGCTGCGCGCAGCTCTCCCCCGGTGACCATGGTGAAACCGTCGATTCCGGGATGAACGAGGAAGCATTTGAATCCCGGCACACCCGCGGCCGCCAAACCTTCGATATGCTCTTGGTTGTCGCTGACCACTCCGCCCCAGGCCATCCAATCCACGTGGCACTGACCACTCGCAGCTCTGCGTTTCTCTTCCAGCGCAGCCACAGTCGTCGTTGGCGGCAAACAATTCAGTGGCATGTCTACTAACGTCGTGCATCCACCGGCGGCAGCAGCGCGCGTCGCCGTCCAGAATCCTTCCCATTCCGTGCGGCCGGGTTCATTGATGTGGACGTGAGAGTCCACCAGCCCCGGCAGAATAGCGGCGTCGCCAAAATCCGTTACGGAACTATTAGCTGGCAGTTGATCGGGAGGAACAACATCGCCAATTCGCTCGGCTTGGACGAGCACAGCCGCCGGTTTGATTCCATGCGGCGTCACCACCCGTCGTGAAAGAAATGTCTTAAGACTCATGTTCGCGGCGAAAGTGTTCTGCGCGGCCTTGCGCAACAGCAGCGTACCGCAACCACCTTCTGCGCCCAAGCGGTGCGTCAGAGCGCCGCGGCGCTCGCTCGCAAATTGTCAAACTCAAGGGTAAGCAAATCAGCGATAATGCTGGTCGTTGAAAACATCCCGCCAACTTTTGGACGGATTCCAGGCACGCTTCGGCAGCGGCGCGAGCATTTTCCGGGCGCCTGGCCGCGTGAATCTTATCGGTGAACACACCGATTACAACGACGGGTTCGTGCTGCCCGCCGCGATTGAATTCTATTGTTGGGCGGCAGTTGCTCCGCGCAATGACCGGAAACTGGTCATCTACTCCGAGAATCTCAAGGAAACGATCGAGGTAAACCTGGATTCCTTGTCCCCTCCGGCGAAGAAACACTGGGCCAATTATCCTCTTGGTGTAGCCTGGGCGCTCCGTCAAGCGGGGAAGCCGGTCACTGGCGCGAATAGCTACATTGCCGGTGAAGTTCCGCTGGGAGCTGGATTGAGTTCGTCGGCGGCCATCGAAGTTGCCGTGGGTTTCGCGTTGCTGCGCAACAGCGGGTATGAAGTCGAGCGCACACAACTGGCCCAACTCTGCCAAAAAGCCGAGAACGAATTCGTAGGCGCCCGCGTGGGGATCATGGATCAATTTGTTTCCTGCTATGGCCGCGCCTCGCATGCGCTTTTGCTGGATTGCCGCTCGCTGGAGTACGACTACGTAAAAATTCCGCCGGACCTTCAATTGGTGATTTGCAACACCATGGTCAAGCACGACTTGGCTTCCGGCGAGTACAATGCGCGCCGGGCGGAGTGCGAAGAGGGCGTGCGCGTCTTGCGTGAAGTTTTTCCGGAGATTCGCGCGCTTCGGGACGTTTCTCTTTATCAGCTGGAAAATCAGCGTGCAAGACTTTCGCCGAAGGTGTTTGCGCGGTGCCGCCACGTCATCACGGAAAACGCGCGGGTGAAGAACGCGGTTGATGCCTTCCAAAGAGGAGACCGCAAGGCTCTCGGCACACTGATGCAGGAGTCGCATCGCAGCCTGCGCGACGACTATGAGGTCAGTTGCAAGGAACTCGATCTGATGGTGGAAATCGCCTCCGCGCAACCGGGACTGGTTGGCGCGCGAATGACTGGCGGAGGATTTGGCGGCTGCACGATCAACCTGGTCGAGTCTGCGGCCGTAAACGATTTCAAGCGCAACGTTGCCGCGGAATATTCGTCCAGGACAGGCTTGAGTCCTGAGATCTACGTTTCTCCGGCGTCCAATGGCGCGCAGCAAATCGAGATTTGAAGAGGGAAAGACCGGCAATGAAAAGAACTAACGGAAAGGGGAAAGGGAAGAAGTTGCTACGATTCGTCAAGCCTCGAACTTGCATATGAGTTTCGAAGAACTAAATCGGCTTCCGCACCGGCGATTCAACCCGCTCCTGCGGGAATGGGTACTCGTCTCGCCTCACCGGACACAGCGTCCGTGGCTCGGAAAAGTCGAGAAGCTTCCTGCGCCTGCTTCCGTCTCATACGATCCCAATTGTTATTTGTGCCCGGGAAATCGGCGCGCGGGCGGCGCACAGACGCCGCCGTACACGGAGACCTACGTTTTTGACAACGATTACCCCGCGATGTTGCCAGATGTTGCGACTCACGAATTTGACCGGGTCGGCCTGCTCGTCGCAAAGTCCGAGCGCGGAATCTGCCGCGTGATGTGTTTTTCGCCGCGGCACGATCTCACCGTTCCGCGCATGAGCGCGCGGGAATTGCGCGGAGTCGTGGACGGATGGGTGCAGCAGTATCCCGCACTGGGACAAATTCCCTGGATTCGTCACGTGCAAATTTTCGAAAACCGGGGTGAGATGATGGGCGCAAGCAATCCCCACCCGCACTGCCAGATCTGGGCCAATGATTCGCTGCCGAATCTCCCGTCTCGGGAACTGGCGTCATTCGAATTGTATCGCGCCGAAAAGCATTCCTGCCTGCTCTGCGATTACTTGCAGCTGGAGCTGCAGTTGAACGAACGTATCGTTTGCCAGAACGAAGCCTTTGCGGCTCTCGTACCTTTCTGGGCCGTGTGGCCATTTGAATCGCTGGTGTTGAGCAAGCGGCATCTCGCTTCCATCGATCAACTGAGCGGGGAAGAGCGCGATCTCCTCGGCGATATCATGAAGCGCGTCACCATTCGTTATGACAATTTGTTTGAGACAGCTTTTCCGTACTCCATGGGCTTCCACCAGAAGCCCACCGATGGCCGTGCCTATGAGGAGTGGCACCTGCATGCGCACTACTTTCCGCCGCTGCTGCGCTCCGCTACCATTCAAAAATTCATGGTTGGCTACGAACTGTTGGGCAGCCCGCAAAGAGATCTCACGCCGGAGGCCGCGGCACATCGCCTCCGCGAAGCCGGCGAAATTCATTATCTCGACCGGGCTTAAATTGTTTTTTTTCTCCGTGAAGGCGCATATTCTCAATGCTAAGCCCTTGGCGATTGTCATCGTGAGCGAAGGGCGCCTTTTGTGCTTCGGCTGCGTTTGCGGAGCGAAGGACCGCAACTTTTGATTGCTACCCAAATTCTTAGGAGAATCGAGGCCGAGAATGCAAATTCGAATGATGCAGAAACTTTTGGCCAGTCTCATCATCCTATGCACTCTTTCTCTCGCCGCTCAAGCAGCGTCCACTCCGCAGCTCGCGCGCTGGTCGGAGAAAGCCGCCAACGAGTGGTACGCAAAGCAGCCCTGGCTCGTGGGCAGCAACTACATTCCCGCCACGGCCATTAACGAACTCGAGATGTGGCAAGCGGATTCCTTCGATCTCCAGCGCATCGACATGGAGCTAGGTTGGGCGGAGTCTATCGGCCTGAACACCATGCGCGTTTTTCTCCACGACTTGCCGTGGCAGCAAGACCCGGAAGCCTTTCGAAAGCGCATCGATGCGTTTCTAACGATCGCCGCGAAGCACCACATCAGGCCGATGCTCGTTTTGTTCGATTCCTGCTGGGACGCCAATCCGCAACTCGGAAAGCAGCGTGCCCCGCGCCCGGGCGTGCACAATTCCGGCTGGGTGCAAAGCCCCGGCACAAAAGCGCTCCAGGATGAATCGCAATATCCCCGATTGGAAAAATATGTAGAAGGTGTTGTCGGCGCTTTCGCTAGCGACAACCGCATCCTGGCTTGGGACGTATGGAACGAGCCTGACAATTCGAACGGCGGGAGTGGCGGCGACATGAAGCCGGAACTCAAGTCTGGAATTATCCTCAAATTGCTCCCGCGCGCGTTCGAATGGGCCCGCTCGATGCACCCCACGCAACCCTTGACCAGCGGTGTCTGGAAGGGCGAATGGTCTCCGCCGGAAAAGCTCGGCCCCGTGGAGAAAATCCAGCTCGAATTGTCCGATGTGATTTCCTTCCACAGCTATGACAAACCGGACGAATTTGAAAAACGCGTGCTGTGGCTGCAGCAATACCACCGGCCAATCTTGTGCACCGAATACATGGCGCGTGGCAACGGCAGCACGTTCCAAGGTACTCTGCCCATCGCCAGGAAATACAGAGTCGCCGCCATTAATTGGGGTCTGGTGGCCGGAAAAACTCAAACGTACTATCCGTGGGATTCCTGGCAGCATCCCTATGTGGATCGCGAACCGGCCATGTGGTTCCACGATATCTTTCGAACGACCGGTTCACCTTACGATGAAAAGGAGGCTATTTTTATTAAGCAAATCATATCGGACGAAGGGCATGCTCGCCCCTTGCAAAAGTAAATGGCTACTATGAAGGTGCTCATTCGAAGATCCTTGGGCGAAAGATCCTTGGGCCACGGGGGTAATGCATGGCCAGACTGCGCTTCCTGGTTTCGCTGATCACCAAGGACAACGACTACCAGATAGAGCAGGCCGGCGCCGCGAACATCGCCGCCACGGAGCTCGGCGTCGACGCCTAGATCGTTTATGCCGACAACGATCCCATCACGCAAAGCACGCAACTGCTCCAATCCATCCAGTCCGACCCTTCGCTTCGGCCCAACGGAATCGTTGTCGAGCCTATCGGCGCCACTTCGTTTCCGCAAGTCGCCAAAACTGCAATTACTGCCGGCATCGGTTGGGCAATCCTCAGCCGCGAGGCAGAATACACTCGCGAACTTCGCAAGTCCTCCACGACTCCCATTTTTTCCGTCAGCGCCGATCAGGTCGAAGTCGGCCGCATCCAGGGCCGGCAGGTCGCCGCTGTTCTTCCGCGGGGCGGTTCGGTGCTCCTGATTCAGGGGCCTTCTGTGAGTACGGTCTCGCGCGAGCGTCTCGCCGGATTACAAGAATCGCTGGCGCCCAGCGTGCATCTCACCAGCTTGCGAGGGCGGTGGACGGAGGAAAGCGCGTGCCAGAGCGTGTGCTCCTGGATGCGCTTGGTGGCGGCGCAACGCGCGCGCATCGATATGATCGTCTCGCAGAACGACTCCATGGGCATGGGTGCGCGCAAAGCCATCCAGGATACCGTTGCCGATGCGGACCGCGATCAGTGGCTCGGCATCCCCATTATCGGCTGCGATGGTGTGCCACGTACGGGCCAGGCATGGGTGCGCACCGGGCAATTGACGGCCACGGTGATCACCCCGCCCAGCGCCGGGCAAGCCTTGACCATGATGGCCAAAGCGCTGCTCTCCGGCGCCAGCGTTCCGGAGCATTTCTTGATGCCTCCCGAGCCATTCCCGCCAATAGAAAAACTCGTTCCTTGTGGATGAGCGGCGCGAATAATTCTTCGCGCAAAACGGCGCGGCAGCAGTAAACTTGCGGGTACTTCGAAGAGGTGCGCCAAGAAAAACTCAGGGGTGAAGGGAAATCGCATGAAACGATGGATGAAGGGTATTGCGTTCACGGGAGCTTTGCTGATGACTACTTTGGCCACGACTCACCCTACACCTCAACCCGGTTCCACGAACAAGAAGCCGTTCGGGAAAACTGCCGACGGTCAGCAGGTTGATCTCTACGTTCTGACGAACAAGAGCGGCGCGGAAGCCGCCATCACCACCTTCGGCGGAGCGGTCGTCTCCCTGAAAGTGCCGGACCGCAACGGGAAACTGGCCGACGTGGTCCTCGGTTATGACAGCGCCGAAGGCTACGTCGCCGACAAAAGCTATTTTGGCGCGCTCGTGGGCCGTTACGGAAACCGCATTGGGCACGCGCAATTCACGCTCGACGGCAAAACCTACACGCTAGCCAAGAACAATGGTGAAAATACCCTGCACGGCGGCATCAAGGGCTTCAATAAAGCCGTGTGGAGCGCCAAGACCCTTTCCGCCAAAGATGGACAGTCGCTCGAACTCTCCTACCTCAGCAACGACGGCGATGAAGGCTTTCCCGTCGATTTGAAAGTCACCGTCACCTACACGTGGACGGATGCCAACGCGCTGAAGATCGATTACTCCGCGACGACCGACAAGAAAACCGTTGTGAACCTAACGAATCACTCTTATTTCAATCTCGGCGGCCAGGGCTCCGGCGACATTCTCGGCCATCAGCTGATGATTGCGGCCGACAAGTTTACTCCCGTTGATGCTGGCTTGATTCCCACCGGAGAACTTCGCGAAGTCACGAACACGCCGTTTGACTTTCGCAAACCGACGGCTATCGGCGCGCGCATCGATCAGGACGACGAGCAGATGAAGCTCGGCGGGGGCTACGACCACAATTTTGTCCTGCGGATGCCCATGGACCGTGGACAATCGCTCGCCGCGCGCGTTGTCGATCCCGCCAGCGGCCGCGTCCTGGAAGTCTGGACAACGGAGCCGGGCATTCAGTTTTATACGGGGAATTTTCTGGACGGGGAGACGATCGGCAAGGGTGGCGTTGCCTACACAAAGCGTTCGGCCTTCTGCCTGGAAACCCAGCACTTTCCCGATTCCCCCAACAAGCCTAAATTTCCGTCCACCGCCCTCAGCCCCGGCGCGCGCTACCACACCATCACCACCTACAAGTTTTCGACCCCAAAGTGACACACGCTGATCGTCGGATGTGCGCCCCATCTTTTCGCGCCGCGCGAAAGATGAGGCCTTAACGGAAAGTTCAACAGCCGGCCAGTTTGAAATTTGAAGCGTATTTACCGTTTGCGGCGTCGTGGGTACGGATGTACTTCTGAAGCGCCGCACCGGCAAATCTAGCGTTAGAAGTCCCGCCAGGGTCTCCAGACTGGAACGCTCACGTAACGTAAATCTCTGGCGTCGCCGAGCAATTCCCTGACCTTGTCGAGCAACCGTTTCAACGCGGTGAGTCTCACAATATCGCCGCTCATGATCGGAAAGTATCACTGCGTGCTACACACCATCAACAGGGGCGGACGTTACAAGAAGACCTGCCACTACGTGGTAGCGAGCGGAACGTGCGAACGGTGCACGAAGCGGGCCGCGGTTAACTCTTGATCGTTAATTGAGAGATGTTTGCAAAGCTAACGTTTCTGGGAAACAATCAGAGTTATGAGCGGATTTGAGGGATTGCGCGTGCTGGCGCTGGAAAGCCGACGGGCCACGGAACTATCGAAGTTAATTTCCACCTACGGAGGCCGGCCCGTGGTTGCGCCGGCGATGCGTGAAGTTCCGCTTGAATCCAACAAGGAAGCGCTCGCATTTGCGACAAAACTCTTCGCCGGCGAGTTCAACATGATTGTTTTTCTAACCGGCGTTGGCACACGTGCGCTGCTGGCGGTGGTCGAAACCGCTTACAAGCGCGAAGAGTACATCGCGGCGTTAAAACGGCTGAAAGTTGTGGCCCGCGGGCCGAAGCCGGTGGCGGCGCTCAGTGAGATCGGCGTAACGCCAGCGATCACGGCACCGGAACCCAATACCTGGCGCGAGCTTTTGCAAGCCTTGGACGATGCCGCGAATTCAGCAACAGGAATTCCTTGGAAGGGCGCGCGAGTCGCGGTCCAGGAATACGGCGTCTCCAATCCTGAATTCCTGGAGGAGCTTACGGAACGCGGCGCGCAGGTCACGCGGGTGCCGGTCTATCAATGGGCCTTGCCGGAGGATCTTGCTCCTCTGCGCGCAGCCATCCATGCGCTTGCCGAGGGAAACATTGATGCAGTGCTCTTCACGACCAGCGTTCAGGCCGCGCATCTCTTCCAGGTGGCAGCGGAGATGAATCTGGAAGCAGCCATGCGCTCAGGCCTGCATCGCGCGATTGTGGCGTCCATTGGGCCAACAACATCCGAAGAACTGTCTCGCCGCGCGATTAAACCCGATCTTGAGCCTTCGCACCCGAAAATGGGTTTTCTAGTGAAGGAAACTGCCGAGCGCTCGGCAGAACTTTTTCGACAGAAACGGCAGGGAAGTGCTTTCGCCTGAAATCGACCCGCGCTGCGGTGCTAGGAATTCCGCCCTGCGACCGCGGCGAAGGCAGAATTGGCGCCTGGAATAATTTCGAAGTCGACATCAGCCTGAACAAGGGCTTCCCGCTCTTCGGCAAAGTGTCCGGGCAAAAGCGGGTCCCCGGTCTTCACGCGCACAACCAGGCGGCCCTCACGGGCGGAGGCGATAAGCAAAGCATTCGTTTTTTCTTGCGAAATGCCTTGACGCTCGGAGATCTTCTCGACGTTGCGCACTTGTGCCGAGGCCGGGATCAAATCGAGGATTTCAGGCGAGACATTGCCGTCATGTAAGACGACTTCCGCGGCGCGAAGCAGGTTTGCTGCTTCTGGAGTGAGCAGACGGGAATCGCCTGATGCGGCGGCCATCAAATAGATCTTTCCTCTCATCGTGGTTCCATTCATGTGTAGTACTCCGGAGGCCTGGCATCAGCTATGGGCAACCATGCCGCATGGGCGGGGGACGCTTGGCATGCAAGGTCTCAGCGGGAAGAATAGCATTCGGCAGGGGTAGCAATGGCGCGGAAGTTTGCATTTTATGCATCGAAAATGCTGATAAATGGAGGCCGGAAAGTGTTGATTTTGTTGGGTTGGTGCGGATTTTACCTGGAGTATTTTCTTTCCCCTCGATTTCGGCGAAAGGTTTCGAACGCTTCCTCGCTGGCATCTTCGTGCAGCAAACGTTTACGTTCCTCTGGATCAAAGCTTGCGGATTGGAGCTTGTCCCGAGCTTTGCCTAATTGCGCGAGCCATTCTTCGTATTCGGGGCCGAACTGTTCTTCGAGTTGCTTTCTGAGGCGCTGGGCGAGGGCCGGACTTTGTCCAGCAGTGGAAATGGCGATCTGCAGCGCTCCGCGCTGAACTACGGCCGGGTAGTAGAAATCGCAAAGAGCAGGAACATCCACGATATTGCAGAGCACTCCGCGCCGCGTCGCTTCTTCGAATATGCGTTCGTGAAGTTCCGTGGATGAAGTGGCCGCAACAACCAGGAAGATTCCTTCAAGGTCGCGCGGTTCGAACGGACGCTGATGCCATTGAATTTCATTGGATTGCGCCCAGGCGCGGACTTGCGGTGTCGATTCGGGCGCGACCACGCGCACGCGACCGCCGGCCTCCAGGAGGCTGGCAATTTTGGACTCCGCGATGCTTCCCGCCCCGACTACGAGGCACGGCCGGCCGGAAAGCTTAAGGAACATCGGAAAGAGTTTTACAGGCTTCAGGCTTTCAGGCACGGGGCTCCTCGCTGAAACGTAAATACCAAGTCTAGAGTAAATTAGGCCTGCAATTGTACTCAGGGTGGAGCCGAACGCGCCGAGAATTTGAATTTAGGAGAGACGTTCCGGGGTCAACAGCGCGGTCATTTTCAGCACTCGGTGATAGTAGGCGCGCTGAGTGAGTTGCGAAGCGGCGTCGTCGTCGATGATGAAAGTCACGTCTGGATGCAATTGAAGGGCGGAGGCGGAGACCGCGGAGGTAACCGGCCCTTCGATGGATTTGGCAACTGCGGTGGACTTAGCCTTACCGGCAGCGAGCAATAGAATTTTCCGCGCCTCCAGGATCGTGCCGATGCCCATGGTGATGGCGCAGCGCGGACTTTCCTCACCAGGCGCGAAGAATTTGGAGTTATCCTCGATGGTTTCCTGACTCAAAACTTTTAGGCGCGTGCGCGAGCCAATGCTGGAAGTCGGCTCGTTGAAACCGATGTGGCCGTTGCGCCCAATGCCCAGAAGCTGAAGGTCGATTCCGCCAGCCTTTCGAATGACGTCCTCGTACGAGGCGCAGTAATCTTCGTAATTGCCGCGAATCGTTCCATCGGGGATGTGGACGTTGCGGGGATCCACGTTGACGCGAGAAAGGAAACTTTCCTTCATGAAATGATGGAAACTCTGAGGGCGCGTGGCGGGAAGCCCGAGGTATTCGTCGAGATTAAAAGTGACGACGCGGGA
>WNFJ01189440.1_pt1 | contig 22916 bp, 22 predicted proteins | sample 5400461 | NCBI WGS metagenome assembly WNFJ01 (sample SAMN13153349, study PRJNA577476) | soil metagenome | isolation source: 115 cm saprolite on Douglas fir-dominated hillslope | place: USA:California | collected 2013-09-17
CGGGCGGAGGGTTCGGCGGTGTGGAGTCGGGCAAAGCCTCGCAATGAAGCGGTCCTAAGAAGCTTGAGGCGCATGACAAAGCGAAAAAGACGGCGCCAAAGAACTCATCTGCCGAGCAGCCCGTCATCGGCGCCGTCATCAGCACGATGATCATAGTGGCGCAAACACGTAGTACGCGGTTCTTCATGGCTTGGTGTCCCTCCGAAGTTCGGTCCCGGTAGCGAAGTCAAGCAAACCGCGGACGAGCGCGGGTGGAAGCAGATTCGTATTGGCGCGTTCGCGAGGCCAGAACATTTCCGGCAGCGACAGCACGAGTTGCGCGAAGGCTCCTCCTTCGCCGAGGTTCGCCTCTCTTCCCGCGTTGGGCCCTTGGCCCATCGGATCGATGAAGGCAAGCGGATTCGACTTCGCGTACTGGTAGAGATTGGGATATCGCAGATCCGGCTCAAGCCCTGGCGCCTTGGTCAAAAAGCGCGCTGTGGCGCTGTCATAGTAGCGGAAGCCCATATAATACAGGCCTGTCGCGCCCTCCTGGAACACTCCATAAGCTCCCAGATACGTGAAGGGGTTGTCACTCGGCCCGGTGTGATCCACCTGCTCGCCGTAAGGCGTGCCGGCATAGTAGTCGGTGATCGCGCCATCGTCGCCGGTTAGAAACAGCGTCGAGCCCGCTTCGTCGAAATGATAGAAGCTGCGGCTATCGCCGGCTGCATCGAGACTGTAGAGCAGCCTGCCGTCGGGCAGGTAGACGTAATAGCGAAGGTCGGCGCCATCCTGCCGAACAATCGAGAGTGCTGGTCGAGCCAGTGCGTAATTGATGACATACGTCTGGGATGCGCCCGCGGCGTTGCGCGAAGTCCGCATCCCGTAGGCGTCGTATCCGAAGGAAGCTGTCCCGTCGCTTCCTGAGTAACTAGACAGCCGTCCCGCCAAGTCCCAGGTGTAGCTCCGCACTCCCTGAGTCAGCGGCCGGCCTAGGCTGTCATAGGTTCCGCCGGCCAATTGTCCGGCGGCATCGTAGGAGAACTGGCCAACGCCGGGAGCCGGATTTGGCGCCATCGGCACGTTGCGATCCGCCGATGCAATATTGCCTGCGCCGTCGCGGGTCAGCGCAATCGAAGACATCATGCCGCCGTTGCTCTCGACGATGCCAGTCAGGCGGCCGTCGACGTCAAAGCTGTAACTGCTGGTTACGCCGTTCGGCCGCTGGATCGAAACCAGCTTGCGCGCGTCATCATAGCCGAGCGTGGTCACTCCGCCCGCCCAGTCGCTCACGCTGGTCAGCAGTCCGTTGCAATCATAGCTGTATCGAATAGTTTTCCCCGGCCCATACGCGATCGAAGAAATATGAAAACCGTCATCGCGCCCGATGTCGATTCCGCTCGAGCGAATCGTCTTGCCCAGGCTGCTATAGCTGAGCGAGACACCGGTCGCCTGCACCGGCCGGCCCTTCACATCAAAGGCAAAATTCAAGTCGAGCCCGTCGGAATATAGGCGGCGAGTTTCATTGCCTGCGCCGTCATGGCTGAGTTGCGCGGATCCTTCGGCGAAGCTGATCATCGACGTTCTGCCGCGTGCGTCACGCTGATAGATCACGGTATGCCCCAGTGGATCCGTGGCTCCGGTCCGATGACCACCCGCGTCGTAGCTCCACTGCCATTTGTTTCCGCCGGCGTCGGTAAGCACGGAAGCCAAGCCCAGCTCATTACGCGTTTGGCTGACTGCCACGCCATCGGGCCTGAGGAGCGAGAGCAGTCCGCCCACCCCGTCGCGAGTCAGCTGAGTAGTGTGCGACAGAGGATCGGTGAAGCTGGCAATGCGGCCGGCTGCGTCGTAGGTGTATCGGAACTGGCGTCCCAATGGACTGCCGATCTGCGTAATGTTTCCGGACGCGTCGCTCGACACGGTCCATGTCCGCGCCGGGCCGTCCGTGACCGAAGCGATGCGGCCCTCTTTGTCATAAGCGAAGCCTAGGCCTCTTCCCGAACAATAGGCGATTGCGGTGGGACGGTGCTGCGGGTCGAAGCTCAGAGAGACGGTTTCGCCGGTAGGCGTTGGAATATTTTTCAATCTTCCTGCCGGATCATATTCGAAGTTCTTAGTTCCGAGGGCAGGCAGCGAATAGGAGGATACTCGCTGGTTGGCATCGTAGCTAAACGCCACCGTTCCGGACAGCGGCGTGGTGAGCGATGCCCGCAGCTTATTGTCGTTGTAGGTTGAGCTTTCCTGAAGCCCGGTTTCATTCGTTTCACTGATGATGTGATCGTCATCGTCGTAGACGGTGGTCCGCGCGGTTTGATCGGGTTGGGTGATTTTCACCAGGCGCTTCTTATCGTCATAGCCGAAGGAAGTTATCCCCTGCGCGGGCTGGCGGAGCGATGCCAGCGTGCCGTCGTCATTATAGGTATAGACACTAACGCCCCCGGCGGGATTAGTAATGCTGAGAGGCTGCCCGCGCGCATTTCGCGTGAAGCGCGTGGTAGCGCCGGCCGCGTCGGTGGAGGCGATGATGTTACCAGCCGCGTCGTAACTGAAACTGCTGGACTTCGCATCCGGACCCGTCGCTCTCGTCAGGTTGTAAAACGTGAAGCCTGCTTGAGTCTGTGGGGTGTAAGAGTAGCGTGTGAGATTGCCGAGCGCATCGGTCGACGTGGCCGCCAGGCCCGAAACGGGATCGTAGGCAGTGATTTTTTTTCCGCCCACGCGATCGGTGATCTGCACCAGCCGGTTACTGCTGTCATAGCTGAAGGAAATACTTTGGCCCGCCGGGTCGATCTGGCTCACCAGACTCGCGTGTCCCTGGTAGGTGTACTGAAAACTCGTGTTCAGGGGACCAGTCACTGTCGTAACGCCCGCGCCCGGCGTGTCGTAAGACAGGGTTGCCGAGTAGCCAAGGCCGTCGGTCTGGCGAACGACTCTCCCGCGCGAGTCGAAGGTCTGGCTGATCGGCGTGTTGCCGGCCGGCAGAGTTTTCGAAATCAGCAGGCCTCCGCCGGAATAGGAATACCGCGTGGTCTTCCCGTTGACGCCCGTGACGACGGTGAGATTGTCGCCCGTATAGCCAAAGGTGATGGCGCGGCCCCGCTGATCCTCCACACGCGCGAGCTTCCCGCCCGAGTAGGAGAAGCTGAGCGACCGTCCCAGGCCATCCGATACGCGATCCGGACCGGGACTCGAAGTCGAGCGCGTCACCGTAAGCGCGTTCCCATTGCGGTCTTCGATGCGCGTCAGCGCTCCACTGCCATCGAAGCTGTAGATCAGATTTTCGGCTGCGTCGAGGAAACGGAATCCGCCTCCCGGGGCTGCGACCAATTGGTAAGGATACGCCGCCGCGCCAGCCTGCCAGGATCCGCCGGCGCCTTTGACAAAGCGGATACTCTTGCCGCGGAATAGCCGGACGGTCGCCTGGGTTGAATCCTGGGCGAGACTCGCTTCGAAGTTGTGTGTCCAGTTAGCGCCCACCGCGCTTGTTACTCCGTTGGCTTGCAGCAGAGATCCGTAATAGCGAATGAATGTGAGCGGCAATGGACCACCCAGCGCAAGCTCCTGCGCAGTCTCGTAATATTCGCCGGTACCGGGAAGCACTGGATCGGTGGCATTGTCGCTGCTGGTTGTGTCACTGGTCGAAACATTGGCTGCTGTTGGCGCCGCGGCATTCTGGTAGATGTCGACCACCCATGAGTTCACGCCATAGGAAGTAGATATCGACGGCGCGCTCGGCGCCGGAGGGCAATAGTACATTTCGCAGCTCGGGCCGGCCCCGCTCGAACCGGAAATGCCGCTTCCTCGCCAGAACCCGAATTCGATGATGGATCCTTTGGCTGAAAAATCCGGGCGGCTGGTAAAATCGAGCCATTTTCCATCGGTGTGAAGTTCCACCAGGTCAGCGCTCGTGAGGCCGGTCTTGTTGTTAAGCGCCCAGGAAGCGCTGCTCGGAGCGATCAATGTCGCCAGCACATAAATTTTGCCATTCTGCCGCACGGCGGGCCCCGCGAATTGAGTGCCCATTCCTAGGTTCATGCTCCATTCGCCGTAGTCGAACGAACTAATGGCTTTCTGGCTGGCCTGTGGATTGAGCGTCGCCTCAGTGTCGATCATCACCGCAGCGACGCTGGATGTCGTGGCGGCGCCATTGATGGCGAGGTCGATTTGAAAAAAGTCGCTGGATCCAGAACGTTTCGTGACAGTGGCTGTGCCAGGGCTACCCCGCGCCGGCGCGGGAAGCACTTGAACCCACCGCTGGCTCATGTAAAGGTCACTTAAAATCTTAAGGTCGCCTCGATCCGACTGGCAGAATGCAGGCGAGAAAACCGCTGCGTGGAGAATTGCCGCGGCAACGCATTTATTTCGAGTCTTCATCCTTGCCGCCTGTTTTGAATGCCATCCCGTGTGGGCGCGCAGGCCCGCTTGGAAACGCCGAGTTGAAATCGAGCTGAAATCGCGGATCGAGAACCAGATTTTCGCGCGTTACCAGCGCGACGTGAATCTTATGGTCTCCCTCAGCGTGGACCTTTCCGAAAGCATCTTCATTCAGGAAATAGTCGGAGATCACCAGACGCCGTTCATCCTGCGTGAGGCGGAGATAATGCGGTCCGGCCTTAGGGCCCAGATCCAGAATCCGCAGCACTTTCGGCTGGTCGGGCTTTGAGGTATCGAACATCACCACCTTGCCCGCCATGTTCAACGTGATAAAAAGACGCCGCCCGTCTTCGGTCATTCTCATCAATTGTGGCCAGCCCTCCTTGGCGATTGTGCTGAAATCGAACACCGACTTCGCGACGCCGCTGGTGGTGTCCGCCAGATACAACTGATCGTCGATCATGCCGGCCGTATAGGCGCGCTTCAGCTTATCGTTCGGTATCAACTTCACGTCGATGGTGCCCCCGGCTTTCGGAATGGGAATCGTTCGCACGATTGTCCGCGCCTTGAGGTCCCATACGCGCAGACTTCCGCGCAGATCCAGATCGCCCGGTACCGCGTGCAATGTAGTCGATGGGCAGATGAAATCGCTAGTCACCATCAGATTGATTTCCGGACGCACCGAGATGCCGTGCGGATCGAACCCATCCTGCGGCGGGCTCTGCGGATGCTCCGCGACAACGTGAAGGCTCTTGTCGAATTCCACCACCCGGCCCGGAGCATGCCCCTGCGGGCCACCCATCATGGTCACCAGAAAGCCGCCGTCCGGCAAGGAATAAAACTCGTCGGTGATAGATGATAGCGGAGGGTTCGCGGAGGAAATGAACTTCGGCGCGGCCGGATGGGATACATCAAAGAAGAAGATCTCGTTTTGGCCTTTGAGGACACTCAGAAGCCCTCCTGCGGCGAGCACCTTGCCATCCGCGGAGAGTCCCACGTGGTGCGGCTCATTACCGGTGTTTCCAGGTGGAGGCAGCGGCACCATGGTAACCACGTGACCGTACCGGGGCGATTCTTGGTCGAAGTCGACCACCGCCAGAAAATCCGGCTTGGAGCGACTTTGATCACCCGCCCATACAAAAAGAGTTGTCTCGGGTTTCTGTTCCGGCCGTAGCGCTTGGGAAACACCGTGCCAGCAGGTGAAGACCAGTCCGGCGCCGATCAACGCCAGCACAGGCCTCCAGTGTCTGAATCTCGTTTGGGTCATAAATAGGACCTCCTTTCTTCACGCGGACACCCGATGGTGAAGCGGAAAAAGAGCTGGCACAAGTGACTGTGAAGTGACACTGAAACGGTGTCACCGTGACATGAGCTGGTAAACGATTGTCACCACTAGATATGGGTGGATTTCCGCGCCGCATCGCTTTTTAGTAAACTCATCAGCATGGCTCGGCGAGAGCCGCTTTTCCCGGGGAGCATGACGTGAGTTCAAAGCTGATTGAGCCGCCCGCGACCGCCGCCGGGATTTCCGCCGAATCCATCCGCGCTGAGCTCGACAGAATTCTGTCCAGCCCCTCCTTCTCCGGCGCCGAAAACCACATTCGGTTTCTCCGTTTTGTGGTCGAGGAAACACTTCAGGGTAGGGGCAACCACCTAAAGGAATACCTGGTTGGCGTGGAAGTTTTCAGCCGGGGACCCTCCTTCGATCCGAGGCTGGATTCGATTGTCCGGGTAGAGGCCCGACGGTTGCGCGCCCGTTTGGCCGGCTACTACCAGACCGCCGGGGCCGCCCGCGCGGTGGTCATCGAATTTCGCAAAGGGAGCTATTCCCCCGTGTTTCGTCCCGTGGCCGCCGAACCGGTATTCCGCGATTCCAAGCCTCGATTCCGGCTCTGGCCTGGGGTGGCCGTGAGCCTGGTTCTTGCGGCTGCGGCATATCTTTTGGTCCCGAAGCGAGGGCCGGCCGGTCCCAGCCCCACATCGGATCCATCCGTAGCCGTGCTTCCCTTTCTTGATATGAGCGCTGCCAGGGACCAAGGCTACTTCTGTGAGGGCATCGCCGAGGAGATCACCGACGCTCTGTCGCGTCTACCGGGGCTTCGAGTGGCCGCGCGGACATCGGCATTTGAGTTCAAGGGAAAAAATGTCGATATCCGCGAAATCGCGCGCCGGCTGAACGTCAACACGCTCCTCGAGGGCAGCGTTCGCCAGGCGGGCGACCGCCTCAGAATCACGGCCCAACTGATTAACGCCGCCGACGGTTTCCACATCTGGTCGGAGACGTACGAACGCGGCATACGCGACGTTTTCGCAATACAGGACGAAATTTCGCAATCCATCGTGAATGCACTGAAGCCGAAATTCGCCGTACCCAGTGGATTACCATTACTGAAGCACTACACACAGGATCAGGAAGCCTACAGCCTTTACCTGAAGGGTCGCTACAAATCCGTGCAGCCCAAGGATTGGGCCGAAAGGGCGATCGGCTATTTTCAGCAAGCGGTAACTAAGGATCCGAATCTGGCCCCGGCATGGGCGGGCTTGGCGGAGGCGCAGCTCACTTTGGCACTCAATAACGAAGCTTTGCCACGGGACAAACTGGCGCGGGCGCGGGAAGCGGCCAAAAGAGCTCTGGCAATCGACGATCGTCTTCCGGACGCCCACGTTTGGATGGCCTATGTCACTTGGCTCGAGAACTGGGATTGGCTGGGCGCGCGGCGCGAATTTCAACGGGCCATCGAGCTGAACCCATCTTCAGAGGACGCCGCTATCGGCTATGCCCTGTGGCTGGCGCATTCGGGCCGAACCGACGCGGCGCTCGAACAAATCGAGCGTCTGCAAGTCAACCAGCCTCTTTCGCTTCGTGCGGCCTCGCAGCAGGCGAGCATCCTCTATTTCAATCGCCAGTACGACCGCGTTATGGAAGTCTGTAAGCGATTCGTCGCGTCGAACCCTGACGCCAAGATCATGAATTATTGGCTGGGCCGCGCCCTCGCCGACAAGTCCATGCTGCCCGAGGCGATTGCCGCCATGGAATCCGCCCGGGGGCGCGGATATGGAATGCTGGGCAACCTCTACGCACGGGCCGGCCGTCGAGAGGATGCGCTGCGGCTTCTCGATCGAGCTTTGCACTCGAAAGACGAGTATGTATCGCCCGTGAGCGTCGCTCACGTTTATATGGGTTTGGGCGATCGGCGGCAGGCGCTGAAGTGGCTCGAAAAAGGCTACGAAGATCGTACTTTTTCGATTACGACGCTGAAGGTCGAGCCCGCTTTCGATTCACTGCGCACCGATCCTGCGTTCCAATCCCTGGTAACCCGCCTGCACGTACCTTAAAACTTTAGTCATTTCAAAACCGGTAACTTGAGCGTGCCTGTGATTTGGTCTATGATTTGCTAAGTGTTTTACGTAGACCGGAGAGGCCGTTAGTGACTGAGAACGCCATTCGAAAGAACATTTCGTACTGTGAGGAAAACCGGCGCCTGATGGAGGAGTTTGGTCAAGCAGTTCAGGAGTTGATCTCGCTTCACGAAGAACAGTTTAGGTCCGTCATCGAGGGTGACCCCGACTCCACGCGTTTCGATCTCTTGATCCACATGGCGAACGAGAAAAAACGTGACGCGAAATATGCCTTAATGCGCCACCTCGAGGAACACGGCTGCTAAAGAGTGAAGGGAGCGATACAATGCGATTCACGCGACTCGAGCGCGAAAAAATTACCGATGGTTTTTTGAGTATCCAATCCGCCGAGAGTTCCCTTCGCGACGTCGATGAGTCCCGAGTTCCCGAACTGGACGGGATTCATAATTGCCTGAAATCCGCCGACAGAACTCTGCGCCGCATTCTACGATTTAGTCCCGCCAGAAAAAAACAGGGCGCTTGATTTAACAAACCTGCGCCATTCGGCATGGATGGCGTGAAATCCCAAATAAAAAAAGCAGCCGCCGGCGATGCCCAACGGATAGTGTAACCAGAGACCACCGGCTCTCGGAGCCATCAGCAGTCCGGCGCCGGCGCCGAGCAAAGTGGCGGATTCGGTGAGCAGGCTCAACCGGAAAGCCCTCATCCTGGTCTCCAGCGAGGCGCGCAAAATCGCCCCCAAAGCAACGCCCTCGGGAATTTTGTGCAAAGCCAATGTCAACGGAAGCGCGACGCGAAGGCCTCCTGTGCCCGCCCACTGCGACGCCGCGATGCTCCATCCGTCCAAAAACGCATGGAAGGCAGTAGCCAAAATCAGAGGCGCGGCAAATCCGTGCAGCAGGGTGTGGCAGGCGTCGTGATCGTGATCGTGCGAGCAGGAAGGGCAGACCGGATATATAAAGCGGTCGATTGTCATCAGCAGCAGGTAGCCGGCGGTAAACAGAACCACCGCCGAAGCCCAGCCCGTTTGAGACACAACCTCCGGCAGCAAACCAAATAGAGCCACGCCCAGGAGCAGCCCTCCGCTTACGCTGGCCGCCAGGCGCGCGCCTCGAGGAAAGCCCGTTAGCGACACGCCTAATAGAGCGCCGAGCGCCGCGGCCAGCGTGGCGAGCAGAGCCATCGACATGCCGGGCATCAGGATTCCGCCTGAATGATTTCCCAGGCCCTTTGCACGTGCGCCTTGGTGGTGAAGTGGTTTCCAATCGCCAGACGCAGCACGAACCGGCCGCGCAACGCGGTATGCGAGAGAAATACTTCGCCCGACGCATTCACTTTCTCGAGCAGCTCGCGGCTCAATGCATCGCTCCCGCGGCGGCGGAAGCACACGAGCGATAGCGGAACCGGAGCGCAAATCTCGAAGCGAGGATCGGCGGCGATAATCGCGGCCAGTTCCTGCGCCGAGGCGATGTGATCGCGAATGCGCGCGGCAAGTCCTTCCCGGCCGTAATAGCGCATGACGAACCAGAGCTTGAGCGCGCGGAAGCGGCGGCCGAGCGGCACGCCGTAATCCATATAATTCACCACGTGCGAATCTTCGGCCGTGCGCAGAAACTCGGGGACCAGCGAAAAGGCGCGCTTGAAGATCTCCGGCTTGCGAGTGTACAGGACGCTTAAATCGAGGGGCACTCCCATCCACTTGTGCGGATTCACGACGAGAGAATCGGCGCGCTCCGCGCCATCCAGCACATGGCGGAATTCCGGCGCGAGCGCGGCCGGTCCGCCATATGCTGCGTCCACGTGCAGCCAGAGCCCGTATTTTTCGGCGATGCCCGCAATCGCGGGAACCGGGTCGATGCTGCTGGTGGAAGTGGTCCCGATAGTGGCAACCACGCAGAACGGCCGCAGGCGCGCGGCGAGGTCGCGCTCGATGGCTGCGGCGAGAGCGGCCGGAAGCATGCGGAATTCCGCATCGCAGGAAATCTTGCGCACGTTCTGCTGGCCGATCCCGATGGCGATGGCGCCCTTCTCGACTGAGTTGTGGGCGTGCTCGGAGGTGTAGAGGATCAGGTCCCGGGAGCCGCCTTCGACTCTGACGGCTGGGTCGGCGCACTCGCGCGCGGCGGCGATGGCATGCATGACCGCCGTCGATGCCGTATCGAAAATGATGCCGAAGAGCGGGCCGGGCAGGCCCAGCCATTCCCGCAGCCAGGATAATGTCACTTGCTCGAGCTCCGTCGCGGCGGGCGATGTTTTCCAGAGCATCCCATTCGGATTGAGAGCGGCCGTGAGCATTTCGCCCAGGATTCCCGGCCCGCTGGCCGTGGTGGCAAAGTAGCCCATGAAGCCGGGGTGGTTCCAGTGCGTGATGGCAGGGACAATCTGCTCTTCAAAATCGGAGAGGATCGCGTCCATCGATTCGGGCTGTTCGGGACCCGAGCGCGGCAGCGCATCGGTGAGCTCGCCCGGATTCACTTTGGACAGCACCGGGTAGCGTTCCGGATGCGCCAGAAAATCCGCAATCCAGTCCACAACCTGGTGACCGTGATGGCGGAATTCTTCGGGAGACATCATTTTCATTGGAGCACACAAGCTGAGGTTTCGAGTCCGCTTGTACAATAACCATGTGGCCTCCAATTTAGCTAGCTCCGTTCAGAACGTGCCGCGCTCGCGCATTCGCGAACTCGCGGAGATCGCAATGGCCATGCCAGGGGTTCTCAAACTTTATTTCGGCGAATCGAACCAGCCGACGCCTGAGTACATCAAGCAGGCCGCGATGCAGGCGCTGGCCGACGGCTACACGTTCTACACGGAAAACGCCGGTCTGCCTTCGCTTCGACACGCCCTGGCGGAAAACTACCGCCGATTGCAAGGCGTGGAACTCGATCCGCAAAGCGAAATCGTGGTCACCGCTTCCGGAGTGCAGGCTCTGAACGTCGGCATCCGCTGCGTGCTTGATCCCGGCGACGAAGCCCTGGTGCTGACTCCCGCCTGGCCCAATGGGTCCGCGATTATCGGCATGGCCAGCGCGATCGCGCGCCAAATTCCACATCCGCTCTGCGGCGGCCGCTACATGATCGACTTTGACGCGCTCGAACTCGCCGTGAATCCGCGCACGCGCCTGCTGCTCTACACCTCGCCGTCGAATCCGCTGGGCTGGGTGGCGACCGTCGACGACCAGCGGCGCCTGCTCGAATTCTGCCGCCGGCACCGGCTCTGGCTGTTGGCCGATGAAGTTTACGACCGGCTCTTCTATGCCGGCGCCCGCCTCGGCGACCCCGTCCCGTCCATCCTGCGCCTGGCCACCCGCGACGATGCTGTCTTAGTCATACACTCTTTCTCGAAGAGCTACTGCATGACGGGATGGCGAGTGGGCTGGCTGATCGCTCGCCGCGATCTCGCGCGAAAGGCCACCGAGCTCAACGAATTTATCATTTCACATGCTCCCAGCTTCGCCCAGAAGGCCGCCGAAACAGCGCTCGCCGCCGGGGAAGAGGAGCTGGTTCGCATGCTCGGCCAGCTCAAATCGAATCGCGACTTCTGCATCGAAGCGCTGCGGCGCATGCCCGGCCTCACCGTGCCGGAGCCGGATGGCGCGTTCTATCTATTTCCGAAAATCGAAGGCCTTACCGATTCCTTCGGGTTCTGCCGTCAGTTGCTCGAGCAGGAGCGCGTGGGCCTCGCACCCGGCGTTGCGTTCGGTGAAGGCGGCGAGGGTTCCATCCGCATCTGCTACGCCGCGGACCGGTCGGTGCTCGAGCCGGCTATGGAAAGGTTGGGCAATTTCATATGCTCCGCGATCGCAGTTTGATTCCGCTTTCCCAGCAGCACCACAACGGCCTTTCCTTGTGCGTGCTTACGGAACGTTCGCTCGGCCAGGATTCTTCGGCAGCGAATGTGGCGCACCTGGCTGCCAAGGCCATCGATCGATACGAGCTCGAGCTCACCAATCATTTCGAACTCGAGGAGCGCATACTTTTTCCGGCGGTGGCAAACCACCCACTGGTTCCCGGCCTGATCGCTGAGCATCGGCAGCTCGAGGCTCTGATCGCGCGATTGCGTCAGGAGCCGACAGCCGCTCTGCTGCTTGAATTCACGGCGCTGCTGCGAACGCATATCCGCAGAGAAGAGAACGGTTTGTTTGAGGACATCCCAGACCTTCTGGCACGCCCCCTGCTCGATTCCCTAGGCTCCGAAATCGATGCGAAAGTAGTCAGAATTTGCCTTTGACAAATCGCTCCTTCGGGATATGATGGAGTTCCCCCCCGATCCGAGTATCGACGACAAAAAGTGAACGTGTCATCCTGGACACAAATTTTCCCGGCTTGGAGTTATACGCCAAAGGCAAAGTCCGGGACGTCTACCGCATCGACGACCGGCTTTTGATCGTCGCCACCGACCGCATCTCGGCTTTCGATTACATCCTGGCCACCGGCATTCCGGACAAAGGCAAAGTGCTCACGCAGCTTTCCGTATTCTGGTTCGATTTCCTGAAGGACATCGTACCCACGCACTTCCTGTCGGCGCAGGTGGAGGAATATCCGGCCGCCGCGCGGCTCTACGATCAGGAGCTGGCGGGCCGCTCGATGCTGGTGAAGCGCGCGGCGATGATCGAAGTCGAGTGCGTGGCGCGCGGCTATCTGGCGGGTTCGGGCTGGAAGGAATATCGAGACACGGGAGCGGTGTGCGGTATTTCCTTGCCTGCCGGCCTGCAGGAAAGCTCGCCATTGCCTGAGCCCATTTTCACTCCCGCGACTAAAGCGCAGACCGGCCACGATGAGAACATCTCCTTCGACGCGATGGCCAAGATGGTTGGCGCAGACCTCGCCGCCCGGCTGCGCGGCCTGACATTGAAGATCTACAACCGGGCTTCGGCATACGCCAGGACAAAAGGAATCATCATCGCCGACACCAAGTTCGAGTTCGGCATGGTGAAGGGCGAGCTGGTCCTCGGGGACGAAGTGCTAACGCCCGATTCCTCGCGCTTCTGGCCGCTCGATACCTACGAGCCAGGCCGTTCGCAGAACTCCTACGACAAGCAATTTGTGCGCGACTATCTGGAACGCATCCAGTGGTCGAAGCTTCCACCGGCGCCGCCGCTGCCCGACGACATCGCCATCAAAACGAGCCAGAAGTACAAAGAAGCTTATCGTGCGCTGACAGGTCGCGGCCTATGAACTGGCTCGATGTGGTGCTTGCGATTCTTCTCGTCGGCTCGGTCGCCAGCGCCTTCTCCAAGGGCTTTGTGCGCGAATCGATCGGCCTCGCGGCTGCCTTCATCGGGCTGCTCTGTGGCGCGTGGTTCTACCGCATGGCCGCTGGTCCGGTGCGCCCCTATGTCGGATCGCAGGAGGTCGCCAATCTCTGCGGGTTCCTGCTGATCTTGGTAGGCGCTCTGTTGCTGGGATGGATCGTCAGCAAGCTGGTGGGAATGATGGTGAAGGTAGTTGGGCTTTCCTGGCTCGATCGTCTGCTGGGCGCGGCCTTCGGAGGCGTGCGCGGCATTCTGATCTGCGTCGCCGTGATCACGGCGATTGTTGCCTTCGCGCCGGCCGCCGACCGTAAGACGCCCCCGCAATCGGTGGTGGAGTCCAGAATTGCGCCGTACATGATCGACGCGGCCCACGTGCTGACGATGGCTGCGCCCAAGGAATTGCGCGATGAATTCGCGCGCCGCTATGACCAGGTCAAGCGAATCTGGGAAGACGCGGTGAAGTACGGAATCCGGCGAACGCCGAAATCGGAGATTTAGAAAATATCTATGAAACCAACGTTCGACGACCTGGTGGACACCCTGGCGAAAGGAAGCTTCTATCTCGGGGAGGCGGTGGAGTTACTGGAGAAGACTTACATTGCCCACACACTCGCGAACACGGGTGGCAATTGCTCGGCCGCGAGCAAGCTACTTGGCATTCATCGGAATACTCTAAAGAAGAAGATGCACACCTATAAACTGGATACTCCCCGGCCCACGCGCAAGCCACCCCAAAAAGTGAAAAGGACCGCCCGGCGCGTGAAATCCGCGTCGTGAACCATCGCATGGACCTGGTGATTTTCGACCTGGATGGAACGCTGATCGATTCCAAGGAGGACTTATCTTGCGCCGTCAATGCCGCGCGCGGCCACCGCGGCCTCGCGCCTCTCGAGAGCAAGATCGTCTTCTCTTATGTCGGCGAAGGGGCGCCCGTGCTGATTCGCCGCGCGCTGGGCCCGGGCGCGAGCGACGAAGAAGTGGCGGACGCGCTGAAATTTTTCCTGAACTATTACAACGAGCATATGATCGACCACACCGTGCTCTACCCCTCTGTGCGGGAGACACTCGACCGCCTGCTGGCTGCCGGAGTGAAGCTCGCGGTACTCACCAACAAGCCGGTGCGCATGAGTCGCGCGATCATGCAGGCGCTGGGGCTGGGCGAACACTTTGCGGGCGTCTACGGGGGAAATAGCTTCGAGCAGAAGAAGCCGCACCCGGTAGGCATTAAGACACTCATGCGCGAGTGCGGCGCGAACCAGGACCGCACCATGATGGTGGGTGACAGCGCCGTCGACATTCGCACGGCGCGCAACGCCCAGGTGAAGGCTTGCGGCGTTACCTACGGATTTCAGCCGGAGACGCTGGCGGCGGAACCTCCCGATCTGCTGGTCGATAGGATTGAGGAGCTTGCCGACTGGGTCATCGAGCCCTAACGAGCCGCCTGCAAATCCGTCGGCCGGAATCATACTAAAGATTTACCGCTCTTTCGATAAGAAGATAGTGCCAGTGGTTTCACCGATTTGCCTTTCGGTACTGATTCTGGAAGACCAGGAAGCGGACTTCGTACTAGTCATGCGGGAATTGCGGCGGGCCGGGTTCACGGTTCATTGCCTCCGCGCGGAATCCGAAGCGGAGTTCCGCCTTCAACTGCAAGGCATGCCGGATATCATCCTCACGGACTATGATCTGGGGCCTAAGTTCAATGCCTTTCGCGCGCTCGAAGTGCTGCAGGAGAGCGGTTTCGATATACCCGTGATCGTGCTCACAGGTGTAGTGAGCGAAGAGCCCGTGGTGGACTGCATGAGGAAGGGCGCCGCGGACTACCTTTTCAAGGATCGGCTGATGAGGCTCGGTCCCGCGGTAATGCGCGCCCTGAAAGATAGCGAGTCGCGGCGGGAGAAGCGCCGCGCCGAAGAGGCGCTTCAGAATACCCGGCAGCACTTTCAAAATCTAGTGGAAACAACCAAGGTGATTCCCTGGGAGCTGAACCTGGAGACCTGGCAGTTCACCTACGTCGGTCCACAAGCGGTAACCCTATTGGATATCCCGTGGAAGTATGGCGCCGCAAAGGATTCTGGGACGAGCACATCCATTTAGAAACGCCTTCGGCGCTCGACAGTTTGCGCACGGGTTCCATGGAGGATCACGATTTCACTTGCCATATGACCGCCCATACCGGCGCAACCGTCCACGTTCATTGCGTTGCCAAGACCACATTTTCCGAGGGCTACTGCCGGGAGCTGCACGGTTTCATGATGGACATAACCGAACTCAAGATCACGCAGGAATCGCTCGCCCGGCAGTCGGCCGACCTGTCCGCGTCGAATGCGGAGTTGCGGCAATTCGCCTCGGTGGCCTCTCACGATCTTCGTGAACCTTTACGCATGGTCTCCTTCTATACCCAGCTCCTGGCCAAGCGCTACAAAGGGAAGCTCGACGCCGACGCGGATGAATTCATCGGATATGCGCTCGAAGGCGCCACACGAATGGGCGACCTGATCAACAACCTGCTCGAATACTCGCGAGTCAGTGCGCGAATGCGCGACATCGCGCCCGCCGACTGCGAGGCCATCTTCCAGCAATCCATGAAGAACCTGCGGCTGGCGGTCACCGAGAGCAGCGCGACTGTGGCGCACGATCCACTGCCGGTGATCCTCGGCGACGTCTCGCAATTGGGTCAGGTGTTCCAGAATTTAATAGGAAATGCCATCAAGTACCGCAGCGACGGCAGACAGCCGCACATCCATGTCTGTGCCGGGAACAACCGGCGGAATGGCTCTTCTCGGTAAGCGACAACGGAATCGGCATTGAGCCGCAATACTTCGAAACGATCTTTGGGATCTTTCAGCAACTTCACAGCCGGGAGAAGTATGGAGGGACCGGGGTCGGCCTGGCTATCTGCCGGAGAATCGTGGAGCGGCATAGGGGGCGCATTTGGGTCGAATCTGAACCGGAGAAAGGCTCGACGTTTTGTTTTACCATTCCCAAGCAGGAACAACCACAGAGCTGAATATGCCGCAAGAAAATGATGGGGAGAACCTGGAAGCTGGCAATGGTTCTTATGACCTATTGGCGCCGGCGCGATACATGCTGGTTTTGCAACTGCCACAACAGTCTGCGCCAGAGGTTCATCCGGTATTCCGGAAGACTCGGGCACGGGAGCGAATTCATATGGAAATCTTACTAATAGACGACAATCCCGCCGATGTGCGCATGGTGCTCGAAGGCCTCAAAGAAGCGCTTCCGGACGCCCGCCTTAGCGTGGCCGCTGACGGGGTGGAAGCAATCCGGTTTCTGCGGCGGGAGGGCAGGCATTCGAGAGCGCCTCGCCCGGACCTGATTATTCTCGACCTCCGGCTGCCCAAGAAAACCGGCTTCGATGTCCTGGCGGAAATAAAACAAGATCCCGGGTTGGCTAATATTCCCGTTGTGGTGCAGAGTTCCTCGGAAGCGCCGATAGATATCCAGAGGGCATACAGCCTGCACGCCAACTGTTATATATCCAAGCCGGCCGGATTCGATGAGTTCAGTCGAACCATGCGGATTCTAGCCGAGTTTTGGGTCACGGTGGCGAAACTTCCGAGCGGAGTGAACCAATGGAAAACAAACTGATCAATGTTTAGCTGATTGAGGATAACCCGGGAGACACCCGCCTGATTCGGGAGCTTTTGAATGAAATCACGACCGTTCCAACCCGCCTGCTATGCGCGGACCGGCTTTCGAGCGGGCTCGATCTGCTCTCAAAAGGCGGGGTGGACGTGGTCCTTCTCGACCTGTCCCTGCCAGACAGCAAGGGCCTCGAAACATTCAGCAAGATTCTGGCGCACGCCAAGGAATTGCCCGTGATCGTGCTCACCGGTTTCGACGATGAGGAACTGGCCGTGAAGGCCGTACAGGGCGGCGCGCAGGATTACATTGCTAAAGGCTCGGTCAACGCCCATGCGTTGATGCGCTCGGTTCGCTTCGCAGTGGAGCGGAACAGAAAGCTGGCAGCCGCCCCGGGAGCGAACCGGGCGGCTGCGCCGGGACGGATACTCGGATTTCTGGCCTCCAAAGGAGGCGCCGGCGCCTCCACTGTCGCGCTCAACACGGCGGCGATTTTCGCCCAACTGCCCAAGACCGTGATCGTTCTCGAACTGAGATCGTACGGCGGTTCTTTTGTCCAGCAGACTCAACAGACCCCGGCCCGCAACCTGCGATATCTACTCGACCTCGAAATAGAACAGATCACCGCCGCCGAGGTGTAGAAGTGTCTGGTCGCTCTGCCATCCGGAGTCAAAGCCATATTCGCGCCGCAAAAGGCCGAGGAGTTCAGGGAAATTCAACCCCGGCAAGCGGAGGCAATCATCCGCTGCGCCGCGCAGCTAGCCGACTACGTGGTGATCGATCTCACGTCCGACCCCTCCGCGGTCAACCAGGCCGTCGCCGGACTGTGCGACCATGTCGCGCTGGTGGTGGAGCGCAACAGGCCCTGTATAGCAGCGGGCGCACGGACGGTTGAGCTGCTGAGACATTGGGGAATCGGCGAGCGGTCGTCCTCCGCGGTAATCGTAATCAGGGATTCACTGGCCAGTTTCATGTCGCATGCGGAGATGGAAAGCGGCCTCGGCTGCGCGATTGCGGCCGTGATTCCGCCCGCCGCCGAGCTGTGCCTGGCCTCAAGCAGAACCGGTACGCCTTTCGCCCTTCTCGAGCCGGAGAATATCGCTACGCAGAGCCTGATCGCCTTGACGGAAAAATTGATGGCACCCGCGCTGATCTCGATGTCCGCCTGACGTCAGCCTATAACCGTACCGCTCCCCCTATCGCCCTACCCGGCTGAGCGCGCCTCCGGGATGATACCTGCTCCAGTCGAACCAATAGTCCTTTGTATTCTGAACCTGCTCCAGCGTGCAGCCGGCGAGCGGACCGGCCGTAGCTTTCCCGGCGAAGTTCCAGGAACTACCCGTCGCACTATCGACCAGAGTCTCTTCTCCATTGCGGCGATAGAATTCCAGCGGCTTCGCGTCCACGTTCGGTCTGACGAAACTGCGCACGCCGCTTCCGTCCGCGTCCACCACCAGCAGGATCGGCGTGCGGCCGACCTGCACGTTTAGCGGACTTCGCTCGCGCAGCGGCGCCAGCGCGTAAGCAGCCGACACGCCGGCCCGGTCGATCCCTACCACCAATTCGCGCGGACCGGTCATCTTCGCCCGCACTTCCCAGTCCGACGGCTCATAGTCATTTAGATGCCGCGGCTCGAACTTCACCACTCTGCTCTGCGGCCGCTCGGCGCGCCATGTACCGAGCTTCACTTCATCGCTTGCGATTCTCCGCAGCCGCTTCCCTTTGAGCGGGCCGAGAATGCATTCGCCGGTAATCTGCTGCCACCAGCTTCCGGTCTCCTCATCGGACAGCAGCAGGTTCTGATGGTTCACCCCAGCCAGATGGAAGCGCAGCACGCGGCCATCCACCGCACGGTCCCACACCAGACCGGTGTGGCAGAGCGTTCAATAGGTCGGCAGGAACGCGGTGGCGCCGAGTCGATCGTTGACCATGTGATGATATGCCAGATAGCGTACCGGGTAGGCGCGGCTCTGCCCTTCGATGGTGACCCCGATCACCATGTCGGTGTCGCGGATGTCGTGGAAGTCCGCAACGGGCGCTGTCTGTGTGTCTCGGACGGAAGCGAAAATTCGCTCAAAGAGATTTACTCTCGACAACGCAACGCAGCCCAGCGCCACGACCGTCAGCGCCAGCACAGTCCATGTTCGGCGCCGCCACAGCCGCACGGCCAGAACGGCGGCCAGTGCGAGCGATGCGTAAGGAGCGATAACCTGCGCCGCTCGCGCAGCGCCTAACAGCTCCGGCGTCTGGTTGACGGAAGGAAGCGCCACAACCAGCGGCGCGAGGATCAAGACAACATCGAAAATAGTGAGCGCAATAAGCAGTAGCATCAGGCCTCCTTGCGAAAATAGCGATCCGGCAGCAGCCAATAGACCAGGCCCGCCGAGAGCGGATGCATCAAGCCCGCCATCAGAAATATCGGCGCGTAGGAAAAGTTTTGCACCACCCAGCCTGTTCCCAAGTTGGCCAGGATGCCGCCCACAGCTCCACCCATGCCCGAGAATCCGGACGCGGTACCCATCTCATTTCCACGAAACAGGTCGGTGGGCAGCGCTTGCAAATTCGAAACCCAGAAGCCATGGCCGAAGGTCGCAAAGCAGGTGGCCGCGATAGCCATCCAGGCCTCCGGCAGCAGCGGCGCAATGATCGCGACCGGCAAAAACGCAGCGCCGATCAGCATCACGAATTTGCGCGCCTTCGGAAGCGTCCAGCCTCTGCCCATCAACCAGCCCGAGAGCCATCCGCCGAGCACGTAGGCGATCCCGCCGAAGATGAACGGCACCCAGGCGTATTTTCCGACCATGGCGAGATTGAAGTGCCGCTCCTTGCGCAGATATTCGGGCAGCCAAAAGATGATGAAGTAGATCACGGGATCGGTGAAGAAGCGAGCGATGATGATGGTATAACATTCGCGCATGCTCATCACCTTTCGCCAGTTCACCGCATTGGCGGAAGCGGGCGCCGTTTCCTCCGGCGGCCGCACATGGTCCTTGATCGCCAGATATTCTTTCCGGCGCAGGAGCGTGCTCTTGTGCGGAGGCTGATAGAGCAGCAGCCACGCGACCATCCACACCAGCCCGACGGATCCGATGAATACGAACGCGGAGCGCCATCCATAGGCGATCGTGAGATAGGCCACCACGGGAGGCGCCAGCGCCGATCCCAGCGACGATCCGGAATTAAAGATGCCGATCACCAGCGCGCGCTGGCTGGCCGGAAACCATTCCGCCGTTGCCTTGGCCGCCGCAGGCCAGTTGCCGGGCTCGCCCAGCCCCAGCAGAAAGCGCGCGCCGCCCAGCGCCCACTTGCCATTCACCAGCCCATGCAGCATCGACGCGAGCGACCAGGTGAAGATGAAGACAGCGAACCCGATGCGCGTTCCCAGCCGGTCGACGATGTATCCGGAGACCGCGTACATGATGGCGTAGGCCACCAGAAAGGCGGTGATCACATACGAGTAATCCCGCTCGGTCATGGCGAACTCGGCGCGCAAGTCCGAGGACACCACCGAGAGCGCCAGCCGGTCCGCGTAATTGATGCTGGTGGCGAGGAACAGCATGAGCGCGATGATCCAGCGCAGGTGAGGGATTTTCATCGGAATCCGAAGCCTACCACAGGCACACCCAGCCTGCGCGTGTCTCCATTGGGCGGACCGTATTCCGGAAGAGACCGCAATCTCGATGACCGCCTCCCCTGCGGCAGACTGGGGCGCGGGCCAGCGCAACGACTGCAGGCCCGGACCTGGCGTGTTCCTGGCTGTAACACCCCGGGCCCAATTGACCGAGCGGCGTTTGCGTATCGGTTCGCACATAGGCCAGCAGGCTCTGCGGGGAGATCACGTTGAGCTGGCGACCCACCGCATTCCATTGCAGCACCGCAATGTCCTTGTGCTGCAAGCGCCGCGCCATTATCTTCACTGGCTAAAGATCGCAGCTCGGGGCCCGGCTTACCATACAGGAACTGAAGCGCGCCGCTGAGTCCTCACGGGTTGAAGGCGGAGGGCACCCCGTCATAGACGACGAGCCGGACTCTCTTCGACTGGTGCGCCCAATTCACCAACGAGGTTGCTGGTCCAGGCAATGCTGTTGAGCTCGTCATCCTGGAAGTATCCTTTATAAGCGGCGCGGTTTGCGATCAGAAACAGCGCGGCCGTGGCAAGCAACAAGGCCGCTAGGCTCGCTTGCTCATAAGGATTCATTCTAAATCGCCGCTGCAAAGTCAGCGCAAGCCGTCGATCATATAAAGATCTGACTCTCGCCTTTCGATTTGCGTAAAAAGAAGAGCCGTGCCGTCCGGAGACACGGCCAAGCCAACGCCCATCGGCTTCGGAGGCGCAAATACTTCATGGGTGCGTCCCGACGACACGTCCCAGAAACAAATCGCTCTGTTAGATTGGTAATAAATTCCGCGCGGGGTGACCGCATAGAACAAACCGCGAATCTCCGGGATCACTTCTTGCTTCTCTCCTCCTGCAACCGGAATGCGAAAGACCGGTCCATAGTTTCGAGTCTGCGAGTAATACAAATGCGTCCCATCGGCGGATTCCACCGCCGCAAAACCGCCGCCGAATGTCACTTGTGTGGGCTCGCCGCCCGATACCGGAATCTTCCAGATTTCGTAACGTCCTGTCCTATCCGAGCAGAAGTAGAGCGTGCGCCCATCGCGGGACCAACTGGGAATAGCATCCGTGGCCGGATTATCCGTGAGCCGGCGGATGGGACCGCCGACGTTGCGAACGATATAGATTTCGGACTGGCCAGCCACGTTTGACTCAAAGGCGATCCAGGCGCCATCCGGCGACCAGCGTGGCGTAGCCGTCATCCGGGCGTTCGTGAATGTGAGACGCCGCGCGTTTGTTCCGTCGCTTGCGGCGACCCAGATATCGGAAGCGCCGGTCCGCGTGGAGTGAAACGCGATAGCGCGCCCGTCCGGCGAGTACTGAGGGTTCAGGTCGGAGTGGGTCGAGGAGAGTAGAGGCTCTGGTGGAGCTTCCGGGTCGGTCAGCGACTTCTTCCACGTATCCGCGCGGTTGATGCGACTCACTGCAAACGCGAGCCGCCGGCCGTCGCGCGAAATCGCAGGAGCAAAGTAAGTGTCTGAGGCGCCATGGATGAGCTCAGGTTGCGCGCCCCGGTTTAGACCAAGACGCCATAGGCCCACTCCTTCTTCTAGGCTTCCGTCGGTATAGATGATCGCTTTGGCGTCCGGTGTGACCACGATCTCACCGGCCCAGAAATTGGACGTAATCGCCCGCGGCGCGCCTTGCGGGGTCAAGCCGGGGCCTAACGCTAACTCGTATACAATCGAGGCGCCCGGACCAGCGCGGCAAAACAACAATCGACGCGAGTCCGGAGAAAGTCCTGCCCCGGAGTATCCAAACTCGAACGGTCCGGTAAGGACATGCTTGGAGCCAGTCGCCACCGAAATCGCAACGATGGATCTCATGCGAGCAGGACCGTCCGTGGCGATCAGCCATTGCCCATCCGCGGACCAGGAAATATTACTCGGCATGGTCAATTCCGAGATCTGGCTTTCAGGTCCGCCGGATGCAGGGACTAGCATGAGAGCAACTGAATCTTTCGGCCGTAGAGAGCGGACGAAGGCGATGAAGTGGCCGTCGGGTGACCAGGCGGGACTAAATTCCGGCTGAGTCCCGGCGGTGAGGCGCGCGGCGGAGTCGGCGCCAATGCTCTTAATAAAGATCCATGGCTTGCCTCCCGGCGGATTCCAGACGTAGGCGATCTGCCGGGCGTCGGGAGAAAAAGACGGGTGAGTCTCCCAACCCTGATCCGAAGTGAGCGGAATCGGACGATACCTGATGGTCTTGGACGGCCAGATTTTCCAGATCGCAGCCATGGCGATAATTAGCAGTGACAGAATGCCCAGCCGATACCAGCCGGCCATGAGCTTGGGACGCTCCACAGCCACGCCCGCTTCCGCTTGGCCAGACAGGCGGCGGCTCTGCTGCTGCCACCAGGTGTCCAGTTCGGATTTATAAGCGAAGACGGACCCGGTACGATCCTGGCCAAGACGGTGTATTGGCAAACCCTCCGTGCGCTCCCACCGTTGGACAGTCCGAATACCTTTCTTTAAGTACAACGCAATCTCTTTCCACGAATCGAGCCGGTCTCCGGGGGCAGGGGTAGTACTCGGGGCCGCGGGCATTCTATTCGCTAACCATTCTAAGAGTTATCTGACGTAAAACGGGGCCAACTCGCTCCGCCAATTCGCGCCATCTCGCGTCAATTGGCACAACCGCTTTATCTGGCGGGGCTTGGCATAACTTTGCGCTTGAACCGATTGCCAGCCGGGGCTACTTCTATCACATGCGACTTGC
>WNFJ01371964.1_pt1 | contig 22908 bp, 23 predicted proteins | sample 5400461 | NCBI WGS metagenome assembly WNFJ01 (sample SAMN13153349, study PRJNA577476) | soil metagenome | isolation source: 115 cm saprolite on Douglas fir-dominated hillslope | place: USA:California | collected 2013-09-17
GGAAGGCAGACGTGGCTATGTACGCGATGAAGGCCAAAAAACGCGAGCTTCGTAACGCGAGGTAGCGCGTTGCCTGCCAAATACAGCCGCACTATTGCCAACGCTAGACTATTACATATGAAATCTAAGCCTCTAACCTCCGACGGCGAAAAGGAGCTTGCCGATTTGCTCCGTGTCGCGCGGAATTCCCGGCTTGTTCCTATTGGTCCGAAGACGTAATGGAGGTTTTGTTTTCGGCTTCACAGGTCGCAGGTTGCGGGTTCCACGTCACTTGCCAGATACGTTTCATGGTAAATACCTGTCACTGATTCAGGTCTTCACCTGCTTGACATTACTACCCGTGGTCTTACCCTGAGGGGGGAAGACAGACGGCCGCCTTCATCCTCTCGGACGTAGCCTGACAGAACGCTGACTGGCTCGACTACGGGTGAAGGCGGCCCATCGTGTCAGAGGAGTCTAGGCGATGGAACAAAAACAGATCACGCCTGAAGTCCTCGCCACAAGAGTTCTCAGCAACCCGGAGAAACCAGGGGATTCTCGTCGCAGGCCTATTTCGTAGGAGCAACGGCACCATCATGGTAAACGTGGGCAAGTTCGCGTTGACCGGGGACGAGATTATCGAACTTATGAAGCGCGGACAGATTGACGCTGCCGGAATCGAAACCTTCGCTGGTGCGCTCCATGAGAGAGACACCTCCTGATCAGAGCTGCCGTGCTCGATTCGTGTTCTATGCATTGCAGCAGCCTCTGCTGGCGCTTAGCGCACCGTGCAAGTCACCTCTTCTCGGAGAGCACGCCTGCGATCGTTGCGGACCTGATTGGGAGCAGCGGTGGGCCGAATGGAGGAACCGAATCAACCCATACCTGAATCTCTACCTTTGCGAAGAGCACGCCAGGGAGCTGCATCTCATCTGATGCAGGCGGCAGGTCGACATTTTACGGGATGAGGAATGTGCATTGCAGGCGCTAGCGGCATTAACGAGCTACTCGGTCAACCTCTCTGGTGGCGATCATCACTTGGGCAACCTTCAGATCCGGTTTGGCACACCCGTCAACGCCGATGTGGTGACAGGACTTCGCGTATCTTTCGTGCCAACGCGTCCATCGCGAAGGGCTTCTGAACGAACGATGCGCGCCATTTGCTGCTATCGTCGGGAGCGGCCGAGTATTCCGAATAACCCGACAAATACACCACTCTTAGTGCCGGGCGTAGGGTAATCAATCGTTCAGTCAACTTCCACCCTCCCATTTTCGGCATCACCACATCCGTCATCAACAAATGAATTGGCCCGTCGTGGTGTTCGACAACTTGCAAAGCTTCGATGCCATTCCTGGCCTCCAGCACTGTGTAGCCGCTCTTGCGAAGAAACTGCCCCACGAGTTCTCGAAGGTCGTCCTCATCTTCCGCAAACAAGATCGTTTCTGTTCCATGAACGGCTCCGTCGGCATTCTTCGTCGCCTCAGCTGGCTCGACAGGTTCGTCCACGCGCGGCAAGTAGATTTTAAACGCCGTCCCAAGGCCGGGTTCGCTATATACCCAAATGAATCCGCCGCTTTGCTTGACGATTCCATAGACTGTTGCCAGCCCGAGGCCCGTCCCTTTTCCTTGTTCCTTGGTTGTGAAGAAGGGCTCGAAGATGTGGCTCTGGGTCTCGAGGTCCATCCCGTGGCCTGTATCACTCACGGCAAGCATGACGTATTCCCCGGGCGACGCTGGTGTGTCGACGGGAATATTCGTCATCCATGATGAAATTCCTGGTTTCGATGACGAGTTTTCCGCCGTTCGGCATCGCGTCTCGAGCATTGACCGCCAAGTTCAGGATGACCTGCTCGACCTGACCAGGGTCGGCCTTCACAAACCCTAGCGCCTTACCCGGGGCAAAGACCAATTCGATGTCTTCACTGATAAGCCGGGGCAACATCTTGCCAAGGTCTTCGACTACAGCATTCAGATCGAGCACTTTCGGTTGCAGCATTTTTGCATCCGGCTGAAAGCCAAAAGCTTACGCGTCAATGAAGCAGCTCGGTCCGGGGCTCTGCACAGAATAGTACCGCATCGAAACCAAGCACAAGTTTCGACGATTTGATTATTTCACGGTTAACTTGAATGAGGCTGCGTGACTGAGATTGTTCGAACTCCCCGTCACAGTAATCGTGTAGGTACTCGCCGGGGTCCCTTGCGCGGGCGGTAGGCTCAAGATAGTTCCCGTACCGCAAGAGGCGCAAAACGAGGCAAGAACGAGCACGGCTGACGTGCTGAGCCACAGCCGCTTGCGAGAGGCGCGGACAAAGTTGCAGACCATCAGTGAAACCAGAAGCCAACCGAAGCACAGCGACAACACTTTCCATGGAAGCAGCGGCGGGGCAAATCGTGGGTTATCTACCGGCGGCAAAAGCGCACGCGCCATGGTAGTCAAAGTGACCGTCGCATTCGCGGCATTCGTGCCGTCAAGCATCACGGACAAAGGCGAAACCGTGCATGTAGCTGCTGCCGGCGCTCCCGTACAACTCCAGGTGACTATTTGATGGAATCCGCCAGAAGGTGCGGCGGAGACCGTGAATTTTGCATCTTCTCCGGCCGCAATGGTCGTGCTGGATGGCGCCGCCGAAATGATGTAATCCGGCGACGAACTACCCGCCGGCAACGCAGCAAGTGCCATAAGTAAATCCAGGCGCCCGTTGCCCATGTCGGCGCCCACAAATTGAGCGTGGGCCACCGCGGAGGCAGCCAAAGACTCGTTGACGTCGGTCCGCACGTTCCGCAGCAACGGAGCCCCGCCTGAAACGAACGGCGCGCTGAACGACGTTCCCCATCCTGCTGAATACGTGCTGAACGGATAGGTCGTGACGATCGCTTCGCCAGGAGCCGCCACCCAGACGATCGCGTCGCCATAGTTTGAGAACGAGGAGCGCACGTCCGAGTCACTCGTGGACGCCACACCCATCACATCGTTTTGCAGTGCCGCGGGATAGACTAGCAGCGGCGGCCCTTGGCCGTCGTTCCCCGCCGACGCCGCGCAGATCACGTTGAGCTGGTTCGCGTAGTCGAGGGCATTCTTCAGTTCGGGCGAACTCGTCCTCATGTCGAAGCTCATGTTGATCACGCTGGCGTTGTTCTGCACGGCGTAGTAAATCGCGCGCAGAATATCGGAAAGATTGCCGGTGCCACCCGAATGAAAAGCCTTCAGGGGCAAGAGCTTCGCTGTCGGAGCCACCAGGTGGATCACTCCCATCACCATGGTGCCGTGGCCAAACGCCGCGTATTGCACCTCCCTGTCGAGCACCGCCGCCGTCGACTGGTCCAGCACCGCTGCCGTGGATTGATTCACCCTTGCCGGTGACGGGCAAGTAGCGGAGCTGCAAGCGGGAGGGGGATATACGGGAAAGTCCGATGTGGTTAGGTCGTTTAGCTCGGAAACACCCGCCTGGTTCCGTGTGAAGTCATAGCCTGCCAGCAAAACACCTTGCAGCGCCGGATGATTGGGATCCACGCCCGTGTCAATGTCCGCAACGATGCCTTTGCCGGTCACCCCGAACTGACTCTGGGCCTGCGAAACCTTAACGATCCCCGCCGCCGGCTGATTGACGTAGCTGTCCCACACCATCGTCCCTGAATTGGGAGGGTAAGCGGCCAATGTTCTGCCTGATAGCAGGCCGGCAGGAAGTGGAGTGGGAAGCTGATTCAGCGCACCAATCGGAACCAGGTTGAGCACCTGGTCCACTTCGGCATTTACGATTCCCGGCAAAGTGCGCAGTGCACTCACCAAAATTTGTGGACTAAGCGGTGTAGTCAACAGAAAGACCTGGTTCAGCGTTCCATCGATGGCGCCAACCACAGTGCAGCTATTTAGAAGGCAAAGCGACTGAAGTCCCTGGAGACCGAGGGTAGTTCGAACAATGACCCCGCTGTCTGCCTTCGCGGGGGTGGCCCACAGCAGGGCCGCCAATGCGCAAGCCAGCCACATTCTACCCTTCATCACGTGGCACCCCTTCCCGTCCTCGCTTAACACCGGATGCTAGTCTTTTTATTATCAATAACTTACGGACCGCCAGCCAGTCCGGGGAGGAAATCTGGGCATATGTGGCGTCAGTCCTCCAACCAATAAGGGTCAAAGTAAAGGGAAAAAATAGTGGGGAAAAAAGGAGAATGTCGCCCCTGTAAATAGCCGCTTCCCGACCCACTTTCTGCCTTCTTCAGACATGAGCCGCAAGAAGCAGACTAAACTAATTCTCATAAGAATTTTGGTAATGTGCCTATTGCCTATAAGGATGAGGAAACCGATGTACCGGCTGCGGCGAAGACAATGGACATTTCTGCCTGAGCAAAGGAGAGATCAAAGAAAATGGCAGGCTCTCAGAATTGCTGCCGGAGCAATTTGCTCCGGTCTAGAGGATCCATACGCTTTGCTTTTTCGTGAAGACAAAACCACAGGCTTGCCAAGGAAGACCGGCCCATTCTGTATGAATCAGTCGTGCGTCCCCAACCAGACGCTCGCCCGCACCACCGGGTTGGAACACCTGGATGACCGTATCTTCTTTGAGCGATATCGGGCAACGACAAGAGAATCCGCTTACGCTCACGTCGTCAGTGTATGTGAGAAGCTCGAATTCCTTCCCGTTCGCTTCCTTGCCGAGGAGCTTCAATACCACTTTCAACCGAACCCGAACTTCGCCTCGGCGATCCTTTCTCTCAATCGTCGGAAGCGCTTTCAGGCTGGCCTTCAGCCGCCCGAAGTCGAGCGGTTTCTGGAAGAACTCGGTGGCTCCCAAATTCAGGCATGCGTCCTGATGGTCCGAAGCCGACTGGCCGGTGATGACGAAGATGGGAATCATTCGCGTGTGGCTCAGCGAGCAAAATGTCTGGCAAAGCTCCAGCCCCGAAAAGAGGGGCATGCTAAGGTCCAAGAGAATGCAGCCTGGTTTGTGCTCGAGGGCCAAGGCCAGAGCTTCTGTCGCATCGCCCGTATCGACGATTTCATACTCGCGTTGAAGTCTGTGCCGGATCATCCCGCGCATCGCGTCATCATCATCAATGACTAAAAGCCGGCGCTTGGGACTGGCCACGATTGAAGAATCGCGAAATAGCGAAACCGTCCGTGTATTTCCCAGGTTCTCCTTGCCATCGTGGTATTGCATTGAGTTTGCTCTCCTTTGATGGTTGCGTTGTTCTTGGCTCAATTCGCGGCTAGTACTTCCCGCAATTTCGTTGCGAGCGCGCAACGGCTGAATGGTTTCTTGATGAAGTAACCCCTGCGGTCGGTGACCTCGGTGGGGAGGTCAGCGTCCGCAGCGTAACCAGACATGAAAAGCACCTTTGTTGTCCCGCGACGCTGGCCGATCGCGCGGGCGAGTTCGCAACCGCTCATGCCCGGCATCACCACGTCCGTCAAAAGGGCATGGATGGGGCCCGGAAACGTGTTCGAGATCCGAAGGGCGGTTTGGCCATCCTTAGCTTCGAGCACGACGTAACCGCACTTCTCGAGAAACTTCCGAACCAGTCCGCGAAGCGAATCTTCATCTTCGACCAGGAGCACAGATTCCGTTCCCCGCGGAACCTTCTTTGTCGATGCGTTTGTTTCAATTCCTGCCGCTGGTTTTGCCACGCGAGGAAGATAGACGGTGAACGTTGTCCCGCGGCCAACCTCGCTGGTTACGAAAATATTTCCGCTACTCTGTTTTACGATCCCATATACCGTCGCCAGTCCGAGACCCGTGCCTTTCCCCTTCTCTTTGGTCGTGAAGAAAGGCTCGAAGATATTTTTCAGCGTTTGCGGATCCATTCCGGTTCCGGTGTCGGTTACCGTCAGCATGACATGCGATCCGGTTTCGTCCCCGGCTTCGGCACTGTCAGCGCCGAGGTCAGAATCAAATTCAGCGTTGCCTGTCTCGATGATGAGCTTCCCGCCGTTCGGCATGGCGTCCCGCGCGTTGACGACGAGGTTCAAGATGACCTGTTCCAGCTGTGTCGGGTCCGCCTTAGTCCAACCCAAGTCGGAACCCGGCCGAGTAACGAGTTGAATGTGCTCGCCGATAATCCTGCGCAACATCTTTTCCATATCGGAGAGAATCTCATTTAGATTGAGGACCTTGGGTTGCAGCACTTGCTTCCGGCTGAACGCGAGGAGTTGGCCCGTCAAGACAACAGCACGCCGCGCAGCCTTATCGATCTCTTCGACACTGCTCCGGAGCGAGTGCCCGGCATTCAGCGACTCAAGCAACGATTCGCTGTAACCCTGGATGACACCCATGATGTTGTTGAAATCGTGCGCAATGCCGCCTGCCAATCTGCCAACAGCTTGCATTTTCTGACCAAATCGCATCTCTTCTTCGAGACGCTTTCGATCACGAATGTCCTGATAGATGCCATACGCGCCAGCGCAAACGCCGCTAATGGTAAGCGGAACGCCGTGGATTTCCGTGTCGATCACCGTTCCGTCTTTGGCGCGCCGGCGCGTCGTTAGGCGCGTCACGCGGCCCTCGACGGCCGCTCGTGTGATATCGCTTGCCTCGTCGCGCAGTTCAGACGGGGTGATCAGCGTGTCTAAAGGAAGCCCGACGACGTCCGCTTGTCTGTACTGGAAAAGAGTCTCAAAGGCCGGGTTGCACATGACGACCCGGCCGCCGGTGTCGTGAACCGCAATGGCAAGAGGACAATTTTCGATAAGCGCCCGCAGGTAAGTCGATGTTTCTTCTCGCTTCAGGTCTTCTGCCTTGCGTTGCGTAACATCATGGGCCAGCGCCAGGATTTGATGCCGCCCACCCATGCCGAGCAGATGCATGGTCAGTTCGACTTCGATGATCTTTCCGTCTCTCAATCGATGTTGACAGAGGAGAGAAGGCCTGCGCGTCGCGTCCACGCTTGCTATCTCGTTTAAAAGCGCGCGCACGTCATCGTCAGCCGAAATGTCGGTGACGCTCATCTCTAGGAATTCGTCGCGTGTATATCCATACTTCTCGATCGCGGCTTCATTGGCGGAAAGAAACCTGAGGCTCTCGCGATCCACGATCCACATGGCCAACGGATGCCCCGAGAAGATCAGTTCGAGAGCCGTGGCAATTTCCCAAGTCCTTGGTCCCGGTTTGACGCCCCTTGGCGGTGTCTTCACGGATCCGCTGCGCTCGACTCGCGGCTCGCGACTGGGCCGTTCGGTCCTCCGCCGAAGGCCTCCATGACTTCTTCCGGTGTCCCGCTCGACTTGGCGTCTCATTTCGGCTACTGCGCCTCTCGTGAAATAAGGGTGTTCGGCGCCGTGACGGGATAGTTCCAGTAACCCGGCGGCTGGAGAGTAATGGCGACTTGCTGGCGAAGACAGGGCGAAAGTGCTGTGCTTCAGGTCGCAGGGTGGGCACACGAGCAGTTAGAGTTTCGCTACCAAAGGCGCCATATGTGTTGAATCGTACGTAACTCAACGTCTACTGTAATTACTGGAGTCGTAGCCCCCTCTCGTTTGCGACTATGATAAGCCAAGAAAAGAGCCGTCTGGCAGTTGAACCCTCCGCTGAGGCCCAGTCGGCCCCGATGGTCGCGCGGCCGGAGGAGCGGCTTGTAAAGGAGTGTCTCGACGGCAACGAGGCCGCGTGGTCTGCCCTCATCGATAGATACAAGAATCTCATTTTCTCCATACCGATTAAGTACAGGTTTAGCCGTGAAGAAGCAGCCGACGTGTTTCAAATGGTTTGCTTGGAATTGTTGTCGGAATTACCCCGCATCCGTGAGCCCAAAGCCCTGCCCAAATGGATTCTTATGGTCACGACTCACAAGTGTTTCCACCTTAAGAATCAAGACCGGCGCCACCAGGAAAAAACTGAAGGCTTTGCCAAAACTTTGGAAAAAGCTCTTCCGCCCGAAGCGGAAGCCATCATTCAACAGGCCGAAAGCGAACAGCAGATTCGAGAAAGCATCGCATCGCTTCCCCAACGCTGCCAGGAACTCATCCGGCTGCTTTTCTTTGAAGAACCGGCGCGTCCGTACGACGAAGTCGCCCGCATGCTCGGCTTGGCCCGAGGTTCGATTGGCTTTACCCGCCAACGGTGTCTGGATCGCCTCAGACGCAGGTTGGATGAAATCAACGGAAAATGAGTGCTAGCCAGATTCCTAACAGCGAGACAGCCAAACAAACTTACAATTCCCAAGTGGAGCGAAACGGGGTATATCTTCTGGCTGGCTGCCCCACCCTTATTTGCCAGATAGGGAGACGGCTCGGGTCAGTATTTGAACCACTTCTCCAGAAATGAGAATGGAATAATGCGGCACTTTTCACTCGAAAACTGGGTAGATTTTGCCAACCAGAACGTTTCTGCGGACGAGCGGACGTCCATGGAGCGCCATCTCGAAATGGGGTGTTCCCAGTGCACTCACGTTATCGCAGAGTGGCAGTCGTTGAAGCGCTTCGCCGTCCAGGAATCGCACAATGATGCCCCGGCAGATGTCGTATCCTTCGTAAAAGCCGCATTTAAGACTCTAAGCCCGCGTCGTGCGCCCGGCATCGTGACGACGCTCGCGCAGTTGGTCTTCGATAGCTTTCGGCAGCCAGCGCTCGCCGGAGTCCGATCTGGATCGCCAGACTCACGTTGTATGCTCTACAGGGCCGGTCCCGTGCTGATCGACCTCAATCTCAATTTGACGCAAAGTTCTGGGCACATTGCCCTGCAAGGGCAGGTGATGGATTCAGAGACAAAGGCAAAGGGCATCGAAGAAATCCCTGTGCTACTGCAGAGTGGTCAAGAGACGATAGCCCGAACTCAGACGAACGAGTTCGGCGAATTCCATCTCGAGTGCGACGCGCGAAAAAGCTTGCAGATATCTGTCGGGGTCAACCCGCAAAAGAACGTGCTCATTGTGCTCGATGAAACCGTGTGGAGCACTCATCAAAACGCTGGCTCTCCTCAATGAATCTCCAGTAGAGGAATCGGCACTGGAAGATCATCTCTGATCCCCTGGCGGGATCGATCAGCGCCTCAGCATAGCCTGATTTCGGCTTTGGTCGGACGAAGGCTGCGCTGCATCGCACTCCTTCTGCACGATTGAGCGAAGCGACATACTTGTTTTGTGTCCGGCTTTTGAGTCCGCATATTCTTCCGCTAGGGCCATCCACCGGATGTCAATCGCACCCCTATTCACAAGAGCCGGCCCTGAACATCGCATTGCTAGCTCAATCTCCGGCTTTGCACATCTTTACCACATAGGTTCTCAGGGGAGGAGTCTTGAACCGATCCAGCCATGTCGATCTGATTCCGTTGAGCCAGGCGATACTTTGTGAGGACTGCGGCCAAATAAGTTGCAGTAGAACGGACCGTTGCATTGGGTGCGGGAGCAGGGCTACTGTAAACCTCGCAAGCATCTTACTGCCGGCAAGGTCGTCTTCACTTGCCGCCAACTCCCTACGACCGGTTTCACTCCGTTTGCTCGGGTCTTGCGGACTATCGGCCGGCGCTCAGAGGCCGCCGCGAGCATCAAACTGATGAGCTCGGTTCTATTCGCTGCTTCTTCCCTTCTCAGTGTTCCGGCGTGCCTCGTCTACGGCCGTTCCCTTTGGCTGGTGACGACCCAATTCGCAACCCTGCAAGGCACACCGCTGCTTTTCGTCCTGATCCTGGTGCTCGATCTTTCGATAGCGGCATTGATTGTGCTCGATTCCAGACGGTCCAAGCTCCGTGAGCAGCTTCCAAAGGAACTGCATGAACCACACTGCATGCTGGGTTTGCAACCGAAGTGGTTTCTTACGCTTCTGGACAACGCCAATGACGGAATTCTGCTCATTACCCCAGAAGCTCAGATTCTTTACGCAAGCCCTTCAGCACAAGAGATCTATGGTCCCACCCACGAGACCCTAATAGGCCGGAGCGTACTAAGTTTCGTCCACGATATCGATCAGGGCCGAATGGTTCAGGCGCTGGATGGCCTAGCCCATCAGAGTGGAACCACTCTCACTGTGGAACTTCGCTGCCGTCGTGCGGACGGATCCTGGCATTGGACGGAGTGCACGGGTAAGAATCTTCTTGCAGAACCCGCGGTGAATGCCATCGTGATTACTTGCCGCGATATCGAAGTCCATAAGAAGTGTGAACAAGACCTGACGGCGCTCGCCGTTACCGACGCCCTCACAGGTTTGGCCAATTACCGGCGTCTCATGGAGGTTCTCGATTCGGAGATCAAGCGTTTCGATCGGACAGGTCGTCCCTGCGCGATCCTCATGCTCGATCTGGATGGGCTGAAGCGAATCAACGACACGCATGGGCATCTCGTCGGCAGCCGGGCACTCCGCCGTCTCGCCGAGATTCTTCTGACCTCTTGCCGTTCGATTGACACGCCCGCGCGCTATGGAGGCGACGAGTTCGTCGTTGTCCTTCCAGAGGCCAATCTCAAAGTGGCAAGAAGCGTCGCCGAACGTATCGCAGATCGTCTCAGCTCAGAGAGCGAGACACCTCCTATTTCCGTCAGCGTGGGGATTGCGATGTGTCCGGATGACGGAGAAACGGCGGAAGCACTTCTGCAAAAAGCCGATGTTGAACTGTACGAGATGAAAGCGGTCTACAACAGCTTGCAGGCTATTCGATGAGGCAAAACAGCCCATAAATACTGCAGGGAAATTATATCTTTCGATGTTCGCGACTACTCTTATTGAGTACATCTCGAACTGTGTGATTCGGCTGTCCGGCTCATCCAAATTCGGACACCGGTAACCAAAGAGGACTCCCGTGCAGACCGCGCCAAACCACTCGCGTGCGAAACTCGAATGTCAGCCTGCCGTGGATCGGTGCAATCATCCGGATTGCCGGAAACCATCGATAACAACCTTGGAAAACAGTTCACTGTGTCAGCCTCACTTCGTCGCCACCTGCCGCGCGAGGCTCGATGAAATCACCCAGTTGGTCGAGCAAAAGAAGCTTGGCGCTACGGAACTCAGCACCATTCGTGCTTTTGTAGCGGCGTGTACCGGTGCGGCGACCACGCGCGCCCTGCATGCGCGCGAACTCAACAATCAAGAACGGGCACAGTTGCTCGAAATTGCCCTCTCTGCCGCCCAGATCCTGACCCGATTGCGGCGGAGTCCACGCGTTGACCAGCAGATTCCCTTGCGGCTGCTGGGAGATGCTCTTACGAATCCCCGAGTCGAAAACACGATTACGCAAACTCTGAGCAAGCACGGCGCAATGTTCAGTTGTCGACATCCCTACGGAAGGGGAGAAATCATGGATATCGTCCGCCTTGATACTGGACACACCGCGATCGCGCGCGTCGCATGGCATAAGCCGATAGCGCCAGGGCAACACAGTGTAGCCATTGAGATATTGAATAGCACAAGTTTCTGGAATTGAGGCTGCTGAGCTACTCATTCCACATTCATGATCTGATTCCCCGCCCCGATTACTTGGCCTCGACGATAAATCTTTGGAAGCTACACGCATGGGATTGTGCCGGCCCCGGCGACCCACGTAGTACCAAAAAGTTCCTATCTTCACGGGAGTCTGGTCACCCCTACTAGCAAGGGATCGAAATCTGCCGGCGGAAGAGGGACGCGGAACGTCCTGAGCGGAAGGTGACACAGAGGCAGGTCGCCGGTCCCCCGAGACAATTTGACCATGAACACTACACAAAGAGTTTCCTTTCGTCGCTGCAGTCATACAGGCTGCGGCTGCACCTCTGAGGCAGCACTCGAAAGCAAACGGCTTTGCCGGAGGCACTTCATCGAGGCGTGTTACATGAGGCTCGACCAGATTGCCGAGCAGATTGGACAAAAGAAACTTCAGGGCTCCGTGCCCGAATCCGTCCGGACTTTTCTGGGGGAATGCACAAGCCAAGTGACATCTGAAGCCCTGTGCGCGCGCCAATTGAACAATCTGGAGCGATCAAGACTTTTGCACATCTTGCTTTTTGCTGCGGACCTGATGAACCAACTTCGGCGCAGCGGACGGATCCCACGACTAGTTCCCGTACGCCTGATCAACGATCCGCAGAGCGACACATGGATCGAGGATACCGTCACGCAAGATCTGAGCAAGCATGGTGCGATGCTTCGCTGCACGCATCCCTACGCAAAGGGTGAAACCCTCGGGCTTGTGCGGCTCGACACGGGCGATAGAGCGATCGCCCGCGTCGTATGGCGGGAGCGAGACAAGTTCGCCCAACACAAGGTCGCCGTCGAAATCCTCAACTGCTCCAACTTTTGGAACTGGCGCGTGGAAGCAGGAGGCCAGCCGTGACGAGAGAGGACCGCCAGGCAGTAATGCATCAGTCTCCTGTATTACGTACCGGAGTGCTCGGCGCTGTGCCTGCTCGCGCAGCGGTTCAAGATCTGCGCCGCTCACTTCCAGCCGTTACTACCTTGGAGAATCATATGGGCGAACACCGCGCTAGAAAGGCGGTTGTTCTGATCGCCGACGACAATGAAGCGAATCTCGAGCTACTTTCAGGGATACTGACGGCTGGAGGCTATCGGGTCATTTGCGCCAGAAATTGCGAACACGCGTTAGCCGTTGTTCGCACTGAATCGATCGACGTGGCCCTTCTCGATGTCGTCATGCCAGGTCAGGGCGGATTTGCCGCGTGCCAGAAGTTGAAGTCTAATCCCGACACACGCTTGATACCGGTTGTCTTGGTCACGGGGCCCACCAACACAGAGGACCGCATTCACGGCATTATGTGCGGGGCAGACGACTTTCTAAGCAAACCGATAAACAAGCAGGAGCTTCTTGCGCGCGTGTACTCCCATGTACGCGTGAAAGGGTTTACCGATGAATTGGAAAATGCCGAAAGTGTCCTCTTCAGTCTGGCCAAGAGCATCGAGGCAAAGGACCCTTATACGGAAGGGCACTGCGAGCGTCTATCGGATCACGCAGAGGCTTTGGCCGAACATCTTGGGCTGTCGGAGGAGTTGCGGGTCGCGCTAAGGCGGGCCGGTATTGTTCACGACATCGGCAAAGTGGCCGTGCCGGACCACATACTGCTGAAGTCGAGCTCCTTGACTGACGAAGAATGGAGAGTCATGAAGCAACATCCAGTCGTCGGAGAGTGCATCTGTCTTCCGCTGAAATCTTTCCAGCTCCCGCTGCCTACCATCCGCCACCGTCACGAAAAACTGGACGGATCAGGCTATCCCGATGGCCTCAAGGGAGAACAGATTCCGCTTACAGCGAGGATTCTGCAAGTCACCGACATCTTTGATGCGTTGACGAACGACCGGCCGTATCGGAAGGCGATGCTGCCAAAAGACGCATTTGAGTTGATGCGGGAGGAAGTGAAACGAGGATGGTGGGATGGTTCTGTCGTCGATGTGTTCGAAACCCTGCTTTCAGACGCTGTGAAGCTTGTCTAGCACTCTGACGGCTACGTCCATTCGAATCACCAAGGAAAATCCGATGCGCTTCTCCATCGAACAGAAGATCAACATAGGATTTGGCCTATTACTCCTCATCCTTGGAGCCGTGGGCACAATTTCCTACCGAAACATTGTTGCGTCCGCCAAGGCGCAGCGGGGGATGTCTCGGACCTACGAGACTCAGGAGCAGATCCGCCAAGTTCAATTGGACTTCAAGCGCGTGGAAGTGGGACAGCGGAGTTACCTCGTTACGCAGGCCGATGGGGATCTTTTCTCCTATCGAACTGCAGTCACTCAACTTGGGTATGACGTCGATTTCCTGCGGTCTGCCACGGCAGAAAGCCCCGCCCAGCAAGAACGGCTCTCCTCGCTCGACTATCTCCTCACACGCTGGGTAGCCATCCTTCAGCGAACCATGGCCTCCAAAAGCAAAGATTTGAACGGCGCTTCTCCGCTCGTCGGCGCGGAATCGACAAAGGATGGGATGAACGAAATCAACGGGCTGCTTCTAGAAATGGAAAATGAGGAAAACGCGGTTCTGCGAGCGCAAAATCAAGCCGCAGCTTCTAGTGCCCGGAATGCTGCACTCCTCATCGCCGGCGGAATCGCGTTCGCATTCGTCGGGGTTCCCGTCGGCGCTTTGTTCATTCGGCGTGAGTTCGTTCAGCACCGGCAAACCGAAGAAGAGAAACTTGGGACTAATCATTTTCTCGACTCCGTCATCGAAAATATTCCCAGCATGATCTTCGTCAAGGATGCCGAGACGCTCAAATTCGTCCGCGTGAATCGCGCGTGTGAGGAGGTGGTCGGTTACTCTCGATCGGAATTGATTGGCAAGAATGCACACGACATTTTCCCGGAAGAGGAAGCGAACTTCCTTGCAGCCAAGGACAAGGAAGTTCTAGAGAGCGGGGAGCTGTTGGACATTCCGGAGGAGCCCATACACACGAAGAAGAAAGGGCTCCGAATCCTCCATGCCAGGAAAATACCTCTATTCGATGTGAACGGCAGGGCGCAATTCCTCGTGGGCATCTCGGAAGACATAACGGAACTTAAGCAGGCGCGGGAAGCCCTCGTTCGCGCCAAAGAAGAGGCGGAGCGTTCGAACAAATTCAAGGATCAGTTCCTTTCCACCATGAGTCACGAGTTGCGAACTCCTCTGAACGCCGTCATAGGTTTTTCTGACCTTCTTACCGAGGAGCAATACGGCCCTCTCAACGACCGTCAGAAACGCTATGTCAATCATATTCGGACGGGAGGCAAGCACCTTCTGAGGCTGATTAACGACATTTTGGACCTTTCAAAGATTGAGGCCGGACGCCTTCAATTGGCGATCGAAAGCGTGCCTGTAAACGTGTGGTTTACTGACGTCGTCGACACCCTAAGACCCTTGGCCGATAAAAAGTCTCAGACGTTGGTCGAGCACGCCTCGTCAAACTTGACTGCGCGCGCCGATTCTACTCGCCTTAAACAAATTTTGATGAACTTACTTGGAAATGCCATCAAGTTCACGCCGGAGGGCGGAAGGATTGAACTGGCGGCCCAACAAATCGGCGACATCGTGCGGATTGAAGTCCGCGACTCGGGGCCAGGGATTCCTCCCGAAGAACAGCAGCGCATCTTTGACGCTTTCTATCGGTTATGCCAATCCGAAAAGGGAGCCGAAGGGACGGGGCTCGGCCTTGCCATCACGCGCCGTTTAGTGGAGTTGCACGGCGGCCAGTTGGGGATTGAAAGCCAGCTGGGCTCAGGCAGCTGCTTTTACTTCACTTTACCCGTCGTCGCCACACCTGAGGTTCAGAAGACTCAAGGGTCTCGTCCGAATCTGGAAGTTGGGGAAGGCCGGAAAATCCTCGTGGTGGAGGACGACCCAGCGGCAGCCCACATCCTTCAGTCACACCTCCTTTCCGCAGGTTACGACGTTGTGTTGTGCAATCAACCCCAGCACGCCGTGGAAATGGCGGCTGAACTTCATCCCAGCGTTGTGACACTAGACATCGTCATGAAACCATTGAATGGGTGGGAGCTTCTGCCAAATCTAAAGAGCGATCCCCGCACGGCCACGATTCCTGTCATCGTGGTCACGATTGTCGACCAACCTGGAATGGGAGCGCTTCTTGGTGCCGACGAGTACATCGTGAAACCCGTCGAGAAAGCCGCGTTGCTCACAGCCATGCAGCGTTGCCTGGATCATCGTGGCCAAATCGAGCGGATACAAAACATTCTTGTGGTCGAAGACGATACGCCAGCGCGGGAATTCATCGCAGAATTCCTGTCTAAGCGGGGGTATAACGTCTGCACGGCTGCTGACGGCGCAGAGGCCCTCACCCGCATGGCAGCCCTGCCACCCGAACTCGTCATCCTCGATCTGATTCTTCCGCAGGTTAGCGGGTTCGAATTGCTGGCTGAATGGCGGAGCGCATCCCAGACAAGGGATATTCCGGTCTTCGTGCTGACAAGCAAGGACCTCACCCGCGAGGAAACCGATTACCTCCTGAAGAATACAGATGCACTGCTCCGCAAGCAGGAACCGTGGCAAGAAACCTTGCTTAGGCAACTTCAGCGGGTGGCGTCTCCGGTGCTCACGAGGGAACAATGAAGCAGCTCATCTTGGTTGTGGAGGATAACCAGCCCAATCGTGAGCTTCTTTGCGACTGGCTGGAAGCGAGAGGTTTCGAGGTACGTACCTCCGAGAATTTGGAGCAAGCACTTGTTGCCCTAAACGCTCATTTCCCTTGCGCCGTTCTGCTCGATGTGCGACTTGGCCGGGAGGATGGTCTGACACTGGCTGCCTGGGTCCGGCAACATCCGGATTTGCGAAATATCCCGGTCATCGCTGTGACCGCCCACGCGATGGTTACGGATCACGAGCGCGTCATTCGCGCAGGTTGTAGTGCGTGCATTTCGAAACCAGTCGATTTCAGGCAGCTTCATGAACAGTTACAGCTGTGGCTAACCGTTGCGAGCGTGCTCCAGCCCACGGACGGCGCTGCGAACTGATTCCGTAGCGGGGGGCATTTGGGACAGAGGAGAAGACCATGCCATCCAAGATCCTTATCGTCGATGATGATCCGGCTCTATGCGAGTTTATCCAAGAAGTGCTTGTTTCGGAGAAGATGCAAGCCCACGTCGTTATGGACAGCATGCAAGCAGCGGCACGCCTCCGAGAAGAAAGATTCGACGCGGTGTTCCTCGACATGCGTATGCCCTCGCTCGACGGCATCGAGCTTGCGAAGCGCATACGATCCTCGGGGTGGAACCAATCCACTCCGCTCGTGATGATTACGGGTGACCAAGACAACCAGGTCATGCAGCGCGCGTTCCAAGTCGGCGTGAACTTCTTTCTTTTCAAGCCGGTTGACCGCTCCCGGCTGAGGCGCGTGCTGAACGCTGCCGATAACTTTATCCAGTCTCAACGCAAACGCTTCACGAGGGTCAAAGCTTGTAAGAGTGTGTCAATCGAGTTAGGTGAGCGTCGAATCAGCGGCGCTAGCCTTGATCTGAGCGTTGGGGGGATGTTTGTGTGGTCCTCCCGCACGCTCCCGGTTGGATCAGCCGTTCGCGTGGGTTTGGAACTCCATCCGGGAAAGCCTCCGGTGCAACTTGCAGCTCGCGTCGTTCGAGTGTGCGGAAACGATTGCATGGGCTTGCAAATTGAAAAAGCCGTACAGGAAGGAGACAAGCGGCTGGAAAACTTTCTTCTTCCTCTGATTCGGGAAAAGTCACAGTCCTCTTAGCCATTTGCGTCTTGAACCTCAGCCAAACATCAGGGCTGATTGCGATTTTGCCAGTAGGCGAAGGACAAGCAAAACATCCCGGAAGCGTCAACGCAATGGGTGTTTCTGAGCTCCTCTGCTGGCAGGCGACGACCCGCAAGATGTGAGTAATTCGCAGTGTCCGATCCTACCTGATGAAAAAACCATCTCCTAAGACAGCACTCCGTGTTTTGGCTCGCACAGTTGTGCGTCAGTCCCGCCATTTGTCTATATCTCCTCCGCCATTCCCAACCCTTATTGGATAGAGGGCGTTTTGGGCAGAGTATCCGGGGATTTTCCGATGTCCACATTTAGTATGGCGATTTTGCAAATAACGCGTGAACGGATTTTTGTTCAGAAAGAGACATGCTCATGCTTATGAGATCCCGTGAATTTGTGCGGCGCCAAAGAAAAATCCGATTGCTGGCGCTTGTTTCGCTAACCGCTCTCTTCACCCCGTTGGCAAACGCGAGAGAGAAAAAAACTCTTCAGCGCACCACGGTCGATGCGCAAGCGAAGGCGGCGGATACTTGCATTGAGCAGGACTCGCCCACGGCAGTGAATGGCAACGCGGCCACTCTCTGCGTGCAATCGCAATCCGGCAATGCAAACCGCCGTTCACTGGTCTTATTTGATTTTTCGAGCCTCCCGAACGTGGGAGCGAAAAGTGCAGTTCTGACTCTTCAAATAACGAGTGCGTCGGCATCCAGCAGAACGTATGACGCGCACCGTGTCACCAGCCTGTTTCTAGAGTCCAATGCTTCTTGGAACACACGGGTGGGCTCGCTGTCCTGGTCAGCTTCCGGTGGGGATCTTATTGGGTCCCCGACGAGTTCGGTAGTGATTAACTCTTCTAGTTCGAGCGCCGCCTGGGACATCACACCCGATGTACAGGCATGGTTCAACGGCAAACCCAACTACGGCACACTCATCAAGGACGACGCTGAGAACGGTTCTGGCGCCTTTACGACCTTTGCGTCCAAGGAAGATTCACTTGAGGCGCATCGCCCAAGTCTAGATGTTTATTTTGTTCAAGACGTGCAAAACCTTGCCGCGTCGGGTGGGAACAACAGCATCAGCCTGAGCTGGTCTTTTCCTTCCGCAATCGGTTCCGTGATTGAACCCAACGTGGGTGTCCTGATTCTCCGACGCGCCAATCAGCCCGTGGATCCCTCCTCCGTGCCAACGGATACAGTTGATCCGGGATTGTGTACAACGATAGGTTCAGCGACGATCGTTTTCGACGATTCGACGGGTGCGACTTCCTTTACTGATAATTCTTCCGATTCTTGCGGTGCGCCTACAAATGGCACGACCTGGTTCTATAAGGTGTTCGTGCGTGATAGCGCAAACAACTACTCGGCCAATGGAGCAGGCGGAGGAGGATTCGCTCCTGAAGCTTCTTCCACACCGGGTAGTAGCACACCAACACAACCGACATGGGAGGCGTCCACGCAATCAGCAACGCTCGCAGCGCCAGCACTGGGTTCCGCATCGCCAGTGATGGTAGCCACCCAGACGGAGATTCTGATCCCCGTAAATCCGAACGGAGGCAACCGTCCTTACCCATCGGTCTCGCTTGGAGGAGCCGTTACCGGCAGATCGCCGATAATTGATGCCGGAGACTCTTCCACGGGCGCTGACGTGCTCTACGCTGCAGATCAGAGTGGCTTGATTTATGCGATTGGCACGCAGTCCGGCGCGTTCCTTTGGGTAGTCAATCCAACCGATGCGGACGGAAGCGGGTTCACCGGCGCTGGAGCTGTCCTTGTGAAGAGCTTCAGCTCGGCGGCTTATACGCGCTCGTCGGATCTCTATGTGGTTGGCACGCGGAACTCGTCCACCAGCACGGCAAACAAGATTGTCGGATTGAATGGCAACACGGGCGCCACCGTCTGGCAGATTGTCGGAAATGCGAATGGCGCTCCACCGCTGGACATCATCAGTTCTACGCCAATGATCGACTACGGGCGAAATGTTGTCTGGATCACTAGCCGGAGCGCGGCTGGAACTTCTCAGCCAAGCCTGTGGAAAGTGGACGCAAATTCAGGCTCGGTTCTGGCCACAGCAAACCTCGGCGACATCGATGCCTCGCCGACCCTGACCACCGAAGGAGACGTGCTCTTCGTGGGTAACAACGCGGGTACGCTGTTCGCCATCAATCCAGCCGACGGGACGACCCTGGGCTCCATCGCCTCAGGAGACGGCACAATTCAGGGGTTCCCGGTTCCGGAAAACTCCCAATCGCCTTTTCAAATCGTATTCTCAGCCGCTTCAACGGTGCAAATGGTCACGTTTGACAGTGCGACGAAGACCTTTTCACATGTATGGAGCACATCTGTCTCTTCACCTTCGGCGCCAATCGGATTTGAGGGATTGACGAAGGTTTATGTTGGTGCAGCGGACGGGAAAATACACCAACTGGATGCAGCGACGGGAGCAGACTCCAAACAGAGAATTGTGAACACAGGCCTACCTGCCATTATCGGTGATCCGAGCATCGACGTTTCACGCTCGCTAATTTACGTCAGCACAACAGACCAGCGCATTTATGCCTTTGCATTCCCATTTTGAGGAGCAACCATGGTGTTACTTGTCGCAGTAACGCACAATCTAAAACCTATTTTGATACAGGGCCTCCTCTGCGCATGCGTCGCGCTGGCAGGCTGTGGCTTGGCAACACAAACAGCTACTTCAATATCTCCGTCTCCCGCAGTTGCCGTTTCCCTTTCTCCTACGGTGGTATCCATGCCAGTTTGGCACACTCAGCAGTTCACTGCCGCTGTTCAGAATGACATGCAGGACAAGGGCGTTACCTGGGTCCTCACGAAGTCTGGCAACATTTGCCCTTCGGATTGCGGTTCTCTGTCCGCCAGTACAGCAGCTACGGTCGCCTATACTGCTCCCGCCAGCGTTCCGAATCCCGCAGTCGTCACTCTTACTGCGACTTCAGTCGCCGATAACTCCAAGTCGGCTTCCTTGACCATCAACGTCACCGCTCCTACTGATGCCTTTGCAGCGTCAGTTAAGTTTTGTGACGACGAGACGGAGAACCCAAATTGCCCCGCAAAGGACACCTTTAGCCTTGCTCAGACTCGTGACCTCTTCATATGGATGAATTGGCAAGGTGTCCCGGCAGGGACACACACACAAGAGCTGGATATTTACATGCCTCAAGGAAATGCCCTTTACACTAAATATTCGGATAGTTTTCAAATAACTGATGCTCCGAAAGGCTCCGCGACGGTCCTGCGGCCGATGCCGGTCGCCGGGACCTGGATCACGCAGAGGCAGCTTACCGGAACCTGGCAGGTTGATGTCCTCCTGGATGGTCAGCCGATTACTTCGAAGCAGTTTACATTCACACCCTGAACCGAATGGGACCATGCGAAAAAGTGAACGCTAGTGAGGAAGCGTGAGGAATGGCTTTAGAGGCGTTTGTAACTGGTGCGAAATGTACAACTTGCAGCCGCCGCTTTTCGATTCAGCGCACCGTGTTGTGAATGTGGGGCTTGTTACGTCTCAAATCCTCGTCTAGAAGTACACATGTACTGATGAAAACAGGCTGTTTATTCGGCGCGTCTGCCAGTTCCGCCACTCGGGCGCATTGACAGGATAGCATCAGTACGGGCGGTTCCACCACTCGCTTGCGGATACTTTTTGTTTTATGGTCGGGCGCTGCGGACGATGCACAATTGATATGACTTGCAAGATTTCGTGTCTGGCCCGTTCTAATAGGCGAAGGAGGAGGGCAAAAGTTATGTTCAGGCGAGTCAGCTTCTTCGTTCTTTGTGCGTTCCTTGTCGTTGGCTCGGCACTGGGCCAACAGACTCCGCCTCCTAGCGCGGTGCCCCAATCCACCTCCACGACGCAGCCTTTAAACGCTGCGGCCCTCAAGAAGATAGTTGGCTTCCTGCGCGTAGCCTTTCTAAAAGATGGCCAAGCCTATGTAGCAGCAGGGACCTGTTTCTTCGTGGTTTACGAGGACAAGAGACTCGGCGACAACGGCGGATTCGTGTACCTTGTGACCAACCGTCACGTGGCTGTCCCAGGAATCGATGAAGGCCAGCACTATCCAGTCCAGTGGACAAAAATTCGCCTAAATCTACGGTCCATCACTCAGGCAATGGAATCCGAAGAGGTTAACATTCCATTGGGGGTGCAAATGCATTGGTATTTTCCAAGCGACGACGGGGTCGATTTGGCTGTCCTGCCAATTCTTCCCGACCAAGCTAGATACGACTATCAAGCTTTCCCGGTCTCTTTGTTTGCGACGAAGGATGCAGTCGCAGCAAGCCAAATTGCAGAAGGTGACAACGTCCTATTCACAGGATATTTCTATCAATTCCCTGGCCTGAAGAAGATCGAGCCGATTGTCCGTGAAGGTATTTTGGCTATGATGCCTGACGAGGTTATGGAAACAACCCTTCACAGACCGGGGCAGCTTTATCTTGCCGACGTTCATTCATTCGGAGGAAACAGCGGGTCGCCACTCTTTGTGAATGTGGGCGGGTACAGGAACGGTTCGCTAACCTTTGGAGGATTTCCGTATCGCCTTCTCGGAGTCATCAGCGGTGGCTACACAGAGGATACGAACTTTAAACTGACAATTGCCACGACTATGAAGGGAACCTTCGCCGGGAACAGCGGCATAGCGACGGTCGTCCCGGTTGATGAACTGAAAGCGCTTTTGGAGTCACCTGCGCTCCAGGCCTGGCGTGATGCAGACGTTGCCGTTAAGAAATCTAAGAAGTAGAATCCGCCTGTTTTTGGAAAACCTTTAACTGCACCAGCGTTTCTCGGTGTTGTTGCTCACGGTCCTCGCGCTGATCTTCTGGACCAAACAGCCTGGGTCATGTGACCTTGCGTGTTCGTATTTAGTGTGCGTTTGCGAACAGATTGTCGATGACAGGTCCTGCGATTCCGCCGTTCCTCAGAAGTCCCCGCAGATAGACTTCTGTTCCAGATTCGATTGTTTGCTTGTAGCCTTCGCCCTTGTTTGCATATCTGAAAGTGAGCAAAAAGAACTGCGGCAGTTCAATTCCATCTTTTTGAAGACCAATCACCCTTTCAATCATGCGCCCCGCGTCCGGTTCGAATTCTACCACGTACCCGCTGATGCTGAACTCGCGGTTCAAGTCCGATTCATAAATCGGAGTTGACTTGGATTGTCTCGGCGTTGCTACGCTTTTTTGAGGGGGTATTTTACCGTGGAAAGAAATATACAGGTTACTGGTTTGGGCGGCTCCGTAGAGGGTACGCAACTCTCGGCCAAGAAAAGTTTTAGAGTGCAAGCATCGGAGGACGACAAAACTGTTGTTTTCGAGGTCCGCATATCACTTGATGCTCTTGAGACATTCCCGGAACCTGAAAGGTGGATAGAGCAGTACTTCAAATCGCGTCCGCTTCCCAAAGACAAAGAAGTGATAGATGTACAGCCAGTCTGAGTTGCGGGAATTGGACATTGAATCCTGGAAACGAAAACTGGAGGGCGGCGAGCCGGAAGAATCACTCGGCCAGATACTTCTCCATCACGATTTCGGCCACTTCGGACGGCGCGTGTCAACGACTTTGAGACAGGTACCCACGGAATTTAGTGAGCGTTTCAGTTTTCCACAAGGAAATTTCGCGCCAGGATCGCCTAGCAACGACGATCGCCAACTCGGTCGCCCCACAGCATTCCCACTTTTTCTGTTTCATCCGCCACTTCCCACAGGCTGCGGTTCCGCAGTGGGAACCGGCTTGTTAATCCAGACTTCGCTGGGAAGAGCCGGTGGTGTGGGAGCGCTTCGTACGAAGCGCTCCGGGTGACGTTGGTAAGCAACATCGAGCAC
>WNFJ01691148.1_pt1 | contig 22893 bp, 25 predicted proteins | sample 5400461 | NCBI WGS metagenome assembly WNFJ01 (sample SAMN13153349, study PRJNA577476) | soil metagenome | isolation source: 115 cm saprolite on Douglas fir-dominated hillslope | place: USA:California | collected 2013-09-17
TGCCAGGGCAGGTTGTAGTTCGGGCCGGCCGCGTAGGCGATCCCCCAATGGGCCATGGCGCAGCCAGGATCGTGTTCCAGCGCCTTGCCGAAGCAGGCCATGGCTTCCTCGTGGTTGAAGGCGAAGACCCAGTTCAGTCCGCGATCGAACCAGACTTGAGCATCGGGAGATTTCGTCGTGATCGGGCGGGTGTAGGCACCGAGATCGTAGTACGTCATGATCGGCCTCGCGGAATTGAGGGATTAGCCGTCGATATCCGTCGCCAGGTGGAAGAGGCAGTCGCCGCGCTCGCAGCGCGCCGGCACGCGCTTGCACAGCACCAGCCCGTCGCGCTTGAAGGTCAAAAGATCGGGCTCGCGCCACGGTGTGTGGTGGAAATGGATGCGCGCCGCCGGTTGGCCGGCCCTCACCTCGGCGCCGAGATCGACCAGCGGTTCGAACAGCCCGCCGTCGGACGCATAGACATAGTAGTCGTCGCCGCCGATCTCGGTGAGGCGGGTCGGCGAGGCGGCGGGCACGGGACCCTGCAGCAGCCCGATATGGGCCAGCACGCGGCGCATGCCGTCCTCGGCGACCTTGAGTGACGCGGGCGTCACCAGCCCGCCGCCGCCCAGTTCGGTGCCCATGGAGACCACGCCTTGGCGGGCCGACGCCGAGGTGAAGGTACGGCCGCCGCCCTGCGGCGCGCCCGCAATGTAGGACACTGGCGCGCCGAAGGCTTTCAGCATGCCGACGACCTTCTGCATGCGTGCCGGATCTTCGTGGCGCGGCGCCAGCGCGCTCGGGATGTAGGTGAGCGAGCTGCCGCCGGAATGGAAGTCGAAGCTGTAGTCGAAGCCCGGCAGCAGGGCGTGCTCGATCCAATAGGCGATCTGCTGGGTGATGGTGCCTTCTGCATCGCCGGGATAGAGGCGGTTGAGGTTGCCGTCGTCGATCGGCGAGGTGCGCTGGCCGGCCATGGCGGCGGGGAAGTTGGCCGACGGCAGGATGACCAGCCGGCCCTTGATATCCCTGGGTTCGAGCGCGCGTAAAAGGTTGCCGAGGCCGATCTGGCCTTCCCATTCGTCGCCATGCGTGCCCGCCTGCAGGAGCACGCTGGGTCCATCGCCGTTCTTGATGCGCACGATGGGGATCGGGATCCAGCCATAGGCCGAGCGATGCACCGAATGCGGCACGCGCACGAAGCCTGTCGCCTTGCCGTCGGCCAAAAGATCGATGTCGGCCGACAGCCGGCTCATGGCCGTGAAGTCGGCCTGCTTGGTCGTGGTGCTCAAATCGGTTCACTCCACAGTCGGTCGTTCGTCAGTGCTTCGGCGACGTCGGCCGAGATCGCGACCAGAAGCTTCTCGCCCTTCTCGGCACTGGCCGCCCCGGCATCGCCGATGACGCCGATCGGTGAGCGGCTGGACAGCTGCCGCCAGCGATAGACGCCCTCGTTGACGGTCGGGATGCCGGCGAAACCCGGAATATAAGGTCCGTGCATCTGCGACAGCTCGTCGGGATTCACCAGCTCGGGCGCCATCGCCATGATCATCGAGGTCTCGGCCTCGCAGGCATGCAGCAGCGCCTTCTGCTTCTCTAAAAGCTTGGCGATGGATTTGGCCGCGATGTCCCAGTAGGTGCCGGTGGCGAACGGCAATTTGTACTCGACCGTCAGCTCGCCGATCATGTTCTGCAGCGCCGTCGTGTTGCCGCCATGGCCGTTCAGCACGAAGATGCGCTTGAAGCCGTGGCGCACCGCCGAGGTTACGACGCAGCGGATCACCGCGTACATGGTGGCGTAGTCGAGCGTGATCGTGCCGTTGAGCGACATGTGGTGCTCGGACATGCCGTAGGGGATGGTCGGCGCCACCACCGTCGGTGTCGTCTTTTCCATGATCCGGGCGGCGCGATGCGATACCTCGTGCACGCAGCGCCAGTCGACCATGCTGGGCAGGTGCGGCCCGTGCTGCTCGGTGGCGCCGATCGGCACGATGACGATGGCGTTGCGCGCCGCCAGCGCCTTGATCTGCGAGGCTTTCAGCCTCGACCATTCTATTTCGGACATTGTGCGGCAGGATTTCCCGTTGGTTGAAAGGGCAAGTCACCCAAGCGGAGCGCGGACCTCCAGGTCCGCATCGTGATTATGAGCGGACCTGGAGGTCCGCGCTCCGGTGATCAGAGCGACGGCATGGGCTGCATCGGCATGCCCAACCACTTCTCGTGCAGACGGTTGAGCTCGCCGTTCATGGTGTTGAAGAAGATGAAGCTGTCGAGCCAGCGCACCAGATTGTGCTCGCCCATGCGCACGCCCATATGGGCGGGGCTGCGCCGGATCACGAACTTGATCTCGAATTCCTTGCTCGGATTGCGCTTCTGCAGGTCGGGGATGATCAGGTTGTTGGTGGCGAACAGCTCGGCCTGGCCGGAGAGATAGGCCGCGGCGGCGGTGGCATCGTCCTCGGTGCGCATGATGTTGGCCTTGGGCGCCATCGCCGACAGCGCCAGTTCCTGGGTCGTGCCCTTGGCGGCGACGACCTTGAGGCTACCGATGTCGCCGGCCGACTTCACGTTGGCGCTCTTGGGGCCGAACACCGCGAGGTTGGTGTCGGCGTAGGGCGAGGTGAACATGATCTGCTTGGCGCGCTCGGGCGTCAGCCCCATCACCGAGATCACGATGTCGACCTTGTCGGTCAGCAGGAAGGGGATGCGGTTGGCGCCGGTGACCTGCTGCAGCTCGAGCTTGACGCCCAGCGCCTTGGCGACCATGCCGGCCAGCTCGACGTCGAAGCCTTCGGCCTCGCGCGCCTGGTTCTGCGACCCGAAAGGCGGCACGTCGAGCGGCACGGCGATGCGCACAACGCCCGTCTTGAGGATGTCCTCAAAGCGATCGGCCTTGGCGGCCTGGCCGCCGAACGCGGCAAGGCTCAGGGCCAGCAGGCCCACGATAAAGCGCTTCATTTTGGTTCTCCCTTCTTATCCCCGGCATTGATTTTGAATTACTATGCGCAAGGTCGTCCACAACGCAGTGGCGTGGGGAGCGTGTATGAGCGCTGAATTCGAAATTGTCTCGCCTTTGCCCGGCGCCGCGTTCGGCGCGACGGTGCGGCTTGCCAAGTCCATCGCCGAGGAGTTGCCCAACGGGTTGCCCAAGACACTGGCCGACGCGGGGGGCCTGCTGCTGATTCCGGGTCTGAACCAAATCGCGGCCGAGCCCGAGCTGCTGCTCCGTCTCAGCCGCCTGTTCGGACCGGAAATCGAGGATTACCGCTATCTGCTGACCAGCCAGCACCTGGTGCATGAGTCGGTGCCGGAAATCTTCCTCGTCACCAACATGGTGGCGAACTACCGCCCGCCGCCGCTGCGGCCCGAGCCGCCGCTGACGGCCGACGGCAAGTTCCCCGTCCAGTATCCGCAGCGCAAGGGCTGGCATACCGACCAGAGCTATCGCCGGCCACCGCCCGACATCTCGCTGTTCTTTGCCGTCAACCCCGTGGCGCGTGAGCGCGGCCAGACCCTGTTCGCGTCGGGCACGCTCGCCTACGACGCTCTGCCGGCCGCTCTCAAAGCCAAGGTGGAGAACCTGCAGGGCCTGCATGCCCAGCCGGGCACCGGTCGCGGCCGCAGCGATGCTGAAGCCGGCAAGACGCCGCGCCCCTTCTCGCCGCACGAGCGGTCGCAGCCGCAGCCCGTGGCGCGCACGCATCCGGTTACGGGCAAAAAGGCGCTTTATCTTTGCGAGCGCAGCCAGATGGACTGGTTCGATGGCCCCTTCGTCGGACTGCAGCCCGGCCCTTACGGCGACGGCGCCAGGCTGCTCGATGAGCTCATGAGCCACTACACGCGGCCCGAATTCATCTATGTCCATGAATGGACGCAGGGCGACGTCCTGGTGTGGGACAATCGCTGCCTGGTCCATACCGCGACTTGGTACGACGCGGACAAGGAACAGCGCATGATGTGGCGCACCACCGTGCGCGGCAATCCTGGTGCGATCTATGCCGGCGAAGAGAAAAGCTGGGTGCCGCGCAAGGAGCCGGTGACCGCCTGACGTTCTAGCCCGACTATCTCGCAGGAGTGGATGGCGCGACGTGGCTCGCGAAGATGGCGAGGGCGGCCGCGATGACAGGCCGGGTGGCACGATCGGAGCGCCAGACGAGGACGAGGTCGCGGAACAACGGCGGGTCGAGGCTGAACAGGTCGACCCGTCCGGCGGCGGCGTCCTCGCGGGCCGCAATCTCGGAGACGATCGACCAGCCGAGGCCGGCGCGCACGAAGGCCACCTGGGCTTCGGCGCTGCCGATGTCGGTCACCCGGATGCGGCGCCGGTCGACGGCAGCAAGCCAGGAATCCATCGCGCGCCGGATCGATCCGGCGCGATCGTAGAGGACGAGCTGGCGGTTCCTGAGATCGCGCGGCCTGATCGTTCGTGAGGTCGGCGCCTCGCCCGGCGGCGTGATGCACACCAGGCGGTCGCGAAAGAAGAAACGCGACTGCAGGTGGGGCTCGCGGATCGGCGCGGTCAGCAGACCGAGGTCGATCGAGCCGTCGAGCAGGCCCGGGATCATGTCCACGGTGTTGCCGGTCAACACGCGCAGATCGATGCCGGGATGGCGCGCCCGCAGATCGACCATGACCGGGGGAAGCAGGTGTCTCGTCGCGGTCGCACCCGTGGCCAGGACCAGCGTCCCCGAGAGGTCGGAACGCATGCGGGCAATCTCGTCGATTGCCGTTTCCAGTTCGGCGAAAGCGCGCGACGAGGCGGCGATCAGGACATGGCCCTCAGGCGTCGGTTTGCTGGCCTTGCCGATTCGTTCGAGAAGGCTCGTCCCGAGCTGCTGTTCGAGCTGGCGTATCTGGTTGCTGACGGCCGGCTGCGTGAGACCGAGCGTGTCCGCCGCCGCCGAGAACCCGCCAAGACGCGCCACCTCGCGCAGGGCGCGAAGCCGTTCCAGGCTCGGCAAACGTCGGCGGGTCATGATCGCCCATCATAGTTTTAGAAATGTTTTTGATCAAAAAGTAAAATTTCCGAAATAGCTCTGATTGCTGCGTAATGGCGGCTGGAACCGGACAGAGGAGACCGCCATGGACATGTTCGAGCCCCCCGCCATGCCGAGCCAGCCGATCGGCGGCAGCTTCGCGTGGACGGTGCCGCAGGTCATGGAGCGCGACGACTGGATATGCCGGTTGGGCGAGGCCGATGTCGCCGAAATCGACGAAGCGGTGCGGCTGACGCGCACGCGCGGGCTTGCGATCCAGGAAATCGGCCGCGACGACTTTCCGCTCGGCCGCCTGACGACCCGGCTGGGGGCGCTGCGGGCGCAGATCCGCTCCGGCCTCGGCTTCGGATACATAAAAGGCCTGCCGGTCGCGCGCTACGATCGCAAGACGCTGATCCGCATCTATTGGGGGCTCTGCCGCCATGTCGGCGACCCGGTGACGCAGAACCGCAACGGCCATCTGGTCGGGCATGTCATCGATGTCGGCGACACCGTCGATGACCACGACAAGCGCATCACCCAGACCAGCGCCGAGCTTTGCTTCCACACCGACTCCTGCGATGTCGTCACCTTGTTGTGCATCAACCGTGCGCTGACCGGCGGCGAAAGCATGATCGTGAGCGGCATCTCCGTGCATGACGAGCTGCTGCGGCGCCGGCCGGACCTGCTCGCCGAACTTTATAAGCCGATCTACATGGACCGCCGCGGCGAGGTGCCAGCCGGCAAGAAGCCATGGTTCGGCATGCCGCTCTTCTCCTGGCACCGCGGCCTGTTCACCGGCTACTCCCCAGTCCGCCAGTACATCGATTCGCTGGCGCGCTTTGCCGACGCGCCGCGCATGTCGAACGCCCAGCGCGAGGCGCTCGACCTGTACTACGCGATCTGCGAGGAGGACGCGTTCTGCCTGCGTCTGCATTTCGAGCCGGGCGACATCCAGTTCCTGCAGAACCATGTCGTCTTCCATTCGCGCACCGCCTATGTCGACCGGCCGGGGCCGCAGCGACGCCATCTCATGCGCATCTGGCTGTCGCTGCCCGACGGCCGGCTCCTGCCGCCCGCCCTGGCGGAGAAGTGGATCAACATCGAGGTGGGAACGCGGCGCGGCGGCGTGCCGACCGACAAGACGCCGGTCATTCCGCTCGATCCGTCGACCCCTGCCTATGCCTGAGGTTTAGTGCAGCACAGCGCTTAGAAACGTCTCGAGCTCCGGCGTGCGCGGCTGGGCGAGGGTCGCGGCGGCGGGGCCTTGCTCCCAGATCCTGCCCTCGTGCATGAACACGACTCGGTTGGCGACCTTGCGGGCAAAGCCGATCTCGTGCGTCACCAGCATCATGGTCATGCCGTCGCGCGCCATCTCCTCCAGCACCTTCAGCACTTCTCCCACCAGCTCGGGGTCGAGCGCCGAGGTGATCTCGTCGAACAGCATCACCACCGGCCGCATGGCGAGCGAGCGTGCGATCGCCACCCTCTGCTGCTGGCCGCCCGAGAGCTGGTCGGGATAGGCGTCGATCTTCTCGGCCAGTCCCACCTTGCGCAGCACCGCCTCGGCGAGCTGGCGTGCTTCGGCGGGCGGGATGTGCTTCACCACCTTGGGCGCGAGCGTGATGTTCTTCTCGACGCTGAGATGCGGGAAGAGGTTAAAACTCTGGAACACGATGCCGACATGCTGGCGGAGTTTGCGCAGGTCGGTGCCGGGATCGTTCACGACAGTGCCGTCGAACGTGACGGTGCCGCCCTGGATCGGCTCGAGGCCGTTCACGCAGCGCAGCAGGGTGCTCTTGCCCGAGCCCGAGCGGCCGATGATGGCGATGATCTCGCCCTTCTCGACTTTCAGCGACACGCCGTTCAGCACGGTGTGGGTGCCGTAGCGCTTGACGACGTCCAAAAGTTCAACGAGCGACATGGAGCCTCCGCTCGAGCCGTCGGGACACTTGCGTCAGCGGGAAGCAGAGCGCGAAGTAGAGGGCGGCCACGATCAGGTAGACGGTGAAGGGACGGAAGGTGGTGGCGGTGGTGAGCTGGCCCTCGCGGGTGAGCTCGATGAAGCCGATGACGGCGGCGAGCGAGGTGTTCTTGATGAGCTGGACCAGGAAGCCCACGGTCGGCGGAATGGCGAGCCGGAGCGCCTGCGGCACGATGATGTAGCGCAGCTGCTGGGAGAGGCTGAGACCCAGCGAGGCGCCGGCTTCCCACTGGGTACGCGGGATCGCCTGCAGGCAGCCGCGCCAGATCTCGCCCAAAAAGGCGCCGGCATAGATCGAGTACGACGCGGCGGCGGCGATCCATGGCGAGACGGTGAATCCGAAGATGGAAAGGCCGAAGAAGAACACGAACAGCCAGGCGAGCAGTGGTGTGCCCTGCACGACCAGCACGTAGATCGTGCCCAGCCAGCGCAGCGGGGCCAGGGCGGAGACGCGCAGCAGCGCGATCGCCAGGCCGACCAGGCCGCCGCCCAAGAAGGCGATGGCGGTCAGCGCCAGGGTCCAGCGCGTGGCCGCGATGAGGTAGAGCACGTCGATGAAGCTGAGCTCGCGGATCATCGGCGGGCGAACACGAGCTGGTAGAGGCCGGCGAACAGCAGGCGGAAGATCATCGCCAGCGCGAGATAGGCCGCGGCCACCAGGATATAGACCTCGAAGTCGCGGAAGGTGCGCGACTGGATGATCGAGGCCATGTGGAACAGGTCCTGGGCCGAGATCTGCGACACCACGCTGGTGGCCAGCATCAGCAGCACGAACTGGCTGGCGAGTGCCGGGTACATCAGCTTGAGCGCGGGAAAGACGATGACGTGGCGGAACACTTGCAGGCCCGACAGGCCGAGCGACTGGCCGGCCTCGATCTGCGAGCGCGGGATCGCCTCCAGCCCGGCGCGGATGATCTCTATGGAATAAGCGCCGAGATTGATCGACAGCGCGATGAAGGCTGCGGTGTTGGCGTCGAATTTTATGCCCACGCTGGGCAGGCCGAAGAAGATCAGGAAAAGCTGGACGATCAGCGGCGTGTTGCGAATCGTCTCGACATAGATTGCGACCGGCCGGCGGATCCAGGTTGGGCCGTAGACGCGGCCCGCCGCGCCGGCCAGGCCGATCAGCAGTCCTACGACCATGGTGACCAGCGAGAGCTCGAGGGTCAGGATCAGGCCGTCGAGCAGAAACTCCCACGCGGCGAAGACGTCGCGGAACTGGAAACTGTACGTCATACGCCGTGGTCGCTTCTCCCCGGCGAGACCCTAGAGCACTTCCCTGCCGAATGGAATCGGCCCTCTTTGCTGGGGGCGCGCCACTCCAGTGGCGCGATCTTCCGCTATGCCACAAAGACGCGCGACACAAGGCGAAGGTTACTTCGCCTGAGGAGTCGCGCGCCCCCAGCAATGACACGCTCGCTACCGCCTCTCGCTGCGGGGATCGAGTGCGTCCTGCAGGCCGTCGCCGACGAAATTGAAGGCGATCACCGTGAGGAAGATCAAGAGGCCGGGCCACAGCGCCAGCACCGGCGCCTGCTGTAAAAGCTCCTGCGCGCCGGTCAGCATGTTGCCCCAGCTCGCGGCCGGCGGCTGCGTGCCCAGCCCGAGGAAGGACAGCGTGGATTCGAGGAGGATCAGCGTGCCAGCCGACAGGGTGGTGGCGACGACCAGCGATCCCGCGGCATTGGGCAGGATATGCCGGAACATGATGCGCAAGGGCACCGCCCCCAGAGCCTTCGCCGCGCGCGTAAAATCGCGCGCCTTGAGCGACAGCGTCTCCGCCCGCACCAGCCGCGCCGCCGTCGTCCAGCCGGTCAGCGCCACGATGATCACGATGCGGTAGAGCGAGAAGGTCTCGGATTGCGCGATCTCGGCCGGCACGCCGATCTTGCGCGGGTCGATGGCGGCCAGCACGATCAGGAGCGGCAGCAGCGGCAGCGAGATCACGCCGTCGGTGAAGCGCATCAGGAAGCTGTCGAGCCGGCCGCCGAGATAGCCCGCCACGACACCGATCACCGCACCCAAAGCTGCCGACAGAAGCGCGCCGGTGAGGCCGACCAGCAACGACACGCGGCCGCCGTCGAGCAGGCGCTGGAAGAGGTCGCGGCCGAGATCGTCGGTGCCCAGCCAATGCTCGGCCGACGGCGGCTCGAGACGGCGGAAGAGGTCGGTCGCGGTCGGATCGACACCGCGCAAGTTGGCGATCAGGGGTGCGGCCAGCGAGAGCACGAGCAGGGCGGCCAGGAAGGCCAGCGACGCCAGCGCCAGGCGATGACGCGCCAGGCGCATCCAGACCAGTTGGCTCGGGCTGGCGGCCGTCACGCATTCCCCGCAATCGACACGCGCGGATCGACCCAGGCATAGGCGAGGTCGGCCAAAAGATTGGCGGCCATGGTGGCGAAAGTCGCGATCAACAGGCCGACCAAGGCCAGGTTGTAGTCGTTGTCCAATATGGCCTGATAAATCGCCTTGCCCATGCCGGGCCAGGCAAACATCGTCTCGGTGATCAGCGCCCCCGAAAACAGACCGCCGAAGGAGAGCGCCAGGATCGTCAGCACCGGGGCGAGGGCATTGGCGAAGGCGTGTCGCCACAGGACGCGATCCTCGGGCGCGCCCTTGGCGCGGGCCGTGCGAATGTAGTCCTGACGCAGCGCCTCGATCATCGCGCCGCGCATGAAGCGCGTGTAGGTGCCGAGCTGGACGACGGTCAGCGTGGCCACCGGCAGGGCAAGGAAACGCAATCGTTCGACGAGCGCCGTCGCCCATGCCGTGTCCGGCCTGATCTCGGCCATTCCGCCGGCCGGCAGCCAGCCCAACGTCACCGCGAACAAGGTGATGAGCAGCAGCGCGAGCCAGAACGACGGGATCGAAATGCCCGCGAAGCAAAGCAGGTTGATCAGATAATCGGCCCGGCTGCGCGGCCGGTTGGCGGCCCAGATGCCGAGCGGCAGGGCGATGGCGGTGGCCAGCGCGAAAGCCAACACCTCCAGCAGCAGCGTATTGAGCAGACGTGGCCACAGCACGCTCAGCACGGGCTGGCTGAAGGTGCGCGAGTAACCGAAATTGCCTTGCAGCGCCTGCCCGGCCCAGGCGAGGTAGCGATCGAGCAGGGGCTTGTCGATGCCGTAGACGGCGCGCAGCCGGGCGGCGTCCGCGCTGGTCATCTTGGGATCGCCCGCGATCATCAGGTCGATCGGGTCGCCCGGCATCAGCCCGATCAGCAGGTAGACCACGACGCTCATCAGGACGAGCGTGACGACGGTCTCGACGGCGCGACTGGCGAGGTAGCGGCTCATGTCATGGGGACCGCGGGCGTCCCGCCCGCATCATCCGGAGCGCGGACCTCCAGGTCCGCATCATGATGCCGAGCGGACCTGGAGGTCCGCGCTCCATTATGAGCGGGCGGGACGCCCGCGGTCCGGAAGACCATGATCATCCGGTGAGGCGCTTTTCGAGTCCTGCCTTCACCGCGGGCCAGTCGGTGTCGACGATCGAGAAGTAGACCGAATCACGGACATGGCCGTCGGCCATGATCATGTGCTTGCGGAAGATGCCTTCCTGGGTGGCGCCGAGCTTGCGGATGGCGGCGCGGCTGCGGGCATTGCGCGCGTCGGTCTTGTATTCGACGCGATGGAATTTCAGCGTCTCGAAGGCATGCCGCATCAGCAGCAGCTTGCACTCCGGATTGACCGGGCCGCCCCATGTCGAGGGTTCGTACCAGGTCGAGCCGATCTCGAGCTTCTTGTGCGCCTCCTCGATGTTGAGGTAGCGCGTCATGCCGACATGACGGTTCTCGGCCTTCAACAGCACGGCAAAGGCGAGGTCGTGCGTGCCGTCGCTGCGCTTGAGCGCGTTGTCGATATAGGGATCGTAGAGCGGGCCCAGCGCCGAGGTCGTGACGGTGAAGATCTCGGGATGCTGCGCCGCCGGCCGGACAGCTTCGCGGTGGCGCTCTTCCAGCGGCTCCAGGCGCACGAATTTTCCGTCGAGGGCCACCTTGGCGAGCGCCATCTAGTCCTTCCAGCGCCACTGCTCGATCCACAGGGTCGAGCTGTTGAGGTGACCTGTCGGCACCACGCCCTTGAGCGCTTTGGGAATCACGAAGGGATCGACGCGGAAGAACAGCGGCAGGACGGGCAGGTCATCGGCATGGATGCGCTGGATGTCGGCGAACAAGGCGCGGCGCTTGCTCGAATCGAGCTCGCGCTCGGCGGCATCGAGGGCCTTGTCCATGTCGGGACTCCTGTAGCCCGGATAGTTCTGGCCGCTCCAGCCGTTCGCGGCCGAGGGGATCTCCTCCGAATGCAGGGTCGAGCGCGGTATGCCTTCGGGCTGCTCGACCCAGGCATACATCGCGAGCCCAGTGAACTGCCGCCGGTTCAGGGACTCCGAGAAGATGCGCGGTGGCTCGGCCTTGATGCGCACCTCGACCCCGACCTGGCGTAACTGGCTCTGGATCACCTGGGCGACGAGCTCGCGCACGCGATTGCCGGCGGTGGTCGTGATCTCGATCGACAAGCGTTCGCCTTTGGCATTCTGGCGCACGCCGTTCTTGCTGTCGACGAAGCCCGCCTCGTCCAGAAGCTTGCGCGCCGCCGCCGGATCGTAGGGGTATTGGCGCGCCACCGGGCTGTACATCGGGTCGAGCGGGCTGATCGGGCCGTCGGCGACCGGCTGCTTGCCCTCGAACAGCTTGTCGGAGATCGCCTTGCGGTCGATCGCCAGCAGGATGGCCTGGCGCACGGGCCGGTCGGCTAAAAGGTCGTTATCGAGCTTGGTGTCGATGTGCTCGTAGATCAGCGCCGGCTTGTAGATGAAGTCGTACCTGTCCTTGTGGCGCTTCTCGAAGGCCAGCGCCTGGTCGAGCGAGAGCCCGAGCTCGCCCAGCACGTAGTCGACATTGCCGGACAGCAGGTTGGCCTCGAGCGCTGCGGTGTTCTCGATGATTTTTACGACGATGCGCTTGAAATGCGGCTTCTCGCCCGTCCAGCTCGCGTTCTGCTCGAGCGCAATGCGGCTGCCCGGCACGACCTCGACGATGCGGTAGGGGCCGAAGGCGAGTCCCGGGTTGGTCGAATCGGTGTCGTAGGCGGTCTTGTTGCGGTACTCGGCCGGATTGGCGTCGAAGATCGGCTTCTCGATATGCGCCGGCACGAGGTTGAGGCCGAGGCTGTTGTAGTCGAAGGTCACGCGGTCGATCGTCATGGTGAAATGGCGGTCGTCCTTGATGTCGAGCTTGAGGATGCGCTTGTAGCTCTCCGACGAGGCGACGCCCGACAGCGGATGCTTGCCGACTTCCAGGGTGAAAGCGACGTCCTTGGCGGTGACGGGCACGCCGTCGCCCCAGCGCATGTCGCGCATCTCGACATCGACCTCCATGCCCTTCTTGCCGTCGGGCAGGTCGATCACGCGCGCCTTGCCGTTCTCGATGGTGGGCAAATCGGTGCAGACCAGACAGATCAGCCTGGAGGCCGCGTCGTAGGCCGTCAGCGGCCTGGCCGTCATGTTGCTGATCAGAGACTTGGCCAGCATCGAGCTTATCAGCGGATTCCAGGTGCCCGGCGTCTGCGTCATGCCGAGCACCAGCTCGTCCTTGGCGAAGGCCGGGCCGGCGAGCGTGCAGAGTGCGACAATAAGGAAAAGAGCGCGGCGAATCATGTCCGCCGCACCGTCGCATCTGAAGAAGGCAAGCTCAAGCGGAGCGCGGACCTCCAGGTCCGCTCAGAATCATGATGCGGACCTGGAGGTCCGCGCTCCGATGATTAGCGCCCCATCATCGAGCGCGGCACGGGCGGGCGGCCGCCGTGGTTGGCCGACCATTGCTCGGGCGCCTCGAGGAAGGCCCTGGTCTCGGTGAGCCCGCGCTCGTCGAAGTACTTGTGCTTCTGCGCCGCTTCCAGCGCATCCCACCAGGTGGCGAGCGCGTGCAGCTTGACGCCGGCGGCCGCCAGCATCTCCACGCTCTGCGGGAAGATGCCGTAGTGGAAGATCACGAAGCAGTCGGTGACCCGGGCCTCGGCCTTCTTCAGCGCCTCGATGAAGACCAGCTTGCTGCCACCGTCGCTTACCAGGCTTGAGATCACCCTCGATCTGGGCCATGCGGCCGAATCCCTTGGGCTGCTTGCGAACATAGATCATCGGCTTCTTGGCCAACGCCGCCAGGAACGCCGCGAACGGGATGCCGGCGGTCTCGCCGCCCGCCACGACGTCGATCTTGTTCCAGCCGATCTGCTTTTCGATCGATTTCAGCGCGTGATGCATGATCTTGGCGCGCGCTTCGGGGTAGGAGATCAGCTTGCGGCAGTCGATGTAGACCGGGCTCGCCCGGCCTGACGTAAAAATGTAGGGATTGTCGGGGCGGCAGTGGATGGCTTCGATGTCGAGCAGCAGGCGCGCGGTGTCGCGGGCCTCCGGCGTACCGCTGGCTCGCGCCGAAATAGCCTTTCCATTCAACTTGTTGGCCGGGATTTGCAAAGCTGCAGCGCCCGGCGATTTGGCCTTCTTCGTCGTCGCCATGCTGCTTTTCCCCCACGCCGCTTGCGACAAAATGACGGTCGTGTGTTTACCGTTCATCCACAGGAGCGGCAAGGGCGGCAGGCAGCGGTAGTTCGGGTTGACCGGCGACCCGAAACTAGTCAGTTTCTTTGGAATACTGACGGTTCAAGCCGGCAATGGGCAGGCGCCACCCCCGGTAGATCGACATCAGCCGCAGGAAAAGGCACAGCGCGGCCCCGAACAGGGCCACCGGCAGGGTCGGCAGCCCCAGCATGAAGCCGAGGGAGATCGAGCCGGCGCCGGCCAGGGCGGCCACAGCATAGAGCTCGGCGCGCAGCACCGTGGGCACCTGCAAGGTGAGAAGGTCGCGCGCCACGCCGCCGCCGATGCAGGTGATCATGCCCAGAACCGCCGCCATGACCGGGTCGAGGCCGTAAGCCAGCGCCTTCTGGGTGCCGGTCACGGCAAAGAGGCAGAGGCCCGCGGCATCGAACAGCAGCACCGGCGTCTTCAGCCGGCCGATCAGGTCGGAGGCGAAGAAGCCCAGCAGCCCGGCGGCGATGGCGGCGGCGAGGTAGCGCCAGTCGGCGATGGCCGCCGGCGGCACGGCGCCGATCAGCAGATCGCGGGCAATGCCGCCCGCGACGGCGGCGGCCCAGGCAACCACCAGCACGCCGAACAGGTCGAGGCGGCGGCGCACGCCGCGTGTGGCGCCGCTGATGGCGAACACGAAGGTGGCGCCGAGATCCATCGCATCGAACAGCATCGCCTCGACATTACACCGATTGCAGCAACCCGCCGAGATGGCAGAGTGCGGCGAGGGAGAACACATGGCCCAGGGATCTTTCCGGCGATCTTTCCGACACGGGCGCACGGTCCGCTTCGTTGTTGGCCGCCGCCGCCTGCTGCTGTCATTCGCCGCCGGCCTGCTCTTCTTCGCCGTGCTGCCAGACAGGCTCTACCCGGCGACGCGATTCATCTTCGCCTGGGATGTCATGACGGCGCTCTATGTCAGCTTCACCCTCACCATGATGGTGCAGTCGACGGTCGAGACCTGCCATGCTCGTGCCGCGCTCTACGACGAGGGTGACTGGGTCATCCTTGTCCTGGTGGTCGCCAGCGCCTCCGCCAGCTTCGTCGCCATCTTCGCCGAGCTGGCGTCGCTTACCGCCAAGCGCGAACCCCTGGCGCTCGGGCTTATCATCACGGCGGTAACCGTCGCGCTGTCATGGACGTTCACCCACGTGGTTTTCACGCTCCACTACGCCAACGTCTACTACAAGCCCGACGACGATGGTCCCGGCGGCCTGCACTTTCCCGGCAACCGCCCGCCGGACTACCGCGACTTTCTCTACTATTCCTTCGTCATCGGCTGCGCGTGCCAGACGGGTGATGTCGCGACCATATCGCCTGCCATGCGTCGCCTCACGCTGGTGCACGGCATCGTCGCCTTCGCCTTCAATACCGCCATTCTCGCGTTGACGATCAATGTCGGCGCAAGCCTGCTTCATTGAGGCCAGGCATGCCCGTTCGCAGCCGGTTGGTCGACCTCATCGCCCTGGTCCTGTTCGCGGCGCTGTGCCTCGGCATCGGCGCGCTCGGCGCCTCGATCGCCGCGACCAGCGTCGAGAACTGGTACTCCGGGCTCGTCAAGCCGTCCTTCAATCCGCCCGACGAGGTGTTCGGGCCGGTATGGACCGTGCTCTACATCCTGATGGGTGTGGCGGCCTGGCGCGTGTGGCGCAGCGCCGACCGCGACACCACGCGCGGACCGTTGACGCTGTTCGCGTTGCAGCTTGCGATCAATCTCGGCTGGAGCGTGGTGTTCTTCGGTCTGCAAAAAATTGCCTCGGCGGTCGCCACCATCGTCGTGCTGGATGTCGCTGTCCTGGTGACCATGCTCGCCTTCCGCGCCGTCGATCGCGTGGCAGCGCTGCTGATGCTGCCCTATGTCGCGTGGGTAGCGTTCGCGACCTTGCTCAACGTGGCGATCTGGCGCCTCAATCCGGCAGTCTGAAGGACTCACCTGACGCTGAGGCGTGCCGGCGAATATACTCGCTTTCATAGAATGTTGATACGGCGCCAACCTCATCCTGAGGAGCCGCGCCCCTCGGATGCCCTCGGGGTAAACTCCGCGCGGCGTCTCGAAGGATGGGCAACAACAATAGCATAGCCCACACCCTTCGAGACGGCCCTGCGGGCCTCCTCAGGGTGAGGTTGTTTGTGAATCAGCATTCTATGAAAGCTGATACTAATGCTCGACCGCATGGTGATGGACTGCATCATGACCGCTCATGTCCTCGCCGTCGTTCGCCTTCAGCTCCATGAAGACGACCGATGACAGGATGGTCAGGATGCCGAGCGTCAGGAAGGCCTGCTGCGTGCCATCGATGATCGCGTCGGGATGCGAATGCATCCCGGTTGGTACGAAGATGGCGGCGATCAAGGCGGCGCCGGCCACGCCGAAGCTGATCGCGAGCTGCTGGCCGGTGGCCGCGATCGTGCTGGCGCCGCCGGTCTGCGGGCCCGAGACGTCGGCGTACACCAGCGTGTTCATGCTGGTGTATTGCATGGAGGTGAAGAAACCGAGGACGAAGGCCTGCAGGACGATCTGCCAGATCGGCGTGTGGGGCCCCACGGTCGAGAACGACATGATCATCAGCCCGACGACGATCGTGTTGCCGCCCAGCACGTTGCGGTAGCCCAGCCGCGCCAGGATCGCCGGCATGAAGGTTTTCAGTCCGATCGAGGCGATGGCCTGCGGCAGGACCAGCAGGCCCGACTGGATCGGCGAGAAGCCGAGGCCGATCTGATAGAGCAGCGGGAACAGGAACGGGATGCCGCCCAGCCCGAGACGCGTGAAGAAGCCGCCGCTCACGGCCGCGCGGAAGGTGCGGATCCTGAACAACCCGAGATCCAGCAGCGGAAACGCCGACCGGGTGGTGTGGATGCCGTAGCCGGCGAGCAACAGGGCGGCGAGCGCGAGCAGGCCCAGCATTTCGACCCCGCTCAATCCGTGGTCGCCGAACACCTCCAGCACGTAGGACAGGAGCGCAATGCCGCCGCCGAACAGCACCAGGCCCACGAAATCGAGCGGATGGCTCTGCTGCTCGCGATAGTCGGGCAGGTGGCGATACACGAAATAGATGCCCAGCAGGCCGACCGGGACATTGACATAAAACACCCCGCGCCAGTTGAGATAGGTGACGATCAGCCCGCCCGCGACAGGTCCGACCATCGGGCCGATCAGGGCCGGGATCGCGACGAAGCTCATGACGCGGACGAGATCGGCCTTGTCGTAGGTGCGCACCAGCGTCATGCGGCCGACCGGCATCATCATGGCACCGCCCGCGCCCTGCAGGATGCGGCAGGCCACCAGCATCTCGAGGCTGCTCGAAAGGCCGCACAGCATCGAGCCCAGGGTGAAGAGGCCGATCGCCGAGGCGAAGACCCGCCGCGTGCCGAACCGGTCGGCCATCCAGCCGCTCACCGGAATGAACACGGCAAGGCTCAGCGTATAGCTCGCCAGCACCGCCTTCACGCTGAGCGGCATCACGTCCATCGCCCGCGCGATGGCCGGCACCGCGGTGTTGAGGATCGTCGTGTCGAGCGACTGCATGAAGAACGCCACGGCGACCAGCCACGGCAACAGCCGCTTGACGGCATCGCTCGGTGAAGCTGTGGTCGTCGCAGCCATCGTCAGCCCGCCGGCAGGAACAGGTCCTGCCCGTAGGCGCGGGCCAGACGTGCGAGCAGCACAGCGATCAGCATCTGCGCTCCGTAGGCGTTGGTCATCAGCGCCACGCCGAAGCTGCGGCGGTCAGGAAGGCGCGGCGCGCAATCATGCGCGCACTCTGCCCAAGCGTGGATGCAGGACGCAATTGTGTTCAGGGCGGATTTTTCTGCGACCGCCTTCCGCCGATGCACGATACGTTGTCATTGGGAATGCCTGTTCCTCGGGTGACAGGCTGTAAAATTTCTTTGATTGATCGCACCGCACATAGGCGATACGTAGAATTCGCTCAAACTCGCATGAGTTTGCCACGGGGGAGGTGGCCATGTCGCGTTCAGCCGGCGGGCGCTTGGCCGGCGCGCCGATAGCCGTGCTCGCCAGTCTGGTCATCGGGCCGAAAGCCGCATCGGCGGACGAAGGGGGCATCAGTTTCTGGACGCCAGGCACCTATGGAGCGCTCGCGGCCGCGCCGCTGCCGCAAGGCTTTTCGCAGGCGGAGGTCTACTACCACGCGCCGGTGAACGGCGGCGGCGACGTCGCCATCGCCCGCCAGGTTCCGATCGCTGGCGTTACAACCACGGTGCCGACGACTCTCGACATCCACGTCGGCGTGGAAACAAATCTGTTGTTGAGCATTCCGAGCTACGTGTTCGCGACGCCGGTCCTGGGCGGACAGGCTGCCGTCGGCCTGCTGATTCCATACGGCGGCAACAAAGTCTCGGTCGATCAGACCCTCGTCGGCCCGCGCGGCCCGTTTCCGTCCTCCGGGCCCGCCTCCGATTCAGCGAGCGGCTTCGGTGATCTGGAACCACAGTTCTCGCTGCGCTGGAATTTCGGCGTGCACAATTTCATGACCTACCTCACCGGCGATATCCCCGTCGGGCTGTATAGCCCGACTGCGTTGGCCAACATCGGGTTCGGCCACGGCGCCGTCGACGGCGGCGGCGGCTATACCTACTTCGATCAGGAGACCGGGCACGAATTCTCGGCCGTTCTCGGCTTCACCTACAATTTCATCAATGCCTCGACCCAGTATCAGAACGGTGTCGATATGCACCTCGATATGAGCCTGTCGCAGTTCGTCACCAAAGAGCTGCAAATCGGGACGGTTGGATATTTGTACGATCAGGTATCCTGCGACACCGGCCTGGGTGACCAGGTCGGGTGCTTTGAGTCGCGGGTACTCGGCCTCGGACCGCAAGTTGGCTATGTGATTCCGCTCGGCAATCTGCAAGGCTATCTCAACCTCAAAGCCTACTGGGATTTCGACTCGGCACACCGTGCGCACGGCTGGAACGGGTGGGTCACGTTCGTCCTTTCACCGAAGTCGACGGACGCGCGGCGGACGCCGACACACAGGTGAGGTCGCGCCGCGCCAAACTCGCACCTCGTGAGACCGCCCGTGAGAAGAGCACGGCGCGAGACATCGCCGTGAGTCTGTACATGCATCAGCGCCGGTGCAAATGGCGTTAGCCGTCTGCTTTTCATGCTAGGGTCGCCATCGACTCGCCTCACCCTGAGGAGCGGCCCGCAGGGCCGCGTCTCGAAGGGTGGGCAACAGGCATCGTCCCTGCGGCCCATGACAGCGCGGGGGTTACCTCGCGCGATCGGGACGCTCGCTTCAGGCGCATCAGAATGCGCCGACTCGCTCCTCAGCATGAGGTACGTGTTTCGCGCCTGACTTGAGCGAGCCCAAGCAGAGAGGGAGAGCATGCAGCGCAGATCGTTCGTCGCGGGTCTTGCGGCCGCGAGCTTGTTGCCCGCCGTGCCATCTTTCGCGCAGGCCGATCCGCTGCCGTCGTGGAACGACGGACCGGTCAAGCAGGCGATCCTCGACTTCGTGCCGCGAGCAACGGCCGTCGGCGGATCCGATTTCGTGCCGGTGCCCGAGCGCATCGCCACCTTCGACAATGACGGCACGCTATGGACCGAGCAGCCCTACTATTTCCACGTCATCTTCGCCCTGGACAGGGCGAAGGCCATGGTGGCGCAGTATCCAGAGTGGCGCACGGTCGAACCCTTCCGTTCGTGCTGGCCGACGACAGGATCGCGCTCGCCTCAATGGGCGAGAAGGGTGTGCTCGAGATCATGGCGGCCACGCACAGCAGTCTTACCACTGAGGAATTCAGGCAGGCGGTCCTCGACTGGCTCGCCACCGCCCGTCACCCGCGTTTCAAGCGACCCTACACCGACCTCGTCTATCAGCCGATGCTCGAGCTGATGGCCTTCCTGCGCGCCAACCAGTTCAAGACTTTCATTGTCTCGGGCAGCGGCATCGAGTTCATGCGGCCGTGGACCGAGCGCATCTACGGCATTCCGCCGGAACAGGTGGTGGGCTCCTCCGGGGTTACCAGGTACGTGATGCAGACACCGGACAAGCCGGTGCTGATGAACGAAGCCAAGGTCGAGTTCATCGATAACGGGCCGGGCAAGGCCGAAGGCATCAACCGGTTCATCGGGCGGCGTCCCGTCTTCGCCTTCGGCAACTCGGACGGCGACCAGCAGATGCTGGAATGGACGGCGGCCGGCACGGGTGCGCGATTCATGGGGCTGGTCCATCACACCGACGCCGTGCGCGAATATGCCTACGACCGCGACTCGCCGATCGGCCGCCTGGACACGGCGTGGGACGAGGCGATCCGGCGCAAGTGGATCGTGGTCGACATGAAGAACGACTGGAAAGTGATCTATCCGTTCGAGATGAAGTGATGGATGCGCGGCAAGAGCAGGCTGCCTCGACAGGCAGGAGACGCATGGCGGGAAGTCGCCGGGTGCAACGCGCGATCATTTTCTTCGCGAGCCTGTGGCTGGCCACGGGCTGCGGTGGAGCATTCGCCCAGGTGCAGCCGCCTCAGCAGCTTGCCAACCCTGCGTCGCAGAATTGCGCCATGCGGGGCGGCATTCTCAAGATCGAGCGCCGTCCCGACGGTGGTCAATTCGGCGTCTGTGTCTTCACCGACAACTATCAATGCGAGGAATGGGCGATGTTCCGCGGCGAATGCCCGACGGGCGGCCTTCGGGTGACGGGATACATCACGCCGGCCGCGCGCTACTGCGCCATCACAGGCGGACGCTATACGGTGGTCGCCGGGAGCGGCGCCGCCGACGAGCGGGGCGCCTGCGCGCTGCCGGGCGGCAAGACCTGCGATGCCGATGCCTACTATGCCGGCACCTGTGGCCGGTGACAGCAGGTGGGTCGGCCGTTCCGATAGCCGTAGGAACCTGCGTCACGATCGAGCAGGTTCGAGTACGAACGTGTCGTTCTCTAATAGAGAACGGGCGGAGGATCATGCCTTGACGCAGAAGAGCAACAGCATCGACCAGATCGCCGCCTGGGTGGGAGCACTCGAGGCCGGCGAGGTGCCGCCGGCCGCGTTCGCGCTCGCGAAAAAGGCTTTCCTCGATACGCTCGCGGTGTCGCTGTCGGGCTCGCAGCTCGACTGGGTGCGCATCGTGACCGCGCTGGCGAGCGGGCTCGGCCAAGGGGGCGGCCCGTGCTCGGTGATCGGCCACGGCTTCAAGGCGGACGTGCTCGCCGCGGCGCTCGCCAACGGCACGGCCGCCCATGCCGAGCTGTTCGATGACAACAACGAGCCGATGATGGCGCATCCCAGCGCGTCGCTAGTGTCGGCCCTGCTGCCGCTCGGGCAATCACGCGGCCTCGGCGGCGCGGAGGTGCTGCTGGCCTACGTCGCGGGCTTCGAGGTCAACGTCGTGCTGGGACGCCAGCTCAATCCCCGCCTGTACGAGGCGGGCTGGCACGTGACGCGCACTCTGGGAGTCCTCGGCGTCACCGCCGCGTGCTGCCGGCTGCTGCAGCTCGGGCCGCAGCCCTTCCGGGCGGCCCTGGGGATCGCCGCCTCGATGGCGAGCGGCCTGCGGCAGAACTTCGGCACATCGCCGCCTCGATGGCGAGCGGCCTGCGGCAGAACTTCGGCACCATGACGATGGCCCTGCACGCAGGCCTCGCCGCGCGCGACGCCGTTCATGCCGCGCTGCTGGCAGAGAAGGGCTTCCTGTCGGACGGCGAGGCGCTCGATGGCAAGTACGGCTTCTTCAACCTGTTCGCCGGCGCCAAGCCCAAGGCGCTGCCGCTGGGGCGGCCTTTCGAGCTCATCCAGTCGGGCATCATCTTCAAGCCCTATCCCTCGGGCGCGCCGACCCACGCGGCGGTCCATGCCGCGCTCGCCCTGCATGACAAGCTTGGCGATCGCCTGCACGAAGTGGTGGGCATCGTCTGCCGGGTCCATCCGTGGAACTTCATGACGCTGCGCGAAGGCGTGCCGTCCGATACCTTGCGGGCGCGGGTCAGCATGCGCTACTGCGTGGCGGCGGCACTGCGCTTCGGCGCGCTGGGCAGCCCCCAGTTCACCGACGAAGCGCTCGGCGACCCACTGGTGCAGAAGTTCATGACCTTGATCGAGATCAGGCAGGCGGACGACCTTCCCGACAACGGCCTGTTTCCGGCCGCGGTCGAGGTCCAGCTGGCCGACGGCCACAGCGCCCACGTGCGCTGCGACATCCCGCCGGGCGCGCCGGCGATGCCGATGTCGGAGGCCGAGGCCGACCAGAAATACCGCAGCTGCGCCAGCGTCGTGCTCGACGCGCCGGCGATCGAGCGCACGCGCGCGATGATATTGGGCATCGACCGCCTCGCCGATGTCGGCGAGCTCTGCGTCGCGCTCGAGGGAAGAAGGCGGTCATGATCCCAACGCGACGGGTCCTGGCACGGCGGCACGTCCTGGCGGGGGCTCTGCTGCTCCTTCCCGCGGCGGCGCGGGCGGGCGACTGGCCGGAACGCGCGGTCCGCATGATCATACCGTTCGCGCCGGGCGCCGGCGCCGACATTGTCGGGCGCACCTACGCCGAGGAGCTCGCCAAGGCGCTCGGCCAGCCGATCGTGGTCGACAACAAGGGCGGCGCGGGCGGCCTCATGGGAACCGTGGAAGGCGCCCGCGCCCCGGCCGACGGCTACACCCTGCTGCTGACCTCGCAGGGCACGACGGTCTTCAACATCGGCCTCTACAAGGCGCCGGGCTACGATCCGCTCAAGGACCTTGTGCCGGTCACCGTCGCCGGCACCCTCCCCAACGTGCTGGTCGTCTCTCGCGCCAACCCGGCCGCGACCGTCGCCGACCTGGTGGCGCAGGCGCACGCCAAGCCGGATGAGCTCACCTACGGCTCGAGCGGCGTCGGCAGCAGCCTCCACCTGTCAGGCGTGATCCTCGAGCAGCGCACCGGTGTACGCCTGCAGCACGTGCCCTACCGCGGCGCGCCGGCCGCGGTCCTCGCGGTGGTCAATGGCGAGGTGACGATGGGCTTCTTCAACGCGCCGACCGTGCTGAGCCAGATCAAGGCCGGCAAGCTCAAGGCGCTCACCGTCACCAGCAAGGATCGCTCGGTCATGCTGCCCGACGTGCCGACCATGCTCGAGGCCGGCGTGGCGGATTTCGTGGTCGCCACGTGGCTTGGCTTCGCGCTGCCGGCGAACACGCCGAGCGCGATCGTCTCGCGCCTCAATGCCGAGATCAACCGCATCGGCCAAAACCCGCAGGTGAAGGAGAAGCTCCTGGTTCAGGGATTCGAGATGCTCCCGCCAGGCTCGCCCGAAGCCGCCCGCAAGCTGATCGAGGACGACCAGGCGCTCTGGCTGCCCATCATCGGACAATCCGGTGCCAAGGCTGAATAGGCCACCCTCTTAAATGGCCGACCACGTGGCACGG
>WNFJ01186585.1_pt1 | contig 22890 bp, 21 predicted proteins | sample 5400461 | NCBI WGS metagenome assembly WNFJ01 (sample SAMN13153349, study PRJNA577476) | soil metagenome | isolation source: 115 cm saprolite on Douglas fir-dominated hillslope | place: USA:California | collected 2013-09-17
GGTACAAGACCCGCAAGCCCGGCCAGGCCAGCCGGCTGCCGCCGTTAACGAAGATCAGATTCTGGCCACTGCCAGTGCCAGCTTAACTTAACGCCATTGACCCAAGCCCTCACGAGGGGTGTGCCGCAATGAGTTGTGTCGTGGGCCGCGGGCCCGGTTGTGAGTGGTTGTCACCGCCTCATCGCTCGCACGTCTCCCGGCCATTGCTGCCGTCTTCACGCCTTTGTGTCGGCCGCACATCCGCAGTCGCGCCGTCGGCGCAGTCGGGGATCACCCGCGACATGCGCGAACGGGTCGTTTCAAGACAGCCGTCGATCACTTTGGTCGGGCTCGGTGATGGCTGGCGGGTCCGACCTGTGGGCAGGCTGTGCCTTTATTTAGTTGCATGTGCTCGCGATGGTCGTGGCGCCAACCATGGCGCTGCTGGCGCTGCGCCCGAACGCATCACCGACGCTCGGGATCGACTGGCCTGGAGACCGTCCGGATCACACTGGCCGGCGGCCGGGGCAGCCTCGATCTCGACTACAGCGCCCTGCCCTCCTGCGACACCCCACGCCGACCCTCGACCATCGGCGCCCGGCCGTTCGCGCCAGCGCCGCTGCCAGCGAATCAGCCGTCGTCGGTGGCTAGCGTCATTGGTAGCCATCGTGCCCTACGGCGGGGACGGCGCGTGGCGCCCCGGCACGCGCGGTCAAGTCGCCCACCTCGCCGTCCGGCTGCAAAAACGGTCCGCATCCGGGCTGCGCTACGATCGCTGCCTGCTGCTGGTCGGCGCCCTCGAACCGTCTGGCCAGCCCGAGGTCCATCAGCTGAATTGCCGGGCCGCGAGCCGGAGCCCACGCAACGGATCGCTCACCTTCGAGATGCCGATCCACGTGGCGCTTGACCCGCTACCGGGCACCAAGGGCCTGCTCGGGGAACTCGGCCCGCCCGAAGCTCAGGGTCTCGAGGTCGTCTCCGGTCCATGGTGCCCCGGTGAGCGAGCGCAGCGCGGGGATCAACCAATACAACTCCATGAGTAGCTGTACGGGCGCCCCGCGCGCACCACCTCCGGTCGCCCCGGCGCGTCGAGTCACGGGTCAGTGACAAAGCGCACCGACTGGTTCCGCGGCCACCACACCGTGGAGAGATCGCAACCACGGACGCAGCACTTTCACCCATGCAAGCGTTCTTAGCCATCCAGCAAGGAGAGTCATGTCCATGCACATCGACACACGTGCGGCGCGCTCGGCCGCAGCCGGCGCACTGCCGCGGCTGCGGTTGCCGCGCACCGCGTGGTGGGCCGCGGCGCTGCTCGCCGCGGCGCTGGCCTCGGCGTTCGCCACGGCCCCGCCGGCGCTGGCGGCGCAGCCTGGAGTCACGCAGGTCAGCGCCGACCCGTATACCCCAGCCACCGCGCCCACCGGCGAGCATGCCACCGAGGTGGAGCCGGACACGTTCGCGTTCGGCTCGACCTTAGTTTCCGCGTTCCAGACCGGCCGCGTCTTCAACGGCGGCGCCACCGATATCGGCTGGGCCACCAGCAGCGACGGCGGCGTGTCCTGGACCCACGGCTTCCTGCCTGGCACCAGCCGGGAAGCGATGCACCCCGGCCCGTTCTTCTCTGTCAGCGACCCGTCGGTCGCCTACGACGCCCGCGACGGCGTGTGGATCATCTCCTGGCTCGGCGCGCACTTCTCCGGCGGCGGCGTCGTGGACGTCATGGTCAGCCGCTCCACCGACGGCGGCCTGACCTGGGGCGCGCCGACAAGAACTGGACGGCCTGCGACAACACGCCGGCCAGCCCGTTCTACGGCCATTGCTACACCGAATTCGACAACGCCAGCAGCGGCGACCTGGAGCTGATGTCCACCTCGGCCGACAGCGGGCTGAGCTGGGGTCCGCCCACGCCCACCGCCGACAACATCCACGGCCTTGGCGGGCAGCCTGTCGTGCAGCCCAACGGCCGCGTCGTAGTCCCGTTCGAGGGTTTCAGCGGCATCCGGGCCTTCAGCTCCGATGACGGTGGCGCCACCTGGAACGCCTCCGTGCAGATCTCGACCAGATCGTCCCACAGAGTCCCGGGGGTACGTACCTCGCCGCTGCCGTCCGCCGAGATCAACCGTGACGGCACGGTCTACGTCGTATGGCAGGACAACCGCTTCGAACCCGGCGGCACCGCCAACGACATCGTGCTCAGCAGCTCGGCCGACGGCACCACCTGGTCGCCGGTCAGCCGCATCCCGCTCGACCCGGTCGGCAGCAACGTCGACCACTTCATCCCCGGCCTCGCCGTCAACCGCACCTCGGCGGGCGCGAGCACGCAACTCGCGCTCACGTACTACTTCGACACCAATCCGAGTTGCAGCGGCAGCACCTGCCAGATACAGGTCGGATTCGCGTCCTCGCTTGACAACGGGCAGACCTGGAGCGCGCCACAGATACTCAGCGACCCGATGCAGCTCGGTTGGCTCGCCCCCACCACCCAGGGGGTGATGGTCGGTGACTACATCTCCACCTCGTTCGCGGCCGGCCAGCAGCGGGTCGTGGGCGCGTTTGCGATCGGCCTCGCGCCGTCGCCCGACGGCCTGCTCAACGAGCCGATGTATGCCGGCCTCGAGAAGATCCGCGGCGGCGCGACCCGCACCCGCGACGATCCGGTGCTGTTCACCGGCGCCCATCCCATCCCATCCACACCGTTCTGATCGACCGCGGCGTAGCGCGGATGGCCTCGACACCATCCGCGCTAGGCCGAGAGGAGCCACCGAGAATGACGGCTGCACGGGTGTGGTCACAGCGCTGACGTACAGATCGGCGGGTCCGGCGTGCCCTGGCCGGAGTCTCTGGTCACGCTTCGTGGCACACTGGCCGTGACTAGCCCTGGCTGCCGGGACGGAGCCGCTGGCAAGCGGCAGCCAGCCCACCGGTTGGGTGGTCCCGGTGCTCATGCGGTTCCTGGCGCCGTGTGGCACTATCTGCACATCGGCGGGGATGTGCTGCCTTGTGTTCGCCAGCACGGCGTGACGGAGGGCCCATCCCAGCACTGCTGGTCAGGAATCTCCGGCGCAAGCTGGAGGCAGTGCCGCGGTAGGCGTTCGCCGCCGGGCGGAGCTTACGGTTGCGCGTGGTGCCCGGCGGTGATGACAGGGAGCCTGATGGAGAGTGAGGGGACGGAGGGGGTGGTTTTCCCTCTGTCTCCGGACGGGCGGCGGAGCACGTCTGCACTGGGCCGGGCGGTGGTCGCCGACGCGCTGCGCCCGGTGGACCCGGTGGGCGCTCTTGGCGCGGAGCAGGAGACGAACTGGCGTTCGGGCTATCTGATCCACTTCCGCCGCCTCGTGGAAGCGGGGCTGGCGTCGAAAGCCGCCGCGCTGTCGATTGCCCGCGATGGGCTGGGTTCGCTGCACGCCCGGATGCGGGTTACCCGGCCAGGCGGCGTGGAGACAGGTTTGGATGCCCTGCTGTCGGCACCCGCGCAGGCTTCGTTCGCCACGCTCAGCGTGCCGGGCGCCGGGCAGCGGGAGACCGAACTGTCGCTGCCCTACCATGGCGAGCGCCTGCGCGGCGACGCCCTGGCACGACGGCTGGAGACCTGGGTGAGCGGCGGGATCATCGAGCCGTCGTGCGCTGAGGCCGTGAGGGAGGTTGCGGCGCATCCGGGGTGGCTGCGACTTCCGGGCCAGACGGTGATCGCGCTCGGGGCAGGCGCGGAGGTGGGCCCGTTGGAGGCGCTGCTGGGCTGGGGTGCGCGGGTGGTGGGCGTGGACCTGCCCAGTCCGCCGGTATGGGAACGGGTGCTGCGCATGGCCCGGCGCGGCGCTGGCACGCTGCTCGTGCCCGTGAACCGAGAGCCGCCGGTGCCGCTGCACCCAGACAGTGGCGACGAGGTCATCGCGCAGCGGGCGGGCCTCAACCTGGCCCGCGAGGTCCCGGCCGCCGCCGACTGGCTGGCCGGCTTGGACGGCCCGCTCGTGCTCGGCAACTACGTCTACGCCGACGGCGCAGCGAACGTGGCCGTGTGCGCCGCGGTGGAGGCGCTCACCGTGCGCTTGCAGGCGGCCCGCGGCGATATCACGCTGGCGTTCCTCGCCACACCAACCGACGTCTTCGCCGTCCCGGCTGACGCCGTCGCCCACTCCGTCCGCGCCTACGCGGCCCGGTCGCGCACCGCGAAACTGGCTGGCCGGCCGCTGCGCACCATGTCCGGCGGACGGCTGCTGCGCCGGGCCTATGTGCCCGGCGCCGACCCCGGCATCAGCGACAGCCTGGTATCCCAGCAAGGCCCCAATTATGCATTGGCAAAACGGCTGCAGCGGTGGCGGGCCACCGTTGCGCGCGAGGCCGGGACAACCGTGTCGCTCAACGTCGCCCCACCGACCCGAACCCGGTCGGTAATGAAGAACCGGGCACTGGCCGCCGCGTACGCCGGCGCGCACCGATTCGGCGCCGAGGTGTTCGAGCCCGCCACTACCAGGGTGCTGATGGCGGCACTGCTCGTGCATGACCTGCACACTGCCGGACCGGCGCACGCACACCCATGGCAGGACGAGGCATACGCCGCTGCGCACGGCGGCCTGTGGCGCATCGCCTATGCGCCCCGCAGCGCGCTGGGGCTCGCCACGCTGCTCGGCTACGGGGCAGCGCGGCCCTGAGCGGCTCCTGGGCCGCCAGCTCCCAAGACCACGGTGTCGTAGAGGAAATGCACCGTTACCGGCCAGTTCAGGCGTCGATTCTTGGAACAGATCGGCCAGTTCGGCGCGGTTTCGTTAGGCCCAGGGCAGCAATTGCCGGCCCGCGCAGATCGGCGGGCATGCGCGCTGGTTCAAGCGCGGACTGATCACGCAAAGCGATGTGGCAGGCGATCTGCGGTTGCACGGACCCGCGCCCCGATGTCGGTGGCCTGGCCTAGCCTCGGGGTATGGAGATCGTCCTGATTCCCGGTTTCTGGCTCGATGGCTCGTCGTGGGACCAGGTCGTGCCCGCCCTTAAGCAGGCAGGGCGTCAGACGCATGCGCTGACGCCGTCGCCTGGATCATCGACGGCATCCGCGACCGCGCCAGCCTCAGCGGGGGAGTGACCCGGAGCCACGCGATCGACAAGGTATGGGTGCTTACCGACCCGGCGGTCTACCAGCGCCTAACCCGCTACCGCGGCGCTCAGCTCAGGCGGGCACCATCAGTTGCTTGCCGGCATCGGTCAGCCACCAGTTGCCCGCTGAGTCCCGGTCCACGAGGCCGCGTTTGCGGAGAGGTCAGGAGTCCTCTTTCCGTCGCCCAAGACCGGATCCGCCTGGACTGCTCGCGATCCATCTGCGTGCGCGTCCCGGGCTGGTGCTGCCGTGCTCGCGGAGGCGCCGGCCTGACTCTGCGGGCGACCGCGATGTACCGGCCGATCAGCTTGCGCAGCTGGTCGGCGTGCCTGGCCGACAGGCCGATCTCGTAAGCGGGGGCGTCTACACCGAACCGGACCGTCTCGGTAGCCTCGCCATTGCAGCGAACTTGTGGATCACGCGGCGCAGCCTTGACGACAGGCGCAACGAGCGGCTGTGGGGCGATCGCGCTCAGCTTTACCTTGATCTTGTCCGGCTGGTCCGTCGTGAACAAGACCGACAGGTGCGCGATGTGCTCATGACGATCGATGGCCTTGATCGCGAGCCTCAATCCTTCTGGCAATCAGAACGGGATCGTGATCCACGTGCGTGGGATGACAGAGAGATTCGTGTACTTACCTACGCATCAGATCGCACGCGCAACCCTTACTACGAGTGGGATCTTGCCTTGCTGCGGCTTGCCGGAATCATCCAGCCTGAGAGGGTGACGGGAGTAGCAAGGCCAGCGGACCTGCCCTCAGTCGTAGAGGTTGCACCCCTCTCTGAGAGCAGTTGCAACGGCCGGTGCTCGGCTCGTTGAGCAGATTCGGGCAGAGCTGGAATCCAGCCGCAGGCCGAGCATTCGGCCGTGGGCTCTCATGCGGCGTCATTAGATGACGCTGGCACGCGACGTCTCATTGGCCCAGCCCTCGTATCGTGACGGGGGTAGCGCCAAAGTTGCTCAGCCGAACGGATTGTCGGAATTGACGCCGTCTGGGAGTGCGTTGACGTCATTGAGGAAACTCGGCCACGCGTTGGCAGGGTTGTCCCCGGTGAGCGCCCCGTAGAGGGCGGCGAAGGTGCCGGCGTCCCCGTCGGTCACCATCTGCTGCGCGATCTGAGCGAGCGTGTACCTCTTGCTGAGCAGCCACGATATGAAAGCCATGCCGCAGCCGGTGCTGACAGCATTCTGATCGGTGGGATCCACGTTGGTCACGAAGTCCCGTTTGCCGCTCTGAGCCCAGTCGGGTGCCGTGGCGAAGTCAGCCAGGGCGTTATTGCTCGTCGAGCTCGCGCACCAGCGCGACAGAGCCTCTCCGGTGCTCTGCCCGCACAGCTGCCCGTTCATGGAGCATTCGCTCAGCTCCGCCTCGAAGAGCGCGGAGACCCGAGTTGAGTTGCCGAACGACGCGCAGACTTCGATGTTGTTACCGCTCTGGTAGTCGCACCCTAGGTGGTCGGCGCCGCCAGTGCCGTCCGTAGCCCCGCCAAGAGCGTAGACGATGACGCTGACCGCACCCCCGGTTGTGCCGAAGATGGCATTGTTGGCTGCAACCACCCGGGGTGCATCAGCCAGCAGATCCTGCGCGTTCTGGAGACCTTGCGGCCCCAGATTGGGATCGACGTAGACGGTCACGATCCCGTCAGAAGTGGAGCCGACGAATTGCGAGGTGCCACGGAACCCAGGCCAGGCAGGGCCGGCCAAGTGGTGCGTCTTAAGGGACTGGCTCATTGATGACCTGCTTTCTGGTGGAGTGATTCGCTGGCTGACGAGGGGCGACGGTGACTAGAGGGCGTCTCGGACTTCACCCGGGAGCGGGTTCGAGGTGAGCCGAGATGTCGTGTTTCTAGGCTCGTAAGCGAGCTAGCCACCCTCGACCAATTCGCGGAGCCAGCGGCCGGCAGGTTCCAGAACGGCGTCAGCACTCGCCACGATTCCGATGGTACGGACGGGCTCGTCGATGTCCGCCAACCTGGGGTTAGCGTGCCGTTCGACGCATCCCCCACGGGCCTCCGCTGGCATGGCGCCTCCGCAGGGCCCTGTCTTGGAGCGCAAACGAACGCGACTAGAGGCTGAGCGCCCGCTGCAACGGCGATCATAATCCCGCAGCCGCGCAGCCCGAAACCAATGATCCGCGCAGCTCGAAACTAATGATCCGAGACAGCTCAACCTGGTTCAACCCCTTCCTCCCCGGAACAGGCATGCCTCGACGGGCTAGAGACAATTGTCAGCCCCGATTATTCAACAGCGGACACGGGATGTGAAGCGGACTGGTCAGTAATCTTGGGGTAATTGGGAAGCGCCAATTAGGACAGAGTGCTTCGGGCCGGAACCAACGCGGGACCCCGATGCAGACAGAGCGCAGGGTACCTCCCCAGGTGATCAAAGGAAGGGAAACCGGCGGGCCAGCGCCCGCGGTAGCAGACGCCGCGCGCCGTTGCCGCGCGTGCCCAGGCATCTCGCCGACGATGGCGTCTTCGATCACCCGCGGCACACGTGGAGCGCGCCGCCGTTGGCGAGATTGCCCCCTGCGACTGTGCACGTCGCAGACGATCAGCCCGGACGGGCACCTGGCGCGGCGCGCTTGTTCAGCCCCTTCGGTACGAACAGCCGCCAGGGCAACCCCATCCTTCACCTCCAGCACCCCGCTCCAGCCAGACGCGCTGCCCGATCTGCCAGATGACCTCCCAAAACAGGGAGAAGGGTGGCGGTCACGGCTCGGTATTACGCCATGCTGGCTGCGGCCACCGCGGCCCGGACTTCACGAGCAGCCGACGGACTAGACTCGCTGTCCTGCAACTCCGGCACCGATGATCCCGCTGGGCTATCCTCCCCATTCCCACTACGACACTGGTGACGACCGGCCCGGCGGTCCGGTATCCACAGCTTTGCCCACAGCACGGCAGGCACACACTGCGCCGGATGACCGTAGTGTCACGCGAGGACACGTGAACGCCCGCGGGGGAGTGGAGTTCCCGAGATTTGAAGCAAGGCACTATTAACCTGCCTCACCGTCAGACGAGTTCATGCCCGGGGGCGGCCAGCCCGCCGCGGTGATCAGTCGCGCCGAACGCCAGCTCCCGGCCGCTGCCGGCTGCGTCGCGAGCCGGCTACCCCGCCCGGCGCGACCTCGTCCCTCGCCCCGCTCCATCCGGGATCACGTTCCCAGGCCATCACGCGGTCGCCATCGATGTCTAAATTAGTTCTAGTAGCACGGTCTCCGGTCGAGCTGGCGGTCAAGGCCTTCAGGATGCACTGCTTCGACCCGGTCAGCGGCTCTCGATCGGGCAGGCAGGCTAGGGCCCGAGCGCGGCCGCGACCGGTATCCGGGCTACCCGGCGCGCCGGGATCGCCGCGGTCAGGCCGGACACGGCGACCGCGGCGGAGACAGCGACCGCCATCGCGGCCGCCGACGGGGGCCTGCCGATCCCGGCGCCGATTCCGTAGACCTGCCCGGCCAGGTTGACCAACCGGGAGGAGAGGGACAGCCCGGCCGCGGCGCCCGCGGCCACGGCGATCAGCGCCAGCACGCTGGCGCTGGTCACCAGCGCGGTCATTACCTGGAGCGGGGTGAGGCCCATGGCCCGCAGCACGCTCACGTCGTGCAGCTGATCTCGCAGGCCCACCGCTGACGCCGTGAACAGACTGGTCAGGCCGATCAGCGCGAGCACGACGATCAGGCCGATGAGCATCATCCGGACCGCGCCAAGCTGGCTCGCCGGATCCGGTACCTCGGCCACGCCGAGCCTGCCGCCGGACAGCGCCAGCAGGGGCGCCACCGCAGCCTGCGCGCTGACCCCGCGCCGCAGCACCAGGCTGTACGAGACCGGGGGCATGGCGGCCCCGGCCTGGCTGAGCGTGTCGATCCCGTAGCCCAGCACCTGCCCGCCGTACTCCGGCTCAATGATCCTCCCCACGATGCGGAAGATCACCGGCACGCCGCCGATCGGCATCCGGACGAGCTCCCCGACCCGCAGGTGCAGCACGCCGAGCAGGCCCTGGCTGGCCACGGCCTCGCCCGGAGCGCGGTAGAGGCGGCCCTGAGCCACTTCGAACGGGTATGGGCGGGCGGAGGTGCCCATTCCGAGCGTGGTGATCGTCGTGGTCTCGCCTGGCAGCAGCGCGTCCGTCCGCACGCTCGGGTACGCCGCCGCGACCTCCTTGTCGGAGGCGATGATTGAGCGGGCCCGGGCCGCACTCAGCTGCCTGGGGCTGGCCGTGAGCGCGGCGGCGAGGCCGATGTCGGCCGGATGATGCTGGACGTCATCGACCGTGGCCGCGAACCCGAGGCCGATGGTGATCATCGCCATCGACACGGCGAGCCCGCCCACGGTCAGGGCAGCGGGCAGGCGGCGCAGGAAGGCGGCGCGCGCGCCGAGCACTACGGCGGGCGGCAGCCGCGACAGCAGCGCGGCGCGGGCCAGCCGGGACAGATGGCCAGCCGGCGGCGCATGCCGGACGGCGGCGACCGGCCGGACCCGGCCGGCGCGCCAGCCGGGAGCCGCCGCGGCGAGGATCACCGCGAGCTCGGTGCCGCCCGCGATCAGGGCCACCCAACCTGCTGGAAGCGGCGCGAGGGCAGGCACGACGCTGGCAGGCAGGCCCTGCAGCAGCGGGCCGGCCAGCAGCCGGGCTGCGGCCAGCCCGGCGGCCGTCCCGGCCAGGCCGAGCGCCGCGTGCTCGGCCAGCACAACGCCCATCACCTGCGCCGGAGAGAACCCGAGCACTTTCAGCGTGGCGAGATCCTCCAGCTGCACGAGCACCCGCGCGCCGGTCGCGTTCGCGATCACGACCACTGCCGCGCCGAGCGCTACCAGGCCGAACAGTGCAACTACGGCTACGGGGGAGCGGTGTCGGTGGCGCTCATGGTGATGGCCCTGATCATCGCCGCGATCTACGTCACGGCGTTCCGGACCGAGCAGGTGCTCTGAGGAGGCCCAGATGAGCGCAGTCAGCACCGCAGCCCGCCGCGCCCGGGCGGGCAGGCGCCGAATCGATCCGCGCCGGGCCGCGGGCCGGTCGAGCTTCTACCTGCTGGTCACGATCTTCGTCGTGGTGAGCCTGTTCCCGTTCTACTGGATCGTGATCACCGCGCTGAAGACCCAGGGGGAGATCAGCGCGGGGACCACCAGCCTGCTGCCGGGCTGTATCACCTGGGGCAACTTCTCCACCGTCCTGACCCAGGGAACATTCGTCCGGTCCCTCCTCAACAGCGTGATCGTCGCCGTCGCGACCACGGTCCTCACGGTGATCGTTGCCTCGCTGGCCGGGTACGGGCTCGCCCGGACGAGGATCCGCGGCAAGCGCGCGGTCCAGGGATTCCTTCTGGTTGCCGGGTTCTTCCCAGTGATCGCGATGGTCGGCCCGCTGTTCATCAGCTACCGCAGGATCGGACTGCTCGATAACCTGGCCGGCCTGGTGATCGCGTACTTCATCTACACGCTGCCGCTCGCCACCTGGTTCCTGGCGAGCTTCTTCAGCCAGATCCCGCGCGGGCTCGAGGAGGCCGCGATCGTCGATGGCGCGACCCGGCTGCAGGCACTGCGGCGAGTCATCGTCCCCGTTGCGGTTCCGGGGATCTTCACGGTCGCCATCCTGGGGTTCATCCTCTGCTGGAATGACTTTCTGCTCGCCCTGTCGTTCATCACCAGCCCGTCGAAATACACCGCGCCCCTCGCGATCGAAGCGCTCGGGCAGAGCCAGTATCAGACGTTCTACAACCTCATCGACGCGGCGGTGGTGGTCATCACGCTCCCGGTCGCGCTCATCATGCTCTTCGCGCAGCGGCGGATCATCTCCGGGCTCACCGCAGGCTCCTTCCGCTGACTGCGCTGACCCTCAGGCCAGCAGGCGGCCGATCACCATCCGCTGGACCTGGTTGGCCTCCCGATGATTTGCAGCACCTTGGCCTCGCGCATGGCGACCACGCTGGCGGTCACCGTCTGGGACTGCCGCCTCGTTTGGCAGCAGCCAAGGGGGGTGGGCGGGATTATCTGGTCGGTGGTGGATCGGTGCTCTGGCCGGGGTGAAGGAGCGCGCTGATCGCACAGGTGTCGGTAGGTTGCCGTTTATGGCCAAGCGCGGACGGCACCCGCACAACCGTAAGCGGCAGGGCAGGCAGGATCCGCACATGCGGCGGACTCGTCCCGCGGCAGGGCACCGGCACGGCGCGGGCGATTTGGTGACCGACGTCCGCCAGCAGCTGGCCAGCGGCGAGCCGCTGGGCTTCCTCGCCTACGTGAGCACCCTGCTGGCCGCGGTTGACCCGCGCGGGGAAAGCCCGTTTGAGCGCGGGCGGGCTGACGGGACCGAGAGGGTCGGGCTGCCGACGTTGCTGGAGTCGTTCGCCGAGGTGGTGCTGCCCGAGACCACCGCGTTGCTGGCCGCCCTGGCCGAGCTCGGCCCGGACGAGCTGACCCGTGCCCGGGCCCGGCGGGCCCTCGCGGCTCGTACGCATCCGCTGCCGGACTGGCTCGCCCGGCTCGGTGAGGCCTTGGTGTACCGCGCGGTGGAGAGCACGCATGTGCTCGGCGACGGGGACAATGTGCTGCTGGGTGCGCGGCTGCCGGGGCATGAGCTGACGGCGTGCATTTACATCGACCACAACCTGGGCACGGTGGTGAAGGACGCCTTCTCTGCCCCCAGCCCGGTCAGCGACGTGGCGGGGCGCCTGCGGGAGGCGGCGGACGACCCGGACATCAGCTACCGCGAGCTCGGCCTCGCCGACGCGCGGGCCCGGGTAGCCCAGGCGATCGAGGTGGGGGCGATGACGTTCCCGCCGTTTGAGACCGAGACCTGGCCCGCCTCGCGGCCGCTGACCGAGTGGCTGCTGCGGTTGATGCCCGAGGGCGGGACCGGCTTCGTCCGGCCGAGGTGGGGCAAGACCAGGCGGAAGAAGCTCGCGGACCGGTTCTTCGGCTCCGTTTTCGGCACGCCGCTCGACGACGCCGGCCACCGCGATTTGCTGGAGCAGTTCCTGTGGTTTGGCACCGACTACGGGCCGGGCGACCCGCTGCGGTGGAGCCCGGTGGCGGTGGAGATCTTGCTAGCCGACTGGATCCCCCGCAAGATCGTCGCCGATGCCTCCTACCTCAGCAAAGCCCCCGAACTGCTGCGCGCGTTCATCCGGTTCTGTCACGCCGAGGGCAAGATCCGGCCGGAGCTGACCGGCCAGACACTCGCCGCGGTCGACGAGCACGAACTCGAGTACCAACGGGTGATCTGCTCCCCGCGGCCGCAGGGGCCGATGGCGCTGCTCGCCCAACTGGGTGTGCTCGGCGACGAGGAGCCGCCGGCCGAAGAGCCGTTCGATTTCCACCGGCACTTTCTTGACCAGCTCGCTGAGGAGGTTGGCGGGCAGGACGCGCTGGACTCGCTGGACGGCACACCCCTGCCGCACGAGGAGTTCGCCTGGGACCAGGTACCCCCAGATCTGCGCGACCGGGTTGCAGATGTGCTGGCCGCCTGCGACCGGTGCTGCGACGGCCTGCTCGGCGCCGAGTACAAGACGGCGTGCCGCCGCCTGCTAGCCCGGGCCGTGCCGGGCCTGTCCAGCCTGCTGGGCGGGACAGCCAAGCCCGAGGTGATCGCGGCAGCTGTGTGCTGGGTGATCGGCAAGGGCAACCAGGTCCTAGGCCAAGGGCCCGGCGAGTTGCGGGTCAAGGACCTAATGAGCTACTTCAGCCTGGGCCAGTCGAGCGTCGCCCAACGCGGCTACAAGATCATGCAGGCAGCCGGAATCGTGCCCGCCAGCGCCTACCCGGCGGTTCGCCTGGGCTCGCCTGGCCTGCTGGTCTCTGCCCGCAGGCGGCGGATCATCGAACTGCGCGACCGGCACCGCGCCGCCCTCGGCGATCAGCGCCGTGCATGAGAGCCTGATCGGGTACCAGTCGTGACACCCAAAGGTCGTGACACCCAAAAGAGGACCGGATACAGCTGAAGAGGGCCGGATACAGGTAACGGGCTCCCAGCAGGATGGGCGGGATGCCAGACAGGGAGCGCGTTTAAACGTCTGTTATCCAGGTACTTGGCGGCTGTGTACGATCCCCGGGAACCGCGGCGTATCCGCCGGGTGGGTGGTAAGTCACGAAAATCGCATCGGTTTTGCTCGCAGTGTGGCTGATCATCGCCGCCATTGCCGGCGCCCAGCGCCATTACTGGAGCACTGAGCCTGCGAACTGCGCTAAAGCGGGGACGATAGCGGTCACTATCCTGGCCGGCCCGCTGAACTACTTCGGCATGAACCCGAAGATCTCCTGCACGGCGCCGAAGCCGAGCCAGTGATGACCCGGACCCGGAGGAAACGCGGATGCTTGCGATAGCTGCTGCCATCAGTTTTCGCCATCGCGTTCATCATTCGCGTCACCAGAACGGCCACCGACGTCGTGTTCGCGCCCGACAGCCTGCTGCTGGCGGGCCTGGCCCTCCTGGCCCTGCATCAGGCGGGCATCGGTACCAAGTGGCGTTACGGTCGCTGACGCAGCCAGGACGCTCAAGCCGTCGGGGAGCGGGAGGGCGATTCCCCGGCCACTCAGGTGCGGTAGGGACGATTCCTGGCCGCCGCTGGCCGAGGAAGGCGCGTTGGCGACATGCCCGATAGCTATTGCCAGGTCATGGGCTGCCGGTCGTCGGCGCGGACCACGTCCGGCAGCAAGTTGCGCATGACATACTCCTTCCGGAAGAAAGCAACGTAACGGCCAAGCGCCTCGGCTTATAACGTCTTGTCTTAGCCGTATTTCTCTCTCGTACCACGGAAGCGTCACCTCAGTATGGATTGGTCGTATCACCTCATTCATGACGGATCCCCGGAAGCACGCCTACGCAACGGCGTTATGCGGCCCCGTGGAGCTTCTCGGCGTCGGCTCGGGCTTGCGGGTGGCTCGCTTGGGCGGCTGCCTCACGTTCGGCTTCGGCGTTGATTTCGCCGCCGACGAGCACCGCCAGCCCGGTGAGGTAGAGCCAGAAGATGAGGATGGCCACGCCGGGGAAGGCGCTATAGGTCTTGCCGTAGGTGCCGAAGCTGGTCACGTAGAACGAGAAGCCCAGCGAGGCGAGCAGGAAGATGGCCATGCCGATAACGCCACCCGGGCTGACCCACTGCCAGCGCGGTCATGACCGGTTCGGTGCGTAGAAGTAGCAGCTGATCTTTGCCAGACCTGACCACGGGTCCACGCCGCCACCACCCCGCTGATGGCGATGATCATGCACCCGAGCACGCACCCCACGCCATTCAAGGCCAGCAGGCCACCCCCCAGCATCCCCAGGCCAAGTCCCCCTGCTTGCCCTTGTGCGTCATCTCTAGCCGAGCGAGCTTCAGCTCGTCACGGACGAGTACCGAAACTTGCCCGTCCAGCGCTTCGTGCAGCCCTTTACGTCGTGGCAGTACCAGCGGACACTGTCACAGGCGCTGCCACCGTCGGCCACCATCTGGGTGACGGGCAGGCGGATCCCGCACATCCAGCAGGGCTCGACGGCGGGCCCCGCCCGGGCGGGAGTCAGATTGCTGTAGTCAGCCATGATCAGTTCACCTCCGGAACCGAGGCGATCGCGGTCCGGCCCTCCTGAAACCGCGCAGGAACCCAGCTCGGCACCGTGGCTGGACCGACAACCGTTCCGGCAGTCTGGCATGCAAGCGAGGCCCCAGGCTACTTTTCGCGAACTGGGCCATCACGACAGAACGGACGCGGCTGCAAACGGGCCGGGATGAGCAGGATGCTCATGCCCTACCTGGCCTCATCGGCCCGTGGCCCAGCAGCGACCAGGTACCCGGCGTCCTGCATCCGGTTCAGAATCGCGATGTGCTGCAGCGAATCGCGGATCTTCGATCAGGGTCCGGTTTGCGGCGCAGCCGGACCGGGGCGGTGCAGCAGCCCACCCACGTGCCGCCGCCGTCATGATCACCCCGCTGGCCGGCGCGGCGCGGGTAACTGTCGAGCAGCAGCGCCACCCGTGCTCGCTCTCAGCGCGGGCCCGCCCGGTCAGGCGCGCAGGCGGTCCAACACAGGTACCCCACGACGCCGCATCGGGCTGGGTCGTGCCCCGGGCCGGCGGCTGTGTGCGTTCGGCTTCATCAGTGCTGAGGTCGCGGTCAGCCAGAGCGCGGAGAACAGGAGGCTGGCGAGGACATCGGTGGAGTGCTGTGCCGCGTAATTCGGACCACCGGCTCGCGTTCCTCGAAACGCTGTGACCATTTCGATGTCGCATGCGTGCTCACTCCCGCAGACCCGCAGCCGTTTGTGCACGCTTGCGGAGCTTGCGTATCGCGCGCCACGCCGCTACCGGATCCGCACGACGACCCATTTGTGCAGGCAGTGGCCGGCCAGGCAGAGGATGGTGGGGGTGCGGTCGAGCCAGATCGTGTGACGGACGTCGGTTTCTGCGAACAACACCCGCCCCGACGGGCCGCCAGCGCGCGGCTCCGCGCGCACCAGCCAGGTCTCGACGGTTGTGATCGTAGCCGTGCCCAGGTTCGCGGACACAGTGACCGGGCCGACTATCCGGATGGCGGGCACCGACACGTCGACGCGGCGTGGCCATCGTTTCGTCTGCTCGATGAGGAACCGCCGAGCCTGGCCGTAGTAACGGCTCTCCAGCCGGGTCAAGGCGAGCGGCCCGAGCACGGGCTGACGGCCCACCTGGTAGTAAGGCACCCGCGCCAGCAGGGAATCGTTCGCGATATAGGCGTAGCAGACCTCGTACTGATGCCGGCTGACGTGCTCGCAGCCTCGAGACACGACCGATGGCGTGCTCGAGCCGGACTCCGGCAGGACCGGGACGCTCGCGCACGCCACTGCGATCGTGCACATGGCGGCGGCCATCGCTAGGCCTAATAGCCTGGTCATCGCGCCTCCTCATGCTGAGCCCGATAGCGGCTTTAGTGCCGGGTGGCCTCACGCCCTGGAAACGTCACGTCTGTGCCGCATCCGGTGGCCCGGTTTGCACGACAGGCTCAGATTTGCCGACGCACAGGGCAGAGTTCCGGTATCCGGTAACGCTGCCCGGACGCGCCGGAAATATTCTTGTTCGCTGCCCATCCCGCGGAGGGTGAGCGTGCCTGGGCGCGTGCCGATGCGCCAGCCCCGCTGCCCGCTGAGCAGCGTGAGCGACGAACGGACCCCGGCGCGGCACGGTGGTCAGGCCGCGCGGTGGCTCATTCCAGCGGCCCGGGTAGGCGGCCGCCGAGCAGGACCGCAGTCAGTGGGATCACATCGGGATCGACGAGTGCCTGTCTGGTCCGGCTGGCCGTGAAGAAGTAGTCCGGGGTCCTTTGCGGCGAATCGGTCGCGTTGTCGGCCGGTGCCCAGCTGCGTTCGGGCCGCGGCCGGGCGCGAACGGCGCGTTCTCGTGGGCGAATGGCTCCCGGCTGTACTACTCCAACCTGACCTCGAACTTCCCTGCCGGCGCGGCCTTCAGGGGTTTCGAGGCGATCGCCGTGTCGCATGCCGACAACGTGGCCGCGGCGGCTGCGAATGACGCGTCGGCCTGGAGCAACCCGGTGGTGATGGCGAGGCCAGGGTCCATAATGGCCCGCCCCAGATCCCGCGGCTACGGGCTCGGCTGCCTCTACGGCACGATGACCAAAGGCGCCGGCGAGTGGCGGGCCAGGCCGACCGCGACCGAACCGACCACGCGGTGGGTGGCGTGGGACGAACTGCCGACCATGATGACCACGGTCTCACCCGGGTGGGCGTCGCGGATGGCTGTGGCCGCCGCGATCAGCTCATCGGCGATGATGCCCTGGCGCCGCTCGAACTCCCAGGTCTCCCCGGTGGCGCGCAGCTGCTCGGCGGCCTGGGCGCGGAGCCCCTGCTCGATCTCGTCGAAGCCTTCTTCCATTTCGGCGATGGCGCCGGGTGACAACATGACGAGGCTGGACAGGTGAGCCACATACACGACGTCGATGCGGCCGGTCCGGCCCTGCATCAGGCGGACTGCGGCGTCGAGCGCCCGGCTGGCGGGAGGAGATCCGTCATACCCGACCAACAGGTGCAGGAACCCCGTGGGCGGCGGGGCAGTGGTCATGGTGGTAAAGGCTAGTCCCTGCAGCATTTCGTGGTGTCACCGGGTAATTGGGGGATCAAGCCCCGTGCGGAGAGATCAGCGCCCGGATCAGCCGGATCTGGCGTGTCCAGATCATGATCTGTACTGAATCAGCCCGGCGGCCGTCGCGTCTCCTGGGCACAAAAGCCGCCCCCTACTCCCCAAATGATCGGAGGGTGAGGTTCGCATGCGCGACAGCCCAGGCAGGTCCGCCGAGGCCGGCACCGCGACCCCGAGCACGGTCGACGCCGACGCCTTCGGCAGGCCGCGGCTGCGCGCGGCCTGTTCTTGCTCGAGGGCCCCAAGATGCGCCGGGGCCTGCTGGATCTGATGCCGGCGGACCGGGCGGCGTACTACTCGCGGGTGGTCGGCGAGATCAGCCAGTCGACGACCGGCTACGCGCTGGGCAACCTCCTGACGTCTCTGATCGCCGGCGCGGTCGTCTTCGTCACGCTTACCGTGCTCGGGGTTCCCTTCCCGCTGTTGTGGGCGCTGTGGGTAGCCCTGGTCGATTTCCTGCCCATGATCGGCGGCGCGCTGGCCGGCATCCCCACGGTCCTGTTCGCCCTGGCCCACTCGCTCACCGCGGGCATTGTCACCGCGGCCGCGTTCCTCGCCTACCAGCAGATCGAGAACCACGTGCTGAACCCCGTGATCATGAGCCGCACGGCAAACGCTAATCCACTGCTCCTCCTCCTGTCGCTCCTGGTCGGGACGTCGATCGGTGACTGGGTCGGCGGCTTCTTCGGCAGTTTCGTGGCGGCACTTCTGTCCATCCCGGCCGCGGGCGCCCTGCAGGTCATCGTCCGGGAAGTGTGGCATCCCAGCGCGTGGCAGGAAGCATCCGACGGCGAATCGCCACCGGAACTGGAGCCCGCGGTCCACGTGGAGCAAGCATCGGAGCCGGGCCTGGCCTAATGACGGCGCCAGTCGGCGAGCTGCCGTTATGGAAATTCAGGATCTTTATCCCTAACGGATGGGGCGTGCGCCGGCTCGGCGCTGCGAGTGGCCGCCGCGGAGGCCGGCCGCAGCACGTGCGAGCCGAGCCAGCGGCTTGCCCGCAGCGCGAGTTCCACGTCGTGGCGGCTGTCGCCCACCGACCGGCCGAGACTCTCCTCCGCCTTGCGGATCCGGTACTGGACCGTGTTCTTGTGCAGCACCAGCTGCTCGGCGGTCGTCTTGTAGCTGCCCCTGCTCTGCAGGAACACGAGCAGGGTGTCACGCAGGCGAGCGTGGTACTCGTCGTCGGTGGCCAGATCGGCCAGCGTGGTGAACACCCAGGCCCGCAGCAGTTCCCCGGAACTGAGCATCATCGCAACGGGCGCGACCTCGCCGAACGTCACCGCCCGCGGCGCGGGAGATCCCGTGAGCGCAACTGCCTGCGCGGCGATGGCCTGCTGGTGGGTGAGGCGGAACCCCGTCGTCCCCTTCGCGGGGTCGCCGAAGGCGAAATGGATGTCGGCGTCGACCCCGGCCGTGCTGGCCGCCGCGGAATCGAACGTGTCGCCGATCCCCAGCGGCAGCCATGCCCACGCGCTCGACTCGTCGCGGGGCAGGAACACCGGCTCGCCGTAGCAGGCCGCCCGCCCCGCGACATGCCTGGTCGCCCGCTCAAGCCGGGTGATCTCGCCGGCGGTGCCCGCCGCATCGCCCGCCCAGCACACCAGGCCCACGTGGTACTGGCGCAGCCGGTAGCCGAGGGTGGCTTCCGCGGCGCTCACGTCGACCCGCTCGCCTGACAGCAGATCGCGGAGCCGGGCGGCGCGAGCGGCGCTCAGGTTCCGCAGCCAGTTCTCCCTTTCCTGCGTATAGGCCGCGACCATCTCTTCCGATGTCTGGTCGATGTAGCCAGCCACGATTTTGGACATGCTGAGCGTGGTGGCGGTTATCATCGCGGGGTCATCGGCCTGCCGGGCCAGCTCCTTGACCAGATAGCCGGAGAAACACGCGTGCCCGAGCCGGTAGGCGCGCAGCAGCGCGGTCAGAGGCGTGGCGCGCTGCGCCAGCCGACGCGCGTATTCCAGGGCCGCGGCCGGGGCATGCACGGCGGCCAGGTCGATCCGGTGCTGCATTATCTGCAGGCAGGTGTCGACGTTACTGCGGACGCTAGAAGCGTGCAGGGCAAGCACCAGCTCGTCGTCGCGTAGCTGCGGTATCTCCCGCAGTATCACTTCGTAGACGTCCTCGTGCACCTCGGCGGCCCGGCGGCCTACCGCCGCGGCGACCTCGGACATCAACTCGGCGACCGCGGGACGATCGATGTCCACCAGCGGATTCTTACACATCCCGGCGAGCTTGCCGAGCCGGCACAGGCGCAAGCGGGGAATTCGCCGATTGCGCGCGCCTATGGCACGACAGCCAGCGCCGCTTTGTCAATTGCTGGCCGACCGGGCGGACTGGCGGATGAGAAAGCAGTTCCTGGCCAGTCAACGGAAGGATATGCAATGAGCCAGACCAAGGACATCCGCGACTCAGTGGAACAGGAGCTTATCTACGACCCGCTGGTCGACGCGTCAGATATCACGGTGAAGAACATAAACGGGGAAGTCGCACTGAACGGCACCGTGCCCAGCTACCCGCAGTACCTGGAAGCGGCCGCGGCGACGCGGCGCGTCGCGGCCGTCAAGAACGCATACAATCACCTCGAAGTGGCGCTGCCGCCCGGGGATTACCGTGACGACCCGACGCTAACCACGATGGCGAACAACGCGCTCACGCTGAACATCACCGTGCCGGACGGCGTCGAGGCGACGGCGGAGAACGGCAACGTGACGCTGACCGGCACCGTGAAGTACGGAACCGAGCGGGCCGCGGCCGAGCAGGCGGTGGCCGGGCTGACCGGCGTCCGCAACATCAGGAACGACATCGAGATCAGCATCGACGCGGACCCGGTCGACGTCACCGTACGCGTCCAGGACGCGCTGGACCGCTACGCGCTGATTCCCGATGACAGCGACGTGGAGGTGGACACCAGCGGCAACACAGTCATGCTCTCCGGCGTCGTCCGCACCTGGGCCGAGCACGACGCGGTGGTGGACGCGGCGTGGATGGCCAGTGGCGTCTACGGCGTCCGCGACAACCTCTACGTCACCGGCTGACCGACGGCGGCAGCGGTACGCCGGCCCCGGGCGGAGCTATGTGCCCCCGGGCCGGCCGACTGCTGCAGCGGCAGATCGGACAGCCGGGCCCCCGGGTTCAGCCCGCCGCGGGGATGTGCGCGCGGCACGACGGCCGTCCGCAACATCGGTCTGCTCGCCCGATGGCCGGCGCCGGGCAGGCCGGTAGCGTCTGGCCGTGATGATGAAAGCCGACATAAGGCAAGCCGAAATAAGGCAAGCACAGACCGAGCCGGTATTGCTGCCCAAGGCGGGGGCGCCGCTGGCAATCGAGCTGCGTCACCTGCGTTACTTCGTGGCGCTCGCCGACGCGGGCAGCTTCACCCACGCCGCGGAGCGGATGTTCATCGCCCAGCCGACCCTGAGTCAGCAGATCCGGCGGCTCGAAGGGATCGTCGGCGCGCCGCTGCTGCAGCGCCGCCGCGAAGGCCTGCGGCTCACCACGGCCGGCCATGTGCTGCTTGACGCGTCCCGCACCGTGCTCTCGATCGTGGATCATGAGGTTAACCGGACGCGGCAGGCCGCAGGCTTGGGACAGCAGCGCCTGCGGGTGGTCGTGCCGCCCCGGCTGCCGGACTGCCTGGCGGTCGAGGCCGCCTCTGCGCTGCGATCGGCGGCTGCCGGCGCGGTCGCTGAGATCGCCTGGATGGAATCCCCGCTAGACGCCGAGTTCTCGCTGATCCGGCAGCGCCGGGCCGACGCCGGCCTGGGTTGGCTGACGACCGGCCCCGAGGCGTTGCCCGCCCCTCTCGACGCCATGAGCATCGAGGAATTCGAACCCGACGTGTGGATCCCGTCGCAGCACGCGGCGGCGCGCCGCGGGACGATCAGCCTCGACGAGATGGTCCGCATGAACGTCATCCACGGGCCGCGCCGGGAGGAGCCGGGGACCTACGAGGCCTGGGTGCGGGTCCTGCGGACCGTGGATCCGCGCTTCGAGTTCACCGATCCACCGTTCCGGCACTCGCTGCCCATGGCCCTCTCCTTCGCAGCGACCGCGGACCGGCCCACCGCCTTGCTGACCGGCCCTGCCGTCATCGCCGGAAGCCGACCCGCGCTCATCCGGCTGCCCCGGCCGACGGCCACCCAGGACATGGTCCGGGTCGGCCTCGAGGACCATCCGCTGACCGCGACGGCGGCCCTGGTGTGGAACACCGACCTGCCCCGCCCCCTCCAGCAGATTCTCTTCGACACGGCCGACGACCTCGCGCCGCAAGCACCATCAGCGCCGTCACCGCCGGCGCGGTGCGCCGGGCAAGAGCCCGCGGCTATCCGCTCATAGGCAGCGGGTGTTGGCCGAGCACCACCGTCGCAGCCTTCACTGGTTTCTAGCCCTACCACGAAAGGAACTGTCATGTTCAAATCACTGTCCACCTCGCTGATCTTGCGCGGCGTTCTGGCCGTCATCGTCGGGATCGTCGCCATCGCCTGGCCGGGCGTGACGATCCTCGCGCTGGTCATCCTCTTCGCCATATACGCGTTCATGGACGCGGGCCTCGAGGGTGCGCGGGCGTTCAGCAGCCGCCGCGCGGGACCGGTCTTCGGCCACCTGCTGCTGGGCCTGATCGATCTCGCCGCAGGGATCGTGGCCCTGGTGTGGCCAGGGCCCACCGCGCTGGTGCTGGTCGTCGTCGTGGCGGCCTGGGCGTTCGTCGGCGGGTTCTTCGAGCTGTTCGCGGCGTTCCAGAGCGGGGAGAGGGCCGGGACGCGCGCGATGTTCATCCTCGGCGGGCTGGTGTCGATCGCGTTCGGCGTGGTGCTCGGCGCCCGTCCCGACATCGGCGCGGTGACCCTGGCCCTGCTGTTCGGCCTCTACAGCCTGGTCTTCGGCGTCTCGCAGATCACGATGGGGATCGAGGCGCGGAGCACGGGAAGGGCTCTGCATTCGGTCACGGCCGACGCGGCCTGAACCGCGCCCTGTTTCGCGCTGTATCGGATCGGGTAGATCAACCTCGCGAACCCGGAGGGCACGCTCTGTGCATCACTGTGCGGACCGGCCCGGGGGCGGTCTCGACCTCGGCTACGCACGCGTGTCGACCATCAAGCAGTCCCTGATGCGCCAGCTTGACGCACTGGCGGCCGCAGGCATCCCCGACGAGCGGATCTACACCGACAAGAAGACCGGCGCAAGCATCGATCGCGCGGGCCTGACCGAACTGTTGAAGTTCGCCCGGCCCGGCGACACTATCGTGGTCCACACCCTGGACCGCATCGGCCGGAACCTGCGCGAGGTGCTTAACCTCGTCCACGAACTTTCGGAGAAGGGCATCGGGGTGCGCTCACTGGCCGACTCCCTGCCGATCAACACCACGGACGAATGCATGGGCCGCATCGCCTTCCTGCTGCGGGCGCTGTTCGCCGAAATGGAACGCATCTTCACCGCCGAACGCTCCGCCCACGCCCGTGCTGTCGCAGAAGCCGCCGGCCGTCGCATCGGACGGCCCATCGCCCACCCCGAAGACAAGATCGAATACGCTCGGCTGCTCAAATCAGAAGGCCGCACGCTCGGCCAGATCGCCGGCAAGATCGGCACCCCAAAGACATCGCTGCATCGGTACCTTCGCGGAGTCGGCCCCGCCACCGTTTCAATCGCAACCCCTGATGGCATTAGATACGCAACAGGCGGGAGTCATCGGCCGCAAATGACTGGCAAGCGAACTCGCACG
>WNFJ01138594.1_pt2 | contig 22871 bp, 14 predicted proteins | sample 5400461 | NCBI WGS metagenome assembly WNFJ01 (sample SAMN13153349, study PRJNA577476) | soil metagenome | isolation source: 115 cm saprolite on Douglas fir-dominated hillslope | place: USA:California | collected 2013-09-17
GTGGAGGAGAGCGTGAGGATCGCCTCGTCGGTGGTGCAGCAATTTGCCAGCATGAATTTGCCGCTGTTCAATACCACGCTTTGAGCATCGCCGATTGTGGACCATCCAGCCGGCGGCGCCATCGCTGTCCATTTGTTAGTGAATGGGTTATAAATGGCGCCCAGAGTTGTCCAGACCGCGCTACAAGCGTTGTATTCACCGCCCATGACGATGAACTTTCCGTTGGGCAAAACAGCCGAACCGAAGTAAAGCGGGTTGTAGCCCGCGGGCATACCGCCGATCATGCTCCAGGTTCCATCGACGTAACTACCGGCGCTGTTCGGGGTAAGGCGGTACCAGGTGCCTGTAGCAGAGCAGCCGGAATCGAGCGCAATGACGGAGCCGTCAGTGAGCAGCTGGATATGACCTACGCCGTTCGGAGACGGAGGGGCTGCGACGACCTTCGTCCATGTTCCTGCGGTAAATGGTTCCTGGGAGCTGGCGATACCGGACCAGGCCGTTAACGCAAGCAGCGCGATTCCGAGAGTTCGGAACACTTTCATTATTGAACCTCTCATTTTTTCGATTGTGCGAAACCTGGCTTCGGAGGCGGATCTCGATTGACTTGCTCCTCACCGATGCAGAGCGAGTTGCCGGAGGCCGGACCGAAATCCCAAAGTCGCGGGATTATAACTCGGGGGCGACGGCTTTTCACCGTTTGTCACGCGAAATTCATAACTATTTTTTAAGACGTTCGTGAGATGCAAGAAACTGCAACTTCTTATAGTGCCAAGTTGCAAATTCTTGCAATGACAGCGCACTGCACTGCCGATCTGGAGAGAAGGGCCGCTACGTCGATGCCTCGGCGTGAGCGCTGCCCGATTGCATGGCTCGCTATTCTTCGTCGGTTTGCGGATCTTCGGAGGACAGGTTTGACTGGAGATTGATCTCCGAAAGCCCTGCCTCTCGCAGTTGGCGATTCAGTGCGGGCAGATCGGAGGCCTTGAATTCATTCCAGCGTTTCATCACATCGCCGTTGTCGCGCTCGATGATCTTCAATGCCTCCATCTGAGCAGATGTCGGCTCCGAATCGACCTGCCATACCTGCGCGTACAGGGTACTCGCTTGTCCATTTACTCGAGTCAGAGTGACTTCGTCGGAAGGCGGTGCGGAGGCACTGCCCGAAGCACCCAGAACGGTGGACAGCTTTTTCTGCAAAGTGTCCAGGGCGTCCTTGGCCGCCGCGTTGGAGCGCTCGCTCAATTTCTGCATCTGGCCGCGAATGGAGCCGCCCTGAAGAACAGCTTCGGAGCTTTGGCTTACGATTGCAGCGAGGCGAGTTTCCGCCTGGAATTTTTTCTCCAGGGAAACTGTCGATGTCTTTACGCGAGGATCTATTTTTAGCGTTACCGGCGCGGTGTGGCCCTTGCCATTCACGGTGAGCCGCACCGAGTACTGACCCGGCACGGCTGACGGACCGAGCGGCGAGCGAGGTGTGTCGTGGGGAACTGCGGCGATGGGATATTCGTGCCGGATGGAAGCGGGCGCAGTGTAGTGCAGATCCCAGACCCAGCGGTGCATACCGGGGTCGGTCGGGAGAGATCGAAACGGACGCACCCAGTACGGAGGAATCAATTGTTTCTTCAGTTCCGCTTCCGATACCGGGGGCTGGTCTGCGCTGGAGAAGCGCCGCACGAGTTGTCCCTGCGCGTCCAGGATTTCTACGGTTACCGGGCCGGAAGCGGCACGCGGAAGATAATAGTCGATGATTGCGCCATCCGGCGGGTTCGTGGCTGCCGGCTCATCCGGCGGAAGTGGAGTGTCTGTGTTCGTACTGCGCGGGACGCGGTAAGCCGACGCGGGCTTGAAAAGATGAGGCTCGGAGTTTGCCAGCGATTGTGTAATCTCGCGCAGCGATGCGATGTCATCCAGTATCCAGAACGAGCGGCCGTGGGTGGCCACGATGAGGTCGTTGTCATGGATCCAAAGGTCGCGCATGGAAGTGTGCGGGAGATTCAGTTGCAGCGATTGCCAGTGATCTCCGTCGTCGAATGAAACCCACACTGAGTTCTCGGTACCGGCGAACAACAGGCCCTGGCGCACGGGATCTTCCCGCACCGTATCTACGGGGCCGAAGTCCGGGATGCCAGCGGTGATGAGCTTCCAGGTCTTGCCGCCATCGTGAGTGCGGTAGATGTATGGGTGAACGTCGTCGATGCGGAAGCGGCTGACCGAAGCGTAAGCGGTTTCTTCATCGAAATGCGAGGCAGAGATCTGGGTGACCTTACTCCACGGAGTCAGCTCTTTCGGAGTGATGTCATTCCACTTCTTGCCGTCGTCGCGGGTCAGCCAGATGAGTCCGTCGTCGGTTCCGGCCCACAGTGTGTTCACGTTCTTGAAAGAGGGCGCGAGCGCATAGATCACTCCCCGCTGCTTGTCGGCACCCTTGGGGACAAGGTTGCCAACGCTGGCCGGAACGCCCGGGTTCTCGCGCGTGAGATCGGTGCTGATTGTTTGCCACGAGCCTCCGCCGTCGGTGGTCTTGAAGAGCACGTTGGTGGCGTAATAAAGGATATGCGGGTCCACCGGGGAAAACATCAGGGGCTCGGTGCGGTCTACCCGATACTTGCTGCTGCGAACCGGGATGGGAGTGACGTTTTGCACCTGGCCTGTGGTCCAGTGATATTTGGACACTTCGCTTCTGCCGCCACCGTAGATAATTTCGGGGTTAAGTGGATCGGGAGCGACGTATCCGTATTCAATTGCCCCTACGGGATGCCATTCGCGGATGGTAATTTCACCATCGTTGCCGCGACTGGAAATGCAGACGGAACCGCTCTCCTGCTGGGCTCCGCAAACCTTGTAGGGGAAATCGTTGGTGACAGAGACGTGATAGATCTGCGCTGTGGGCTGGTTGTACCACGAGCTCCAACTGGCTCCGCCGTTGACGGTCACGAGAGCGCCCTGGTCGCTGACAAGAAGGATCACGTTCGGATCCGTCGGGTTGATCCAGAGATTCTGGTAGTCGTCGCCACCGGGTGCGCCGCGAAAGCTTGACCAGGTCTTGCCGCCGTCGCTCGAGCGCATCGTGACCGTGCTCGCACTGTAGACGATGTCCGGGTTCTTGGGATCGACTCGTGGAATCGGCAGATCGCCGCCTCCGATGCGGCCTGAAGGGCGCGGATCTTCGGTCGCCTGCGACCAGTTTTCTCCTGCATCTTCAGACCGATAGACAGCAAGTTTTCCGGTGCTGGTGCCGAGTGTTGCGTACAGCCGCCGAGGCTCGCTGGGAGCGACCGCCACATAGATTTGCGAAAGATCTTTTGGCAGGCCGTTGGTTAATGAGTGCCAGGTGGCGCCACCGTCAGTGGACTTGAACAGTCCACCGCTGGTTCCGTTGACTTGATTGTTGTCCTCCCACGGGCCTTCGCGGGCTTCCCACATGGAGGCGTAGACGACGTCGGGATTCGAAGGATCGATTTCGACATCGGATGCGCCAGTGTTCTCGTCTTTCGCGATTGCCTTCTGCCAGGTTTGACCGCCGTCGGTGGAGCGAAATAGTCCGCGCTCGTTGTTGGGCCCGTACGGGTGACCGAGAACCGCGGCGAAAAGTTGATTCGGATCGCGTGGATCGATCGCGAGCGCTGGAATCTGCTGCCCGTCCCGCAGGCCTTCTTTTCCTGAGCCAAGATGAGTCCAGGTTTTTCCCGCGTCGGTGGATTTGTAGATTCCATTGCCGACAGAAAGATCGGGGCGATGCAATCCTTCCCCACTAGCAACATAAATGATGTTGGGGTCTGAGGGAGCTACCGCGATGGCGCCGATCGATTGCGTCGGCTCGTGATCGAAGATAGGAGTCCAGGTGCGGCCATAGTCATCGGTCTTCCACACTCCGCCGTTGACCTGGCCTACGTAGAAAACATTGGGCTGGGTGGGAACGCCGGCAACGGCCCGCGTGCGGCCGCCGCGAAACGGACCAATCATCCGCCAGTGCAACTCCTGGTAGGTATTTTCGGGAATTTGCTGCGCGACGCTGGAACCGGTCAACTAGAACACAAACGAACACACCAAGGACTCGGTAGGATCGGATCACGTGCCCCCCTCGAACGCGAACAGCCAAACTCCATAGAATAAACTAAAAAGGTGGCGTGTGGGGTGTTAGGCAATCGAATACCTGCGCGGCGATATCCCCCCATCAAATTCATTTAGAAGCATTTAGGCATGGTTGATTTATCATGGGTGCGCCCCGTTTTGCCCAACCATGAATCTCTTATTTTCGACAAAACTTCGCCGCCCTCTGCCAGTCCTACGTAGCTTGTTGGTCCTTCTCTTCTCGACCTCTTTTGCCTTCGGGCAGGCGGTGTCGGCGGAGCAGAAAGTGGCTCCGCAAGCGCAAGGATTGCAACCCATTCTCGGCTACATTTCGTCAGCGTGGGATACGCTCACGCGCTCGGTGACGGAGTGCCAGAGCATTGTTGACCCGAAAATCAAGGTGTCCCCGGTGTTGTATTTGCCCGCGGGATTCCCCGAGCCCCCGGCAGTGCAAAAATTGGCGACGGATTGCAACGTCCGCGTCGAGCACTTGCCGAGGGAGATCCACCATCTGGGCGAGATCGATACGGGGAAGATTCAGCCTCACGGATTGCTCTACCTGGAAAACAAATACGTGGTGCCAGGTGGGCGGTTCAACGAAATGTACGGATGGGACAGCTACTTCATTATTCGCGGGCTGCTGCGGGCGGGACGCGTCGAACTGGCGCGAGGCATGGTGGACAATTTCTTTTTTGAAATCGAACACTATGGAGCGATGCTCAACGCCAACCGCACATACTACCTGACCCGCTCGCAACCGCCGTTCCTCAGTTCCATGTTTGTCGACGTTTACCGGGCGCAAGGAAAGGACGGCAAAGACGGGAATCGCGACACGGCATGGCTCGCGAGGGCATACGCCGATCTTGAAAAAGATTACGAGATGTGGACTCATGAGCCGCATCTGGCGGGACAGACGGGACTCTCGCGCTACTACGATTTTGGTGAGGGGCCTCCGGCGGAGGCTGTGCAGGATGAAACCGGCTTCTACCGCAAAGTCGCTACGTATTTCTTTTTTCATCCCGCCCAGGCGGACGGCTACATCCTGGAGAACAAGCCCGGAGTGACGCAGTCTGTGGCAGGGGCGCCCTACACTCTGCAGGTTTGTAATGCTGCGCGCACCATGGCCCGGCCGGACTGCGATCAAATGCACGAGTTTAAGCTCAGTTCGGATTACTACAAGGGCGACCGCTCCATGCGCGAGTCAGGATTCGATGTGAGCTTTCGTTTCGGCCCTTTCGGGGCCGCTACGCATCATTACGCTCCGGTGTGCCTGAACAGTTTGCTGTACAAAACCGAAAAGGATATGGAGCAGATCAGCCGCTGGCTAGGCCGAAGCGCCGACGCAGAAAAGTGGAACAAGCGGGCCGAAGAGCGTAAGAAGTTGATCGCGCGTTACCTCTGGAACCAGGAGCAGGGTCTGTTCTTCGATTACAACTTCGAGACTAGGCAGCAGTCTTCCTATCGCTATGCATCCATGTTCTATCCCTTGTGGGCAGGACTCGCTACGCCCGAGCAGGCGAAAGCTGTGGCGCGGAACCTGAAGGGATTCGAACAGCCGGGCGGACTTCCGATGGGCACCGTGGACACGGGTGCGCAGTGGGACTTGCCGTACGGGTGGGGAAACATTGAGATGCTCACCATCGAGGGGCTGCGGAACTATGGCTACAACGCTGATGCCGACCGGATTTCCTACGAGTTTCTATCGATGGTGGCGGAAAACTTTCGCCGCGACGGGAACATCCGGGAGAAATACAACGTGGTCACACGATCGTCCGAGTCGCATGTCGAGATGGGCTATCAGATGAACGTTGTGGGCTTTGGCTGGACCAACGCCGCATTTCTGGAACTGCTGCACGGACTGCCAAAGGAGATGGCGGAACGGCTGGAGAAGGAGCAAGGCCAGCCGCTACAGAGCGCAAAGTAAGACGTTGCCGTAGCCGTAGCCAGGGTGCTCAAGACACTTCTGCGAGCGTTCTCTCCAGTCCACCCGGCTTAAGCCCCGGTGTGGCTCCGACCTGGCTTGCCACCCACGCGCCTATGCGATTCGCAGCTTCGTTCATCCGCTGGAGCGAAGCGTCGCGAAGATATTCGTGAACCATGGCCGCGGTAAACGCGTCGCCGGCACCCACGGTATCGGCGACTTTTACTCGAAAGCCTGGGTGAGCGTGACAGGCGTCCGCATTCGCCAGCAGGCTGCCCCCGTTTCCGCGCGTGATGCAGACCAACTTCAGGTTGTAGAGCGCGACCAGACGTTGGGCCGAGAGTTCCTCTGTGCGGTGCTCCAATTCGAACAACTGCATGATCCTGGGCAGTTCTTCGTGGTTTAGCTTAACGATAGTGGCGAGTTTCATCGAAGCGGAGAGAACCTCTGCGCTGTAGAAGCTCTGCCTCAGGTTGACGTCGAACACGCGCAACGCGCCGGGGCGTGTTGCTTGAAGAAAACATCGGATGGTCGAACGGCTTGGTGCTGACCTTTGGGCGAGCGATCCGAAACAGACGGCATCGGCTTGGCTGGCCAGCTTTTGCCAATGCGAGGTCCACTTGAGAAAGTCCCAGGCCACGGCTTCGCAGATTTCAAAGCGCGGCTGACCGGCACGATCCACTTCGACTTTCACGGTTCCGGTGGAGTGTTGAGTGTCTCGTTGAATGAAGTCCGTGGCTAGTCCGAGCTGGCCCAGGCGGCGAATAGCTTCCTCGCCCAGGTCGTCCTGGCCGAGACGGCTGGCTGGTATTCCAGTGTCACCTAACAGGGAGGTGATGTAGGCGAAGTTGGCGGGTGCTCCGCCGAGCTGTTTCCCGGCGGGCAGGAGGTCCCAAAGCAGCTCGCCCAGACCGACGACGGTGTGTCGCGTGCTCGGCATGGCTTCCGCACCTCGGAGGCTGAACCATATTAAATGAAGGGGTCACTTATCGCTGCGCTTGAAAGCACTGCGCCACCCAAAAGCTTTTCCCGCACCAAGCGAATCGTTCGGCACTCAGAGCAGGGTTTCTTCAGCAGTCGGCTAGGGACGCGAATCCTGCGTAGTTTGCAGTTGCTCGGCTAGCCTCAACTCGTTCTCGGCTTCTTCTTTTCTTCCCATATCCCGGTACGCCTGACCGAGCAGGTGATGGGTTGTCGGATTGTTGGGATCCATGGTGGCGGCTCGCTGCAGAGCACGGACTGCGAGTTCGAATTCGCCCTTCTTCTCGAGTACCTTTCCCATGAGGATGAAGGGACCGGTAGAGGTCGCGTCGAGCCAGATCGACCGCTGCAGCAGGCGCTCGGCGTCCTCAAATTTTTGCACACGCGAGAAGGCGTCGGCCAGCTTGTAGTAAGCGGCGGCGTGCCCAGGATTGATGGCGAGTTCTTTCTGAAATTCGGCAATCGCTTCCGGGATTCTCGATTTGTAGAGATACAACTCACCGAGCAAAAAATGAGCCAGCGGAAGTTTGGGGTCTAGGGCTGCGGCCTTCTGCGCGTATTCCTCGGCGACGGGATCGAACTCCTGACGAAACAACATGCGGGCTGTAAATAAATAACTGGCGGCCGAGTCCGGCGGGACGTCAAACATTTTAGCGAATGCCTTACGCGCGCCCGAATAATCTTTGGTTTGGATGTAACAGATGCCGAGGATGTACGAGGCATCAACGTTGGCGCGCGGGTACCAGCCCTGGACTTTCTCGAGCAGAGGGATTGCCTGCGCCGGATACCCATTCAGGTAGTAAGAGAGACCGAGCAACTGTGCTGCCTCGCCGTTGCTGGGATCGGAGACGGTGGCTTTCTTTAAGAATGCGATCGCTTTTACATAGTCGCTCTTTTTGTAGTAGGCGGTTCCGAGTTCCAGGTCGAGACCTTTTGTGTTGGGGTCGCTGGCTTCAAGTGCTTGCAGTTCTGCGATGGCTTCGTCGAGCTTTCCTTGCTGCATCAACTTGCGCGCCTGCGAGAAATCAGGAGGCGTAGAGTGGGATCCTTGCGAAGGTGGGCCGGGGGCGGGCTGCGGAGCCTCCTGCGCCAAGCCCAGTAGGCTAGCCGTCCAAAGAAGCAGCGCAATCCACAGGCAGCAAACGGACGATGAGCGTTGCATCAATTTGGTCCTGACGAATACGGCAGACGCAATTCTTGGTGCCGCGATGTCGCTTAGCAATGCTGCCATTCTATCTTCCTGCGATCTACCTGAGATGGGAGTCGAGCTCAGTGGCGCGATCGAGTTCCCGCGCGGATTCCTGGGCATTCCCCTGCTGTCTCAGAGCTTGCGCCAACTGGTAGTGAGCGGGGGCGTACTGGTCGGCCATCTTGATGGCCGCACGAAACTGCGCAATCGCACCTTCCACATCTCCTGCGGAAAGCAGCCGCCTTCCCGAATTTGTGGCGAACGTTGCGGCCTGGAGATCATTGTTCGCCGTCGTAAGGCGCGATGCCGCCCGTGCCTCCTCCGCGGCAGCGGCGGAGTCGCCCTGCTGGCGCAGCACCGCGGCCAAGGTCGTGTGAGCACCAGCAAAATCGGGTTGTAGGCGAATTGCCTCACGAAGCGCGGCAGCGGCCTCCGGCAGTTTTCCCTCTTGTTTGAGAACCGTGCCGAGCGTGTAATGGGCCTCCGCATAGTTCGGTTGCGCCTGGATTGCCTGCTGCAGCTGCTCGGTCGCCTTTTCAAATTCACCTCTCTGCCAGAAGAGCACTCCAAGAGTGTAGTGCGCATCGGCGAGGTCAGGCTGCAGTGAGATGGCATTTTGCAGTTCCACGACCGCTTTGTCGAGCTGGTCTTTGAGCTTGTAAGCGAGGCCGAGGTTGTAGTGCAACGACGCGTCCGCCGGCGCGAGCCGGATCGCGGCGTCGAGTTCCGTAATTGCGGCATCAAAATCCGTGCGTTGCAAGAAGGCGATCCCTAAATTCCCGCGAAAGGCGCCGTCATTCGGACGGAGCTGCACGGCAGTGCGGAATTTTGCGACGGAACCCTCCGCGTCGCCTTTTTGAAGGAGAGCCAGGCCAAGATCGTTGAAAGCTTCGGGATCGGTTGGTCTCAGCTTTACAGCCTGTTGGAATGCGGCAACGGCGCCATCGGCATCGCCCGCCCGCTGGCAGCTAAGTCCCAGGGCGATCTGGGCCTCAAACCAATCGGGCTTCAAAGTGGCAGTGGTCCGCAACTCCTGCAGAGCTTCCGCATTCTTCGACTGAGCGGACAGAGCTTCTGCGAGGTAGTAGTGCGCCGTGGCATCGCGCGGAGAGAATTCGATCGCCTTCCTCAACTCGACAGCGGCCTCTTCAAGTTGATGCTGTTGCAAGCGGACGATTCCGAGATGAAAGTGAGCCGAAGCCAGGCTGGGCTGCAGGCGCAGAGCCTCTGTGAACGCAGCCGCCGCATCGGCAAGTTGGCTTTGCTGCGCCAGGATCGAACCGAGATCATCCCGGAGGTCGGCCCGCTGGGGAGCGAGATCCACGGCCCGACGCAGTTCCGAGGCGGCCTCGACCTGCGAATTTCGCTGGCTGAGAATGCGGCCAAGTGTACGGTGGGCTTCCGCATTCGCTGGAGCCCCCGTCGCCGCCGTGCGCGCCTCTTTTTCGGCCTCCACAAGATTTCCCTGTTGCTCGAGAATGCCGGCGAGATTCACCTGGGCATCCGCAAAATCAGGCCTGAGCCGAAGTGCCGCCTTGAGATGATTCACCGCGGTATCCAGCTCTGCCTGCTGTGCCAGGACCCAGCCCAGAGCGGCCTGCGCCTCGGCATTCGTGGGCGAGCGCCGAACCGCCTCTTCGAAATCGGCTCGGGCGGAAGTAAAGTCGCCCTTCTGGAGCGCCTGCTGTCCGCGCTGGTAGGCGAGTCGCGCGGCTGAGCGAGTGGGCGAAAGGGTCTGCCCCCACGCTCCGGAGCTCGAAATGAGCATCGCAGCCAGGAGGTAACCGGCAAAAGTGGACCTGCGCTGGGACACGGTAATTTTCAGGAAGAGAAGTGTTTCTCTAGTCGTGAATTATATCCAATGCCCCTGCCAAGATTGGGTGAAAAAGACTTGGAGAGCCGTCGGCTGTGGATGGGAATTTTGCTCCGTTGCAGTTGCTTGGCTAAGCTGCGTAACCCAAACAATGATGCGTTGTGGCAAGGGAGTCTTGAAAGGCTCCCTCGCCACAACGCCGATGTCCGGACCCTAGAAGCTGAGCCGCAGTGCGAACTGCAGGGCTCGCATTTCGGTTCCGCCTTCGAGGCCGGTGATCTTGCCATTGTTGCCGCCCTGGCAGTCGATGCACGGGTTTGCACCGTTGTTTCCGCTGAACGCGTACACAGGGTGGTTGAAGACGTTGAACGCATCCATGCGGAACTGACCTTTGACGCGCTCTCCGATGGGAATGTTCTTTGTAACCGACAGGTCCGAATAGAACCCTCTCGGCCCACGGAAGGAGTTGTGACCGATGTTGCCCAGGCGTCCAATCCCGGGGTCCGTAAACGGGCCGGTCAGAGACGTCAGCGGAGTGAAGAATGTCACCGTGCGAGTGGCCGCATCGAACGAGCCCGCTCCCGTGTGGAAGGAACCTGACCCCCTGTTCGGTCGGCAGATATTTACGTCCTGCTCAGCGCCGCACTCATTCGTGCTGGGCGTCCACGGCAAGCCGCCGCTCCAGTTGGTGGTGTTAGTCAACTGATATCCGCCCACCAGGTAGTTCACAACGCGGCCGGAATTACTAAGGAAAGGCTTGCCCTTGCCGAAGGGTAACTCATAGACCGTGTTAACCACGAAAACGTGATTGCGAACGAAATCGTTGGGTCCATATGCGATTGGGTGGCTGATCGCGTAGTAGTTACTATCGTAGGCATTGGCGTGAGCGTAGGTGTAGTGCGCAATAAACTGAAGGCCTTGGTTGAAGCGCTTATCCACCTTCATTTCTAACGCGTTGTAGCTGCTGCTGGCGTCATTGCCGTAGTAGTTGCCAAGACTGTCCGGGATGCCTGTGCAGACGCCCGCTGAATTCTCGCGGCAGAGCGGGCGGCGCTCAGGAGCTGTGTAGAGTACACCAGTAAGAGGGTTAATCGTCTTGAACCCGAATATTGAAACCGGGTTCACATCATAGTTCGGGCCGTCACCCGCGAAACCGTGTGAGCCCTTGTTGCCCACGTATGCGATCTCCGCTGAGATTGTGTTGGTAACCTGACGCTGAACGGTAACGTTCCATGCGTCAAGCGTCGGCAGTACCTGTTTGATGGGACGAATGTGCACGCCCGAGTCTTGGCCATTCAGGCTGGCAAAAGTGATTTGCCCGTTGGAGGGGATTGCGGGAAAGAGGGGAGCAATGGGCCCCTGCGCAAGAGTGAAGAGCGGAATGAAATTTGGATTGGCCTTCGGAGTGAGTGGGTTTGAGGACGCGTCAATATTCTGTTTTACCAGCACCGGAAGATTCTGAGTTACGGTGTGTCCGAAGTTCGATCCGAACACGCCGATGTCGTAACTCCGACCGTACCCCATACGCACAACCGTCTTTGGAGTTAACTGGTAGGCGATTCCGAGGCGAGGGGCGAAGGCGTTGAGGGTGTTCTTGACGTTGCCGTTCAAGCCGTAGCCGCCGAATCCGGCCACACGGATAACGCCAGTGCCGCTGTTGTCAACGATATTGGCGAACCCTCCGTAGCCTTTCGCAAGCACAGACTCAGGAGTGTAGATCTCCCAGCGTAAGCCGTAGTTTAGGGTCAGCTTCGAGGTTGCTCGATAAGTGTCTTGCCCATAAAAGAACAAGCGTTTCTGCCGTTCGGCAGCGTTGCTGACGTTGGCAAGCGCCGGGTTGTTGACATAGCGCGCTAGCGACGAAACATCGCCTAGTAGGAACGAAGCCAAGTCCAACCCGCCCAAACCGGTGTCCCCACTGGAGGTTTCTTGCGGGCTGAAATTGTATTCGCCTGTCCGATTGTTATCGCTCGGAATACGCAAATTCCTGGCGTACCGAACATCCGCTCCGACCTTAATGATGTGATTGCCCTTCGTCTTAGTCCAGTTGTTGACGAACTGGAATTGATCTTCCTTCTCAGTCAAAGGACAGTTGCAGCGGCCGACGCCGAGGCCATCACCGAAGCTCGAAACAGCGGCGCCGACGCCTCCATTGTTCGGAGCTCCGTTGTTCCCGACCGAGATGTCTGAACCCAGCTGGAACTCACCCAACCCAGCAGTCTTTGGGTCACCGGTGTTAGCGTTAGGAATTCCGAACGCAGTCATTGGAGCACCGCCGTCCGGCTTCTGGGTCTGTGGATTGTATTTAAACCAGCCAAAACGGAAATCGGTGAGCAATGAAGTGCTTAATGTCTTGGTGAAACCCGTGGACAAGCTGTAGTTGTGCGTGATCGAACTGCCCGACAAACCGAGCAAGCCAGAACCCGGCCCGCCAAGCGCCCCCAAGGTTCCCTTCCCCGACAGACTGAAGTAGTCGAGGCTGAACCGCCCGAACACATTCAAAGTCGAACTGGCGGCGAAGTCAATGCGCGTATCGAAGCTATTTTGACTAAATGGCCCGGACCCGGAGCCCAGGAAGTTATTGAGGACGCCGGTGGATGAGGGCGCAGGGAACAAGGCCAGGATTGCACCGGCTTGGGGCGAGATTTTTGTGATCGGTATCCAGTTCGGTTGCACGACGCAGCCCGCGGGACCGCAGAATTGTGTTCTACTTCCACCATTACCTACCGTGGTGCCAGTACTCGGGTCGTAGACTTGTCCACCGCCGTTGATTCCAGCTTTGGTGTATTCACTCAAATTGCAGAATCCGGGCGTGGCACTAGTGGGATTGGTCGCGGGATTGCATGTGCTCTGCGCTAATGACGTTGGGATCGTTAATTGATTGGTTATTCCGCTGGTTTGGCGAGTTCCCTGGTAATCACCGAAGAAGAACAGCTTGTTCTTGATCACGGGACCGCCGACTGAACCACCAAACTGCTGCCAACGCGCTCTCGGAATGAACCGGCCGGTTGTTGCATCACGCTTAAACTGGGTAAAGGGATCGCGCGCCTGGTTTGCGTCGGAGCGACGAAACCAGAACCCGCTGCCGTGGATGTCATTGCTGCCCGATTTGGTCTGTGCAGTCACGACGCCTGCTACGGCCTTGCCAAATTCTGCATCGTAGTTTTGAAGCGCGACCTTGGTCTCAGTCACCGCATCCAGGTTGGGGTTAACAACGATAATGCCGAGAATGGGATCCTGGTTGTCGGTCCCGTCCAATTCATATGCTGTTCCGCTGAAGTGCTGGCCTTGGACAAAGATCTGTTGGCTGCCTTGCGGATTCTCCGTAGCCGCGTGACCCCATGAAAGTTTCTGGGTTCCCGGAGAAAGGAGTTCGAAGCTGGTGAAGTTGCGGTTCAAGATTGGCAGGTCCTCGACGTACTTCGAGTTGAATTCGATCGCCACGTCCGCACGGTCGGTCTTAAGCTGCGGAGCTTCCGCCGTTACTTCCACCTGTTCGCTGTTCGAGCCGACTTGAAACTGGCCGTCGACGTTGGCGGCGGCATCGGCGTTGACTATGATGTCCTTGAACTCCAGTACCTTGAAGCCCGTTCCCTCGACACGAATGGTGTAGACGTCGGGTATGAGGTGGGTCACCGAATAGTTTCCACTGTCATTCGTGGTGGTTTCTACGGAGGTATTCTTGGTCTGGCTTGTGACGGTTACTTTAGCGGCCGGTACTGCAGCCCCAGAGGGGTCGGTGACGGTGCCGATAATGCTGCCGTAGACTGCTTGGCCGAACGCTCTCAGTGTCCCGAGACCGCAGAGAAGCGCGAGTGTTGCCACTACTGCCAACAGTGACTTCTTCATGAACTTCCTCCTAGAACCTGCCAACAAGTTGTTGCGGAATTCGGATTGCCCCAGAATGCAGAGGGATACTGATTCAAAGAAGCTGCAGTCGTAGTACAAAACAACTATAGTATTAAGTTTCACTACGTTTTATACCGTTACCGGTGTAAACTGCTACCCTTGCAGCAAGATACGAAGTCGGTTACTTCTCTGTCACATGGCTTTAACGCGCACTTTCGCTGCGGGCCGGGAACAGTGCTTCCAGCAAGTAGATAAGCTTATTAATAGTCATAGTTTGCGCGGCTCTGAATCGCTGTGCAAACTGCTGCGGTATCTCGCGGAGCACTCCCTCGATCACCCAGGTGTCGCACTCAAGGAGTATCAAATTGCGACCGAGGTGCTCGGTCGGCCGGCCGGGTTCGATCCGCAGAGCGACTCCACGGTCAGGGTCCAAGCCGGGCGGCTCCGAGTAAAGCTGGCGGAGTATTACGCACATGAAGGGTCGGAAGACCCCATCCTGGTGGAAGTGCCCAAGGGTTCCTATGCGCTTACGTTCCATTTGCGCACTCCCGTCGCGTCAGGTCCGGCCCAGCATCCCGTTAGATTGGAGCGAGAGGAAAAACCGGCAGGCCGGAGCTCGAATCGCGGCTGGGTGATCGCTGTTGTGTGCCTGGCAGTGTTGCTGGCAGCTTCTTTGCTGACCACCGCCCTGCTGCTGGCTGGGCGTGGTCGAGCACCGGCCAGTGCCAAGGATCCCGTTCCCGTTGCTTATCAGATTTTCTGGAATCGCTTTGTGAGCGCGCCGCAGCCTCCGTGGGTGATCTTCAGCAACGCCAATTTTGTGGGACGTCCGCAGACGAACATGCGTTATTTCAACCCGTCCACGGATTCGCGGGAAGTGATCCTCGATCATTACACCGGAGTGGGCGAGGTGCTGGCGATCCACGAACTGGACCGGGTTTTCGGCGTCCTCAACCGGCAACTTCGGGTGAAGCGCGGGGCACTGTTTTCCCTGGATGATGTCAGGAACTACGATTTAATCTTTATCGGATCCCCGGCGGAGAATCTGACTCTCCTGGAGATTCCGGGAACCCAGGAATTCATTTTTCAGCGAGTGAATTCCGGACCTCGCAAGGGAGACATGGAGGTGATTAACGTGCATCCCGCGACTGGGGAGTCGCAGGTTTTTATGGCAAGTCCCTCCAGCCAGTCGGTGATTGAGGACTACGCGATTGTCGGCCTGAAGCCAGGATTGGACCCGGCACATTCGATGCTGATCCTGGCGGGAACTACCACAGTGGGCACGCAGGCGGCTGCGGAGTACGTTTGTCGTGAAGATTCTCTGGCTGAACTCCTGCAGCGCATGGGCGTTTCGAAGCCCGGCGGGATCAAGCCGTTTGAGGCTCTACTGCGAGTGAAGGTTACCCATGGCGTGCCGGTGAAGACGGATCTGGTGGCGCTGCGAAACGGGAGCCGGTAAGTCGTGGTGCGGCTGGGAGCCGTGCCCTTTCAGAGCATACGAATCGTTACTTCGCCCCGCCAGAGCTTCCCAGCCTCTTCTCTACTTGCTTCCCGCTACAATGGCTGAGCATGATTGCCCATCTGCGCGGAAAACTGCTGACCAAGCATCCCAATCAAGCTATCGTCGAAACTGCTGGTGTCGGCTACGACGTAACTATCAGCGTGCCTACATTCTCCGATTTACCTGCACTTGGCGCAGAGGTGGCGTTGTACATCCACACGCACGTGCGCGAGGACCTGATCGCGCTCTATGGATTCATGCGGCCCTCGGAAAAGACGCTGTTCGAGAAGCTGATCACTGTAAGCGGAATTGGCCCCAAGCTGGCGATCACGATCCTGAGCGGTATGGCCGCAGACGAAATGGTGGGAGCGATCCGGGGCAACGATGTGGCGCGACTCACGCGCATTCCAGGCATTGGCAAAAAGACTGCCGAGCGCATGGTGCTGGAACTGCGCGACAAGCTGCCGGAACCGGGTATGCCTTCTACGCCGGCAGTGTCGACGAGGAGCGGGATGGAAGAAGATGTTCTCTCTGCGCTGATGAACCTGGGATATCAGCGCGCCGCGGCGGAAAAAGCATTGTCTGTCGTGGTCAAGCACACAAAAGACGGCCCCTTCGACGCGATGTTCCGAGAGGCGCTGTCGGCATTGTCGCAGTAGAGCATTGTTCTCCGCTTGCCGATGCAAAAGCTAGTAAAGTTAACACTGCACTTTGAGCGGATGGCTGCGGGTTTTAATCCTATCGTGTCGATTCTTACTTGACTTTTCATCATCTGTTAACCCAGCCGCCGATCTTATCGCAGTAGAATCCCGCTCACCGCAAGAAAACTCCACCTCCTAAGAAAGCTTGTGTGCATGCGGTCATGCGCGAAGGGGAGTACTTGCGCGTCCGGGGGGCGTTCATGTTTTTCAAAAGACTGGGGAGAGGAGTGTCTATCTCCACCGTGCTGGTGCTGGTTAGCCTGGTGGGATTTGCCCAAGTGCCTGCATCGCAGCACGTCGTTCTTGTCATCGATGAGAACAGCAGCTTCAGCAATGTGACGGCGAACATGCCGTGGCTTACAGCGGAAGGCAATGCAAACGGATATGCCACAAATTACAAATCCGATAGTGGCGGCTCATTACTTGATTACCTATGGCTTGCGTCCGGGAGTTGCCACTCCAGTGCCAACTGCACCTTGCCCGCTGGAACCCACAACTTCCACTGCACCGGGAACGACTGCTATCTCCCGAATACGACTACAACAGATCCGATCACGGACGACAGCATCTTTCCCGAACTGAACAATGCCGGAACCTCGTGGAAGGTGTACGCACAGTCCTATGCCTTAGCCGGCGGAACGCTCACTACTCCGGATAACAGCAACAACACTTCGTACTACAGACGCCATAACGGAGCCACTTGGTATAGCGATGTCCTGAATGATGTCGACGGATCTGGCAGCAACGTTGTGGATCTATCGCAGCTCGCAATTGACGAGGCCAGCGGGACCTTGCCTCGGTTCATCATCATCGTTCCCGACGGGAATCACGATGCGCACGACTGTCCGGTTGGGATGACGACGTGTACGGAGGCGCAGAAGCTGGCAGCCGCTGACGGTTTCCTGAGCGACACGCTGACTCCGATTCTTAAAACCCCCGACTTTCAGCCCGGCGATCGTCACCTTCGACGAATGTGGAGGAGGCACGAACGGCGGCTGTGGAGCTGCCGTCTACACAGCCCTTATCGGTCCGAAGGTGACGCCCCACACTGTCTCAAACATCGCGTACAAGCATGAAAACACCCTCCGAACCATACTTGATGCGCTGCAAGTCAGCACGTACCCGGGGGCTGCGAAAACGGCAGCCGACATGTCTGATTTTTTTATTACGGAAGGGAGCAAACCTGAGATCAACGTCAGTTTGCCGGCTGACGGCGCACATGTCAGCTCGCCGGCTGCATTTCAAGCTTCAGCCGCGCCAACCACAGGTCATACGATAACCGGGTGGTACATCTACGTCGATAATGCAGCGGTGTACCGCGCGGGAGCCGTCAATGCGATCAGTACGAGCGTGAATATGAGTAACGGGCCGCACACCGTGGTGGTTCGTTCTTGGGATAGCTCCGGAGCCTTCGGAGATCAAACTCTCTCCTTGACGGTGGCGGTGTCCACTCCCGTTGTTACCGTCTCCACTCCCAGCAGCGGCGCGAATGTCGGTGCGCCCGTCAATATCCAGGCATCGGCTTCGGCAACAGTGGGTCATACCATCAGCGAATGGTGGGTATATGTGGATGGGGTTGCTACTTACCAGAACGGTGCGGTGAGTGCGATTAATACCAATCTTGGCGCGAGTCCCGGCGCTCACACGCTCCTGGTCCGGGCGTGGGACACGTCCGGTGGCTACGGCGACGAGGCCATGACTCTGACCGTTAGCAACAAGCCCGCCGTCGCGTTTTCTGCGCCAGCGCCCGGTTCCAATGTCGTCTCGCCAATAAATATTCAGGCTTCGGCCACTCCCACCAGCGGGCATGTGATCACGGGTTGGAACATCTATCTGGACGGTAAGTCCGTGCACCCGGCGGGCGCTGTCAATGCAATCAATGTGAATGTAACCGCCAGCGTGGGTAGCCACGCGGTTGTGGTTCGCGCCCGGGACTCGTCGGGAGCGTACGGCGATCAGACCTTCACTTTGCAAGTTCATCCCGTGGCAGTAAACATCAGTACTCCCTTGAATGCCGCTGCGGTGAATTCGCCGGTGAACATTCAAGCGACAGCATCGTCGGCCCACCGCATAACCGGATGGCACGTTTACGTGGACTCCATAAATTCGTTTGCGCAAAACAATGGGAACTCCGTCGACACCAGTTTGGCTATTGGCACTGGAGTGCACAGCGTCCTGGTACGCGCCTGGGATAGTACGGGAGCTCTTGGCGACCAGACTATCAGCGTTACAGTGCCATGATTGGAATTCCAGTTACTTGCCGATGCAGAAGGTGCTGAAAATCAGATTCAGGATGTCGTCCGTGGTTGTCGCTCCCGTGATTGCATCGAGGGGGCGCAGGGCGCTGTACAAGTCCATCAACAGCATTTCGTGCGGCACTCTGGCAGTTACAGCATCGGTCGCAGCGCGCAGAGCGGAGAGCGAATCCCGAACCAGGCCCTGATGGCGAACGTTGGTCAGGAAGCCGGCCTCGGCATTGGCTCCAGTTTCTCCCGCTACGTGGCGCAGGATTTCGGCGCGCAGTTCGGCGATCCCTTCGCCGGTGATTGCTGAAGTGCGGATCCGTGGAAGGCTCTTCTCTTGATTCTGTGAGGCTGCAGCCTGCGCCGTGCCCGTTGAGGCTCTTCTCTCAGATAGCAGGTCAGACTTGTTCGCGACGATGATTGCGGGACCTTGCGAGGCCTGACTGATCAGTTCGGCGTCTTCCGCAGTTTCAGCCCGGGCGGCGTCGAGCACCACCAGCACCAGGTCCGCATCGGCGAGCGCCTCGCGGGATTTGCGAATGCCGATGGACTCAGCTTCGTCCTCAGCGGGACGAATGCCGGCGGTATCCACCAGCTTGACTGGAATTCCTCCCAGGGCGACGGTTTCGCTGACGAGGTCGCGCGTAGTGCCGGGAGTCGCTGTGACAATGGCACGTTCGCGCTCGACCAGACGGTTAAACAGGCTGGACTTCCCGACATTGGGCCGGCCGACGATAGCGAGCGTCAATCCTTCATGCACGATCTTGCCGTAGGCAAAGCTGCTGCTGAGTTGCTCGAGCGGGGCGCGTACGGCGGCAATGTGAGTGAGGATTACGGCATCAGTCATCACGGAGACGTCATCTTCCGCGAAGTCGATACCGGCTTCCAGCGTGGCGATGAGCTCCACGAGCTTCTGCTTGACCGGCTGCAGGCGGCGGGAGAGCGCGCCTTCCAGTTGCTGCGCGGCGATCTTGGCCTGGTAGAGAGTCTGCGAGTCGATCAGATCGCGGACGGCTTCCGCCTGCGTGAGGTCGATGCGGCCGTTCAGAAAAGCTCGCATGGTGAACTCGCCGGGCTCGGCCAGGCGGGCGCCGGCGGCGATACAGAGTTCAACAATGTGCCGCAGGACGACGGGCGAGCCGTGGGCGGAGATTTCGATGATGTCGTCGGTGGTGTAGGAATGTGGTTTGGCGAAGTAGGTGACGACGACTTCGTCGATGCGTGTGTGTGGCGCGGATCCTTCCGCCTCCGGGTCAGCCGCGGGAGCCGAGCTTTGCTCGGCCGGACAGCCGGGGGCGGCTGTCCCCACATGGACAGAGGTTGCTCCGTCCGTCCTTAAGCGGGCAGAGCCTGCGCTGAGCCTGTCGAAGGGAGTGCCCGCTCCACACATGCCAATGCTCCGCGGTTCGATTAGCTCTCCAAAGACTGCGCGAGCGGGCTCTAGATCATGTTTCAGCCGCAGCATCGGGGTCGCGATCTCACGCGCCTTGGGTCCCGCAAGGCGTACCACGCCAATCCCTCCGCGTCCCGCGGGCGTGGCAATGGCGACGATGGTGTCGTCGAGGTTCACGGGGCGATTCTAGCGGGTAAACTGGGGAACAACCAGCGGCCGAATTCTGGAGTACAAGAAATCCAACTGTGGCTGGGGGAAACTGAAAGTGAGGGCTAGGAATTGTCTGTCGCCGACGAACTGCTGCGCACCAACGAGCAATTTGTAAAAAACTTTGACCTTGGAGATCTGGCCGTCCGGCCGAAGCGGCGGCTGGCGATGCTGGCTTGTATGGATTCCAGAATCCTGTTTGAACGCTGCCTGGGATTGCATCCGGGAGACGCGCACATGATCCGCAATGCGGGCGGCATTGCGACCGATGACGCGTTGCGGTCGCTAATTGTTTCGCATCATCTGCTGGACACACAGGAATTCATTATCATCAACCACACGGATTGCGGTCTGCTGAAAGTGCGGGAAGACGAACTCAAGAAGAAGCTGACTGAGAAAATGGGTACGCCCGCTGGTGCGCCGCGGTATTTCCATGCGTTTGATGACTTAGAAGAGAACGTCCGGGAGCAGGTACGCCGCGTGAAATCTCATCCCTGGATTCCGCAGCACATCCCGGTGCGAGGGTTCGTTTACGACGTGAAAACAGGGAAGTTGAGCGAGGTGCGGGAACGCGCGTGAAACGATGACGCGGAGATTCTGGCGGAACGTTTTGTGTTGCTTGTGGTTAGATTTCGCGGGCAGAGCCTGCCCTGAGCCTGTCGAAGGGAGTGCCCGCGCCACACAACCTAGCCACAGAACCTATCGTGAGACTACCTTCTCAATCTCCGCTTTTAATTCGTTGTACGGTAGCGCCCCGGGATGATACATCGCTACTTTGCCGGCGCGATCAAGCAGCACTAGTGTGGGTGTCGTCGAGGCTCCATAGGTGTCGAAGTTGTACTTGCTGATGGGCATGGGCATGTCGAGCAGTCCGGCGTAGAAGCGGTGACGGACAGCGTCGATATAACCGAGTTCGTCGCTGGGCGAGGCGTTTTCAACCTGAGCGGTATATCCGTAGAGCCGCGTGGGACCAAGTACGGCCAAGCCTTTGGGCGCGAATTCTGCGCGCAACTGAGTGATGATGGGAGCTTCCGCCTTGCAGTCTCCACACCAGTGAGCCCAGAAAAAAAGCAGCACAGGCGAGCCCTTAAGCTGGGCGAGCAGGAGAGGCTTCCCTCCGAAGTACTGATCGGATCGAAGGGCCGGAGCGGGCTTTCCCTCGAACGAAAGCAGGTTCAGGTTTTTCTGCAGGCGCGCGCGGATGGAAGTCCTGCCGTAGCTCTGCAGAGCGCCCTGCAGCAGCGCAACTGCCTGAGTCCGCTGGCCGCGAGCAGCCAGCACCTGCGATTGTACCTCGAGCGCTGCGCCCAAGGCGATTGGAAGGTGCGGCTCGGCGTCGATTGGACGCTGCTTCAATTGTTCCATGACCAGGGCTTTTGTCTGCTTGGCGTAGGCAGCGGCCTGGTCGTACTGGCGAGCCTCGAGGGCAGTTCGGCCCATCCACGAGTAGGCCTCGAGATACTCTGCAGTGACGCCGTGCTGGGTCCGGTAGGAGTTCAGTTCCACTTCGGCTGCGGAGAAATTGTTCTGCGCGAGTGCTCCCCGGACATCCTCGATGATTCCTGCCCAGGCGCAGGCGGTAAGCACGAACAAGGCTAGAAGTGGACGAAGACCTGGTGAACGAAAAGTCATCCTGCAATAATGAAACTTTTGCCGAAAGCTGGCAAATCGAAGTTGGATATTTCCCACAGTAAAACTGGAATAAGTTGCGGCTCTTCAGTTGTTTACGGGCAGCTTGCGCCGAATCTCGTAGCTATTTTGGTGCATTCCACGTAAAATGCAACTGCGTTTGATCTTTACAGTTTCCTCGCAGCACCCAGTTTCTCCGCTTAACCCAGCGCGTGACCTGCCTGCAGAAGAACCTTGAAAGTTTCAGCGCTACATCAAAGAAAAAGGAACATTGCAACATCATGGAAACAGGAACAGTGAAGTGGTTTAACGACGCCAAAGGCTATGGTTTCATCAGCCGCCAGAACGGTGAGGATGTATTCGTACATTTCTCGGCCATTCAGGCGAGCGGCTTCCGCAGCCTGCAAGAAGGTCAACAGGTCCAGTTCGACGTGGTCAAAGGTCCCAAGGGCTGGCAGGCAGAGAACGTCAAGGGTGCATAAACCGCTTCTCTAAGTGACAACTCGCAAAAAGGCGGCCAGGGATGGCCGCCTTTTTTTTGTCCACTACTCCGAGTTACGGATCAGGACCACGTCAGAGTCAGTATGGCCGCGCACCAGAGCCAGTTTGCTGCCGTCAAACGACCAGTGAAAATCCCAGATTCGCTCTGAGTTGAAATCGGTGATTTGCCTTCCCTTGGTTCCATCGAGGGGCTGCAGCCACAGATTGTCGACACCTTTGTCCCGAGTGGGATAAACCACGGCCTTGCCGTCGTGGCTGAATCGCACCATACCGAAGCGCGGCCGCTCGAAATCCAGCCGCTTGATAGCCTGCCCTGAATCGGTCGATACCACGGCGAGTTTTTCTTTGTGCTCGCCCGCGTGCTCCAGGGTGGCGAAGGCCACAAACTTACCATCCGGGGAAAGATCAAAAACCCCGGACATCGCTAGATCGGTCACAGTCTGAGGAGGCCCACCATCAATGGGCACCTTAGTCAGCTTTTGTTGGTCAGCCTGCTGGATGTAGTAAACCCACCGCCCGTCGGGCGAGCACCACGGATAGTTATCCAGCTTGCCATTCGTAAGTTGCTTGAGGTCGCCGCCGGAGGAATCCATTCGCCAGATATTCTGGCTCCCTGTGCCGCCATGAAGTCCCAGCAGGAAGACGACATAGCTCCCGTCCGCGCAGGCAGAAGGATCGCCGTTCGGTCTGCCCTCCTCTGTGGCGATCGCGCTTTTGCCGCCGGATTCGGGATTGATTAAGTTCAGACGGTTCTGCTGATCGGCGATAAGTTGGTTGTCGTGCGTCCAAGTGAAGTTGGTAGAAGCCTCAGCGGACGTAAGCTGCCGGACTTGCGCGCTTCCTGACGAAGCGGGCATTACAAAAAGGTTCCA
>WNFJ01720852.1_pt1 | contig 22867 bp, 20 predicted proteins | sample 5400461 | NCBI WGS metagenome assembly WNFJ01 (sample SAMN13153349, study PRJNA577476) | soil metagenome | isolation source: 115 cm saprolite on Douglas fir-dominated hillslope | place: USA:California | collected 2013-09-17
TACGACAAGATCATGGAGCTGAAGGCTAAGCAGCAAGGCAAGAAACCGATGGACAACATGCCTGGAAAGGAGCAGCCACACCATGAATAGTCTGACGCGACAGCGAACTGAGAGCAATCGGAGGAGATTTCAAATGACGAGCTTCGGCAACGCCAGACGTTTTATTCTTTGTCTGGGTGGCATCCTGGTCGTTACTTCTTTGCTCGCCCAAGCGCAAGCGACTGCCCAAACTCAAAAAACCGTCACCCTCGAAGAGCTGCAAAAGATGGCTTTGCAGAATAACCCCACTATCGCCCAGGCAGCCTCGAATATTCGTGCCGCGGAAGGGAGAAAGAAACAGTCCGGCCTTTACCCGAATCCGACCGTCGGCTATCAAGGCGAGCAGATCCGGGGCGGATCGTTTCGCGGAGGCGAGCAGGGGTTTTTCGTCCAGCAGAACATTGTCCTGGGAGGAAAGCTTGGACTGAATCGGAGAATTTTCGAGCAAGAGAGCAAGCAAGCTGAAACAGAAGCTGGCGAACAAGAGCTGCGCGTGCTTGCCAACGTGCGGATATCCTATGTCCAAACCCTCGCCGCGCAACAGACGCTTGAACTAAGACGAAACCTGCACAAGCTAGCCCAGGACGCGGTTGAGACTTCTCGACAACTTGCAAATGTTGGCCAGGCTGATGCCCCGGACGTATTGGAGGCGGAAGTGGAGGCGCAACAGGCCGAACTGGCAGTGACGATGGCGGAACAGAACCAGCAACGGGTGTGGAGAGAACTTGCCGCGGTGGTGGGAAACCCGCGGCTCTCGGTAATGCAAGTTGAGGGGAGTCTTGAACAAATGTCCTCTGTCAGCCCCGACGATTTAGTGGACCACATTGTGAATGAGAGTCCCGTCGTGAAAATCGCGGATCTCGGCGTAAAGAGGGCCGAAGCCGCATTGTTACGAGCGAAGAGGGAACCAGTCCCCGATCTTCAGCTTCGCGGCGGCATGGAGCAGAATCGCGAGTTGTCCGAAAGCAGTGGACGGCCTGTGGGCTTGCAGGGGTTCGCCGAAGTGGGGATTCAGATTCCGGTCTTCAACCGCAATCAAGGTAATGTTGCTGCTGCGCAAGCGGACTTGAACCGGGCGCAACGGGAAGCCGCGCGGGTAAAGCTTGTTTTAAGAGAGCGGAGCGCCCGGGTCGTCCAGAGCTACAGATTCTCGGAGGCCGCGGTTGGTCGCTACAAGAACCAGATGATTCCACGCGCCCAAAAAGCATATGACATGTATATGGAAAAGTATCATGCCATGGCGGCGGCATTTCCGCAGGTTCTGATCGCACAAAGGACGCTGATGCAACTTGAAGTGGCCTACGTCAATGCTCTTGAGAGCCTTGCCACCAGCTCGGTTGCGCTGCAATCCTATCTGCTGACCGACGGTTTGGAAGCTCCGTCACAGCCTGGAGGAACAGACCAGCCTGTACGGGAAGTGAACATTCCATTCCAAATGAGTGCAAGTCCTCAGGAAAGGTAGATCCCCGCGAGAGTGCCCTTGCTTTAAGTTGATCGTCATAGGCAGTCTGGCGTGCACGATTTGGGGCTGAGGGTTCACCGAGAGAAGAGGGCAAGTTACGTATACTGTCCAGGATTGAAGTTCATTAGGAGGCTTGCCTTGTTCCGCAGAATTCTCTCCGCAGTTCGTGTGTCTGCTGTTGGTGTGCTCTTCGCCGGGCTGAGCGCCTATGCGCAACAGGGGTCTATACAGGCTCCGCTAACGCTGACCCTGCAGGACGCGCTGGCTCGCGCCCGCGGTAACAGCGTTCAGTTCCAGGCGGCGCTGACCGATCAGGGTTTGACCCAGCAAGATAAGGTGCAGGCGCGCGCGGCACTGCTTCCCAGCGTCAGCTACAACACGGCGTTTCTCTACACCGAGGGCAACGGTACGCCTTCCGGGGTCTTCATTGCCAACAACGGCGTTCATGAGTATTTAAGCCAGGGCGATGTACATCAAGCGGTGGGATACTCACAGGTTTCCGACTACCGACGCACCGGGGCGCTGGAGGCCGTCGCCCGCGCCAAGGCCGAGATCGCGGCGCGAGGGCTCGTTGTGACGGTGGTGCAGGGCTATTACGGCCTGATCGCGGCCCAGCGCAAGTACGCGAATGTCCAGCAGGCCGCGGCCGAAGCAGAGAGCTTCCTGCGCCTCAGCCAGAAGCTGGAACACGGCGGTGAGGTGGCCCACGCCGATGTGATCAAGGCCCAGATCCAATACCAGGACCGCCAGCGGGACCTCCGCGAAGCTCAACTGGCGATGGAAAAGAGCCGCCTCGACCTGGCAGTGCTGCTCTTTCCCAACTTCAACGAGAACTTCACCGTGGTGGATGACGCCGAGCTGGCACCGCCGCTGATGAGTTTTGAGGATGTCACCCGCGCCGCCGAGAACAGGAATCCGGAGTTGCGCGCTTCCAACGCCTCGCTGCAGGCGGCGCAGTATGAAGTCTCCGCGGCGCGAGGCGGCTACTTTCCGACGCTGACCATGGACTACTTCTACGGCATCGATGCCAACCACTTTGCCACCCGTACCGATGGCATCCACAACCTGGGTTCCTCCGCTCTCGCCACGCTGAGCATCCCCATCTGGAATTGGGGCGCCACTCACAGCAAGGTTGTCCAGGCGGACTTGAGGCGCAAGCTAGCGCAGCGGGAGCTCTCTCTGACGCAGCGCAAACTGCTGGCGGCGATGCGTTCTCTTTACAGCGAAGCGGAAGCTGTGCGTTCTGAGTTGGAGCTTTTGAAGAGTTCGGCGGAACTGGCGGCGGAAAGCCTGCGGTTGACAACCCTTCGCTACCAGGGCGGGGAAGCAACGGTTCTGGAGGTTGTGGATGCCCAGAACACGTTGACCGTGGCGCGCAACAACTACAGCGATGGACAATTGCGTTATCGGACCGCACTGGCCAACCTGCAGACCCTAACAGGTACAATGTAAGAGCGCGACCCTTATGAAGATAATTCACCCCAGAATAGCGCTCCCTAGGGTTCTTTTCGTCTTCTGCGCCGCCTGCTGCTTGCTGGCCATCGGATGCGGCAAGGGCGAGAAGGAAGAAGGGCCGGTGGTCACGGTGCAAGCGGTCCCCGCGCAGAACGGCGAGATTTCGCGCGTGGTCAGCGCGGAAGCCGTCATCTTTCCCATTGCTCAATCCGCGATCACACCCAAAATTAGCGCTCCTGTAAAAAGATTTCTGGTTACCCGAGGACAGAAGGTCCACAAAGGGCAGTTGCTGGCTGAATTAGAGAATCGCGACCTGTCCGCCGCGGCCATGGACAACCAGGGCGCGTATGCCCAGGCCCAGGCGGCTTACGAAACCAACGTAGGCGCCACGTTGCCGGAGGACATTCAGAAGGCGGAGCTGGACGTGCAAACCGCGCAGCAGGGGTTGGACGCGCAGCAGAAGCTGTATGCAAGCCGCGAGGACCTCTTCAAGCAAGGGGCGCTGCCACGCAAAGACCTGGACCAGGCGGCCGTGGCGTTGGCGCAGGCGCGGAGCCAGTACAACATTGCCAAGAAGCACCTGGATTCGCTGAACGCCATAGGCAAGCAGCAGGCGCTGAAAGCGGCGGGAGGGCAGCTTGCCTCGGCGAAGGGAAAACTCATGGGCGCGCAGGCGCTCCTCAGCTACTCCCAAATCCGCAGTCCGATTGATGGATACATCACCGATCGTCCTCTCTATCCGGGAGAAATGGCTGCGGCCAACACGCCGCTGCTGACCGTGATGGACCTTTCGCAGATCATCGCCAAGGCACATGTTCCGCAGGGTGACGCCATACTCCTGCGCAAGGGCGATAAAGCCCGCATCGCGCTGGCCGGGTTGGACAAGGAAATTGACGGCACGGTGACCTTGGTGAGCCCGGCGCTCGACCCCAACAGCACTACGGTGGAAATCTGGGTGCAAGCCGCCAATCCCGGCCAGCAGTTGCGCCCGGGCATGACCGCGCAGCTCTCCATCACCACAAAGACGGTGCGCGACGCAGTTGTGATCCCCGCTTCGGCCCTGCTCAACGCCAGCGGCGACGGCGCGCAGGTCATGGTGATCGATGGGCAAAGCGTGGCCCAGAGCCGTGACGTGAAAACCGGAATTCAGACTGCAGAGGAAGTCGAGATCGTTTCCGGACTCAAACCTGGCGAGCAGGTGGTAAGCCAGGGAGCTTACGGACTGCCCGGCAAGACCAAGGTAAAGATCGAAAAGTCCAGCGCGGCAGACGGCGAAAGCGATGCCGGCAAGCAAGACAAGGCCAAGGACTGACCGGCATGGCAGACGGACCGGAGATCAACAACCGGACTGAAGTCGTGGCGCCCCGAACCCGGCAGTGGTTTGCCCAGAATTCCAAGTCAGTGATCTTTGCGATCGTTGTGATCGCTCTGGTGGGCGCGTATCAGGCCTTTACCATTCCCGTCTCTGTATTTCCCTCCACCGACTTTCCCCGCATTGTCATCGGCATCGATAACGGCGTGATGCCGATTGACCAGATGATGGTCACCATCACGCGTCCGGTGGAGCAGGCGGTCAACAGCGTGCAAGGACTGGAGACGGTGCGCTCGATCACCAGCCGCGGGTCGGCGGAGGTCGATCTCTTCTTCAATTGGCAAGTGGACATGTTCCAGACTCTGCAACTGGTGGACGCGGCGCTGTCCAAGGTCGAGCCTGAGCTTCCTCCGGGGACGAAGATTCAAAGCCACCGCCTGACCTTTGCCTCTTTCCCGATTCTTGGATACAGCTTGACTTCTGACACGGTCTCCCAGACACAGCTCTGGGAAATGGCTACGTACGAAATCGCGCCGCGGCTGAACCGCATGAACGGCGTAGCCACGGTGATCGTGCAGGGTGGCCAGGAGCCGGAATTTCAGATCACGCCCGATCCAGCCAAGTTGCTGGAAGCGTCTGTGACCGTGACCGACATTCTCGACGCGGTGCGGAAGACCAATCTGATCGATTCTCCCGGACTCTTTGATCGCAATCATCAACTGGTGCTCGGTCTGGTCAGCGGACAGGCGAGAAGCTCGCAGGATCTGGCGCGAACCGTGATCAAAAACACGCCGGCCGGCCTCCCCGTCCGTATCGGCGACGTGGCCACCGTGCAGCCATCGGTGAAGCCGCTGTATACGATTGTTCGCGCGGACGGGAAACCCGCGGTGCTGCTCAACATCAATCGTCAACCGGACAGCAACACGGTTGCGGTGGCCAACGAGGTGCATGACGAGGCCGAGCGCATTCGCAGCAGTCTTCCTCGCGGAGTCCATCTCGTGCCTTTTTATGACCAGTCGGGGATTGTGCAGGATTCCATCAAGAGCGTCCGCGACGCGATCTTGCTGGGTCTGTTGCTTTCCGGACTTGTCGTCATCTGGTTCTTGGGGGATTGGGGAAGTTCACTGGTAGCCGGCCTGGTGATTCCGGTCACCATCATGGTGACTTTCATTGTCCTCAAGCTGCTGGGCCAAAGCTTCAATCTGATGACCCTGGGGGGATTGGCCGCGGCCGTGGGGCTGGTGATCGACGACGCCATTGTGGTGGTGGAAAACATCGTACTCCATCGCGACGCCGGAGAAGGCCGGATGGAAGCCATCCAGAGCGCGCTCAAAGAACTCACCGTCCCGCTGGTCGGGTCCACGCTCACCCCGATCGTGGTCTTCCTGCCGCTGGTTACCATGACCGGAGTCAACGGTACATTCTTCCGCGCCCTGGCCGTGACCATGTGCGCGGCGTTGCTGACTTCGCTGGTTCTGGCCTTGACCTGGACTCCGACCCTGAGCCTCTACCTGTTGCGGCAAAAGGAAACTGCCGCAATCCCGGGCGAACACGCCAACGGAGATATGGACCGGGAAATACGCAAATTGATGGCGGCCGAAGAGGCGTCAATGAAGGGGTTCTTTGGCCGCATCATTGAGTTCTACGAGCGTTGGCTGCGGAGAGCACTGGAGCGTCCGCGTTGGCTGCTGGGTGGCGCCCTAGCCCTGGTTCTTGTCTCTTTTGGCTGCTATCTCGGGCTGGGTTCTGACCTGTTGCCGGAGATGGATGAAGGCGGCTTCATTCTCGACTACATCATGCCGCCGGGCAGCTCTCTTCAGGAAACAAATCGAGTCATTGCCCACCTGGAGCAGATTCTGCATGAGGTGCCGGAAGTGGAGAGCACCTCCCGACGCACCGGCTTGCAGCTTGGACTGGCGGCGGTGACGGAGGCCAACGCCGGCGATATCTCGGCGAAACTGAGATCAAAACGGAGCCGGGACATCGACGACATCATGGCCGATGTGCGGGCAACGATCAAAAAAGAAGAGCCTGCGGTCGACATAGATTTGAAGCAGCAGTTGCAGGACATGATTGGCGACCTCACGGGAGCGCCTCAACCCGTGGTCATCAAGCTCTTCTCGGAGGACGCGAATCTGCTGAACCAGACAGCGCCGCGCGTAGCCGATGCCATTGGAAAGATTTCCACTGTGGTGGATTTGAAGAACGGAATCGAGGACACCATGAGCGGCCCGGCAGCCGAATTCAACGTCAATCCGACCGTAGCGGCCAGGGCCGGTTTCACGGCGGAAGAGGTGTCCACCGATGCCACTGCCATTTTGCAGGGGGTTCCCTCAGGAACTCCGTTGATCTCGAACAACCGGGCTTACACGATTCGGGTGCGTTTGCCGGAACAGAACCGGGCTTCATTGGAGGCCATGAGCAACACGCTGCTGACCAGTTCAATCGGCAACTCTAGGCGCGCTGGCGCAGTTGACCGAGGTGCCCGGGCAGACGGAAATTACCCGCGAGAACCTGCAACGCCTGGTGGAAGTAAAGGCAAGATTCGAGGGGGAGAGCCTGGGCAGCGGGATGGCCAAAGTGCAGAAAACGATGGCCGGGTTGCATCTGCCTTCTTCGATTCGGGTCGCCTACGGCGGACTTTACGAACAACAGCAGAAAGATTTTCACGACATGGCGGTGGTGCTGGTGCTGGCCATTGTGCTGGTCTTTACGGTGCTGCTGTTTGAGTTCCGCAGCTTTTCTGCTCCCATTGCGATTTTGAGTTCCACGTTGCTTTCGCTTTCAGGCGTTTTTCTGGCCCTGCTGGTTACCAGAACCACGGTCAACCTCGCGTCCATCATGGGCATGATCATGGTGATCGGCATCGTGGCCAAGAATGGAATCCTGCTTCTGGATGCCAACCAGAAGTTCACGCATGCCGGTTTCGAACCTGAAGAGGCCATGATCCAGGCCGGACGCCGCCGCCTGCGCCCCATCGTCATGACTGCGCTGGCGACCGTGGCTGGGATGTTGCCGCTGGCCTTCGGTCTGGGCGCCGGTTCGGAGATGCTCAAGCCGCTGGCCATCGCCGTGATTGGCGGCATCCTGATCTCGATGGTGCTCTCGCTCATCGTGACCCCGGCGGTGTACTTCTACATGGGGAAGAAGCGGATAGCTGCGGAAGTTAGCAGTTAGAGCTGCGGCGCCGCAGGTTGAGCCATTTTTGCGATTGCCGTATCTTGCGGATAATCAAGGCATTTGCCCGGACGCAGCCCAAGATGAATCCCGTCGAGCAGCTTTATTTGGCTGACCCCATTGATTTACAGTAAGAACCGGGCGTATATTGCAAGCCTTCGCATGCGGCGCTTCTTATCCATCACGACGATTGCGGCGCTGATGTCTTCGCTGGTTTCGCCGTTGTTGGCGGCGGCTTGCCCCCATTCCCAGCAAACCATGGCGTGTCACCGGCCTCCGGCGACGCAGGCACAGCAGAAGCATCATTGTGACATGATGATGCACCAGCACCACGCCGACGAAGCTGCCCCGGCGGAATCGTCCGCGCCTGCTGTCAAGGGAGTTCCATCGCCGGATAACTGCCCCATGGATTGTTGCGCTCCGCGCCATGTCACAAACGCAAGCGCGATTGCTTCCGCATCTTCACTTCCGCCGCTCGCGGTAACCCAGCAGGTTTTTCAGTTCGTTCCTGTCGTTTTTGCCCGCACCGGTTTCTCGTCGCACACCGATCGTGGTCCGCCCACTCAATAGTTCTTCGCGCAACACAGAAGTAGGCGTCCGTTGTCCTGGGCGCGGGGCTCCTGTTCGCTGCGCGGTCTGATTCCTTCCCCTCAAACGAATTGTCTGCCCAGCCCGGTGCTCTCACTTGGCCGAGCGGGCTCCAATCTCGATACGGAGGAACTGGGCCACGGGCGCAGCCAGAAAGGTAATCACTAAGGTGCGAACCATGTTTCAGCGATGCGCAGGAATTCTAGTTGTGCTGGCGCTTCTGGCGCCGGCGCCGATCTATGCTTCGGTCTTCGGGACAGTGAAGGTTATTGCGCACGACCCGCAACATCGTCCGGTCAAGGGAGCGCAGGTGGTGGTACAAAGCCGCACGTCGGCTTTCAAGCAGACCGGCACAACAGACGACGAGGGTGTGGCCACCATCAGGAACGTTCCCGTGGGCGAGTACGACATACAGGTGGCTTCGCCGGGATTCGCTACAACGCAGCAGGGCGCCATCGTAAGCTCCGACCGCGTCCAGGAGCTGCACTTTGCTCTCGCGGTCGCGGCGCATCAGGAGACGGTGGTAGTTTCCGGGCTGCCGGAGCTGGTGAATCCTTCTTCGTCAACTTCGCAGACCCTGGTCACGCGCGCCGACATCGCACAGACTCCCGGCGCCGACTACACCAACAGCCTGAAGATGATCACGGACTTCACCCCGGGCGCTTACGTGGTGCATGACCAGCTTCACGTGCGCGGCGGGCACCAGGTAACGTGGGCCATTGACGGCGTCCCGGTTCCCAACACCAACATTGCCAGCAACGTTGGACCGCAATTTGATCCCAAGGACATTGATTACGCCGAGGAGCAGCGCGGCAGTTACGCGCCCGAATACGGCGACCGCGCTTACGGCGTTTTCAACGTGGCCACCAGGACCGGATTCGAGCGCTCGCGGGAAGGCCAACTGGTGACCAGTTTCGGGAGTTACAACTCGACCGATGACCAACTGAGCTTTGGCGATCACAACGACCGTTCCGCCTACTATTTCAGCATCAACGGAAACCGCACCGACCACGGCCTGGCGCCACCCACCAGCGCTGTGATTCATGACCTGGGGTCGGGAGGCGGTGTGTTTACCTCGCTGATCTTCAACCGCACGCCCAACGATCAGCTTCGCTTTGTCGGCGCGGCGCGGACCGATTACTTTCAGGTCCCCAACGCCCCTGACGATCAGTTGCTGGCCATCCGCGACCGGGATCGTGAGCAGGACATTTTCGGCAGCTTCTCCTGGCTGCACACCTTCGGCCCGGGCATGGTGCTCACGGTGAGCCCGTCGTATCACTTCAACCGCGCCGCGCTGGAAGGGCTGGGAGCTCCACAAGACCGCATCGTCACCACCGATAACCGGGCGTCATCCTATATCGGAGGGCAGGTTTCTCTGAGCGTGGTGAAGGGACGGCACAACGCCAAGGTGGGATTCTATGGCTTCGCCCAGCACGACAACACGCTGGTAGCGCTGACCGGTACGGACGATAACGGCGATCCCGTCAATTTCGGACCGGCACGGCAGAAAGCCAATGGCGATCTGGAAGCGTTCTTTGTAGAAGACCAGTTCAAGGCAGCGTCGTGGCTGGTGCTGAATGGCGGCCTGCGCTTCACACGCTTTTCCGGGTTAGTCACCGAGAACGTCCCTAGCCCGCGTCTTGGGGTCGCGATTCAGGTCCCGCGCGTGCACTGGGTGTTGCGGGCCTCCTATAGCCGCTTCTATCAGGCCCCGCCGCTGGATACCGTCTCGAATCAACTTCAGCAAACCGCGTTCAATCCTGCGGGAGTGGGCTTCCTGCCGCTCGTCGGCGAGCGCGACGAGCAACGCGATATCGGCATCACCATCCCGCTGAAGGGCTGGGTGGTGGACGTGGACAACTTCCGCAACGGCGCGCACAACTTCTTCGACCACGACGTTATCGGGAACTCGAATCTCTTCTTCCCGCTTACCATTGCTGGGGCCCGCATTACTGGTACCGAGGTCGTGGTGCGCTCACCGCAGCTGTTCAAGAAGGTCAACCTTCGCCTGGCTTATTCGCATCAATCCGCGGAGGGATCCGGCGCGAGGACCGGCGGCGTGACGGATTTCAGCCCGCCTGACCCGGGCTTCTTCTTCCTGGATCATGACCAGCGCAACACGCTCGTGACCGGTTTCACCGCGGCACTGCCCTGGAAGAGCTGGATCTCCGGGAACGCGATGTACGGCTCGGGGTTCCTCAATGGCGACGGCTCGCAAGAGCCAACGCATCTGCCCGGCTACGCTACGTTCGATCTGGCCGTGGGCAGGTCGTTTGGGGAGAACTGGGCAGTCAAACTGACAGGCACGAATCTAGCCAACAAACACTATTTCGTCGACCTGAGCAATACCTTCGGGGGATCGCACTTCGCCGATCCCAGGATCGTGTCAGTGCAGGTGACGTACCGGTTCCATTACTGAAGCCCGAGGCGGCAATTCGAACTGGAATCATTGCCGAGGCGAAGTGATAGCAAGCCGGATAGCCGCGTCCGCCGCTTGGTCGTTGAACACAACGTGGCCGCCGTTGAGCGACAGCCCCAGCTTGTTCCATAGTTGGGTCAGATCGACCGGCGCCGGCTTGTCGCCCATCTGTTGGTAGAGGTCACGCAAGACATTTGTCCCAGTCGCCTTGTCTCCTACGGCCAAAGCCTTCTTGATTTCCCAGTCCTCGGCGATGGTACCGCCATGACTCAGAATGGCGCGCAACGCATCCTCGAGACCTTTACGATTTTGGGTGCGCTCGCGGATTTTCACGTCGGCCAGCAGGCAGAACATGGCTCCGCCCCAGTACGTTCTTCCCCAGGTTGGGGTATGGTCCAGTCCTTCATCGCCATCGAGAGGCTCTCCCTTAGGCATGTCGCGCATGAACTCTCTCCACATCTCGGCCACGGCGAGCTGGCCCGTTTGGGCCCTGGCCACCGGCTCCACGTAGGTCGCCAGCCCTTCTTCAATCCAATGCTGCGGATCAGGCATGGAGGGAAAAGCGAGATGGGTCATTTCGTGCGTCAGCGTCCAGTCGTCATTCAACTCGGCGAGGCTCGTTTCGCGTCCTACGCTGATTCGAATCAGCCCGCCATCCTTCGGGTAAGTCACGCCGTGGCGCACGCCGGAACCGTTTCCGACGCGAACCTGGAGAGTCAGATGCGAGACAGGGAAGCGCCCGTAGAAAGTTGTGACAGCATCAGCCGCGTTCTGAATCCAGTGAAGAAGGTCTTGCGACGAGGCTTTCATGGGCTCGTCAGGCAGCGTGATCTCGATGAGCCCGCCCTTGACCTTCATGACCTGGCTTTGCTCGCCGGCGAAGAGGGGAACAGACGAGATCAAAAAAAGCGGCGCCAGAAAGAGACCCCGGCGCAGCCCGCGAAGTGCCGCGGCCAGGAAGATTCTTGCCGGCATCAACTTCCAGAAGCCGAGGCTGCCTTCTGCTGCTTGGCGCGATACCACTTGATGATTGTATCGAGGGAAAACCATCCTGGACCAAAGATCAGAATGATCAGCGATGCGAGAAGAAAGCTAAATGGCAGGGCCTTGTAGAAGTCTTCCGCGTGGTCGGAGAAGATCGCGACCAAATTGTCGCGATCGGCAGTGATGTAGGCCACCATCATGTTAATGGCCAGTGGAATGGCGATCAAACGCGATCCCAGTCCCAAGATCAGAAGAACGCCTCCACCTGCCTCCAGCGCTGCAACAAAGTGAGCGTTGAGCCATGGCGCGGGAACCCCGTGGTTACTCATGAAGGTCACGAAGTCGGATATGTTGCGGATATGATCCATCCCGGATTCCAAGAACTGCCATCCCCAATAAAGCCGGATCATGAGTAAGAACGGCGATTGCAGCGCGTTGGTCGCGCGCAGGAACAGCGCGTAAGCCCGGTCGATGAACTTCATGAGCACGTTCATGGGATGGAGGGATTGTCTTGTGGCCGGCAGAACCATCCCAAGGCCGCCCAGTTAGCAAACCAATCGTGTAGCCGCACGGTGATGTATTCCACTTTCTGGTTGGTCCAGTCAACCGAGTCGGCGATGGCTTCGGAAAGCGGCTTGCCCTGCTGCAGCGCGCGGAGAAGGGCGAAGGCCTCCGGCTGCAGCCGCTTGAAATAGACCTCGTTCTCCTGCCGGTGCACCGCCAGATATACCTTCTTGCGCTTCGGTAATGCCACGCGTTTGTGGCGCCGGGGCGCGGATTCCATCACCACCACGTTGCTGGCAATGTCAGATTCCGGTTCTTCATTTTCCTGATCGCGGCGGATTTTGAGGAGCAGGTCGTCCACGGGATAGGCCAGATCAAGCAGGCGGAGGTACGGCTGCAGCTGGAAGGCCGGGTCCGCGCCCTGGTTACGAAGATCGCCCTCCGTGAGTTTGGGCAGCTCGGCGCTGTCGAATGCATCAATATCGGCCCACTCCAGTCGAACCATATCCACGGCGATGCGTTCGGTTGTAGGAACGAACTCCAGATGATCGCGGAGCCAGGTTTCCAGACGGGAGCCGAGGTTGCGCAACGTGAAGGACTCCGACGGAAGCTCGCTCAAGTAAGCGACCAGGAGCTTATCGAATCTCTGCTGCCCGATCACCGCGCGCAGCCCGGGAAAATCCTCGGCGAGGGAGGAGAGGATGCGGAACCAGTACACCCGGTTGTAAATTTCCAGGCGCTCCACCGAGGTCAGCCGGTCATTCGGTTTGACGATCTTCTCGGCGATTTCCCTGGTCGATCGGCCATCGAGCGTGCGCGAGCGCATGCGCTCCTGCGCCGTGAGCGGCTGCCGGATCACTTCGAACACCTCGCGCTGGAGCTCTTCCAGGTTCATGAGGCCACCGCCGTTTTCTCGGGAACGTACTTCTTGGCCTTCAGGGCTTCGGCGTGCACTTCTTCGAAGGACGGGATGCGATCGTCCCACTCCAGCAGCGTGGCCGTCGGCCCGACGAGTTCAATCGCGCGCGAATAAAGCTCCCACACCGGATCGATCACCGCGTGATCGTGAGTATCGAGAATGTATTTTTCGTACTTGGAGTGCCCAGCAACGTGGATCTGAGCCACGCGCTCATGCGGCACGTTGTTGACGTAGTCGAGAGGATTGAAATTATGATTCTGTGCTGAGACATAGATGTTGTTCACGTCCAGCAGAATGCCGCAGTCGGCGTCTTCGACCACTTCGTTCAGGAACTCCCACTCCGTCATCTCGGAAACGTGATACTCAGCGTAGCTGCTTACATTTTCAACGGCGATGGAGACTTCGAGGAAGTCGCGGGCTTCACGAATTTTCTGCGCCGTCCTCCTGGCTGCCTCAAACGTATAGGGCATGGGCAGAAGATCGTGCGAATAGCGGCCGTCCACGCTCCCCCAGCACAGGTGGTCGGTGAGCCACGGGGTCTTGGTGCGCTTCACCAGGGTCTTCAGCCGGCGCAGGTGCTCCCGGTTCAGCGGTTCCGCGGAACCAAAGTACATGGAGACGCCGTGCTGCACCACGCGGTAGCGCTCCAGGATCTGGTCGAGCACCCGGAGGGGCCGGCCGCCATCCACCATGAAATTTTCAGAGATGATTTCGAACCAATCGACAACAGGCTTTTTCTCAAAGATATGGTTGTAATGAGGAATCCGCAGGCCAATGCCCACGCCGTAGTTGGTGTTCCCGTTAAAGCGATTGGCAGGCATAGGTTCGAGGATACTCGACCGGACGTGAAAGGAAAAGAATGGAGGACCAGCAGCTTGCTTACCCCGGCCCTCCCTCAAAGTGGGAAAATCCGGGTTAGCTCTTCGGGGCGGCCTCTTTTGGGGCGGCCTCTTTTTCCATGGGCTTGCCGTCAGTCCGGCACTCACCCTTGCCTTTGCAATCGTTCTTGCCCTTGGTGGTCCCGCATCCGCCCTTGCCTTTGCAGGAGTTCTGGCCTTTGCAGGCGTGTTTGTCTTTTTTGCTCTTGCTGGCCTTCGCACCGTTGTCGGACTTGGGAGTCTGGTCCTTATCGCTGGTTTGGGCCACGGCGCTGGTGGTTCCGGCAACAAACCCTGTCAGGGCCGCGCCGACCAGCAGTGCTCGCATAGACTTTGTCATTGGTAAGCTCCTTTTCTTTCCTCAGGTACGTTGGGCGAGATTTTTTGGATTGCGCTCCCGCAAAAACAAACGCGCTCACCAAACTCCGCGCCTCATTTGCTCAGATTTTGCTCAGAACGGCAAAACCCAACTGCTTGCGTGTCGGCGGTGGCAACCATCGCCGCCGGCACAACAACATTTGCACAAATCGGAGTGCGATTTAGTGCGGGGGAATGGTAGCACGAACCCTGGCAGGCCGTCACACCCAAGTTGTGATGGGGCAGGAGCCAGGTTTTTTTCTTCCGCGGCATGGTCGCAGCAAAAGGCGATTAACATTGAAAACGCGGGAGATAAGCCCTAGAGCAAATGTGTCCGGGAGAGCCTCATTTCGTTCGCTGGACCAGGTAGTGAGCCAGGTCCTTCAGTGTTTGCGATCGAGGGCCAAAAGACTCAAGCGCGTTGCAGCCGGAGGTGACCAGGGCATCGGCTTTGCTCAGGGATTCCTCTAATCCGAAGAGTGCGGGATAAGTGGCCTTCTCCGACGCTGCATCCTTGCCCGCGGTCTTGCCCAGCTGTTCGGAGGATTGAGTCACGTCCAGCACATCGTCGGCGATCTGGAAGGCCAGGCCGACGGAACGGCCGAAGTCGCGCAAGCGCTGGATCTCGGCGTGCGAGCCGCCGGCATAGACTCCCCCGCTGACAAGACTCGCTGTGATCAAGGCGCCGGTCTTGGAACGGTGAATGTATTCGAGCGTGGCGGCGTCGGGCGGCTGGCGTTCAGCTTCCAGGTCTTTGACCTGGCCGCCGATCATGCCGTCCACCGTGCCCGTGCCGTGGGCAATCTCTTCGATAATGCGGACTCTCGCTTCGGCCGGGCACTGCAGACGCGCCAGAACTTCGTAGGCCTGGGTTTGCAGGGCGTCCCCGGCCAGGATGGCGATAGCTTCTCCGAACACCACGTGGCAGGTCGGCTTGCCGCGCCGGAGCTCGTCATTGTCAAGCGCGGGGAGATCGTCATGGATGAGCGAATAAGTGTGCAGCATCTCCAGGGCGCTGCCCAGCTCTTCGATCCCTTGCGGCAACCTGCCGGCGATCATCCGCGCCGCCTCCAGGCACAGTACGGGACGCAGCCGCTTGCCCCCGGCAAAAACACTGTGACGCATGGCCTGGTGAATCGACTCCGGCCGCTGCTCCGCCGCAGGTAGTAATTTTTCCAGGGCCTGGTCGATCATGTGCTGGCCCTGCTCCAGAGTTTCCTTGAGCATGAAAGTTGAGTATAGCAAGCAGCCGACCGAGATCGGGCGATCCGGTGATCGGTAGATCGGGCGCGATTTGAACTTCGCGGCAGATCTCCCGATGACCCGGTGATCCGACCTCCCGATCGATTCCGCCGCTGACTGCTGAGTACTGAATGCTGAATGCTACTACCAAGCAGGGACCGCCTTCACCAGCGTTCCCCGCGTTAGTTGGCGAGGCGCGGAACCGCCGAGCTAGTCTACGCCGCGTGGGCTTGGGTCACGAACGGGGTGTGGCTCGCGGCCAGAACGATAGCGCGGACATCGGAGCTCGCGCAGCAGTCAACCGCGCCCGCGGCCAGAGCCTCGGTCCACATGCGCTCATCGGCCAGGCGATGGGTGCACACGACGCTGGTTCCAGTGAACTCTTTAAGGAGCTGCCGGACATCTTCCATGCCGGTACGCTCCAGGTCCACGATGGCCACGTCGGCGCGGTGCCGCGGAATCGCGCACCTCAACTCATCCAGATCGCCGGCCACGTTGACCACCCGGAAATGGTTGCAGAGGGAGTTGGCCAGCAATTCCGCACTCTTACTATCGATTTGGAAGATGACGACACTAAGCGGTTTCATCAAGCACTCATCCTTCTTGCGGGGGCTGGGGCGGAAACGATGAGGACGCTTTCGCCAGAACTTCAATGCTGCAGGACGCCCTGCAGGCGCAGGATAAGTCTTATTTTCTGGCCGCAGCCGGAGTCTTTTCCGGCGAAGGCTCATACGGCTCGGGCTGGAGCTTGCCGTTTTGCTTCAGAAGAATCTCAACCTTGCCTTCCGCCTGCTCCAATTCCTTGCGGCAGGAGGCGGAGAGCTGCATGCCCTCTTCGAACAGCTTCAACGCCTGCTCGAGCGGCACGTTGCCTTTCTCGAGCTCATCCACGATCTTTTCCAGTCGCTGAAGACAATCCTCAAATTTGGGCACAGAGCCGAAACTCCAAGAGATGATTTTACTCCCGGGAGCGTGCAGGCGCTTCGAGTTTTTTGTAAAGATTTCTTTTTTGCGGTGAACGAGATTCATCGAGACGCTCACAGGGCTGTGGAAGCTCCTCCCGCTCGTCATGGGCGAACGGACGCGAGAAAATGGAGGGCGGGGTGGACGGTTCGAGTGTCTGAAAACGCAAGTGGTATAGCAATACGCAGGGCGCGCCGCGCTGACGCGGCCGGAATTCTCCAATGTCTCGCCGAAGCTTTCGAGCCATATCGCGAGAGCTACACCCGGGAAGCGTTCCTGGACACGGTACTGACGCCTGAAAATCTGGTGGAGCGTTTGAAGTCCATGGTTGTTTTCGTGGCTGTGACTCAGCTGGAAATGATCGTTGGCACGGTGGCGTGCAGCGTGATCGACCGCGAAGAGGGTCACCTCCGCGGAATGGCGGTCCGGGCCAAGTGGCAAGGTATGGGTGTGGCCCAGCAATTACTGGAGCGTGCCGAATCCGAGCTGCGGTCGAAGGGATGCTCGCGTGTCACATTGGATACAACAGAACCTCTCCAACGTGCCATGCGGTTCTACGAAAAGAACGGCTTTCGTCCTTCAGGAAAGACCAGCGATTTCTTCGGAATGCCGTTGTTCGAATACATCAAGACCGTAAGAACTTAAAGGGCCAGAGTCCGCTCCAGTTTCTTCACCCGGCCACGCTGGCTGATCCCATCCCGTCCAGGACATCTATGGCGGAAGAATAACGTCCCAGCGGTGCGGCCACTTGAGCGCCTTGGACCAACCCTCGCACCTGGTGCAGCATCTCGCGCGCGATCAGGATGCCTTCGGCGCGAGCGGCTTCCGCATTGGGGGCCCGAGCCATGCGCTCTACGATGGCGTCCGGAACGGAGACGCGCAATTCGTTCTTCATGAACTCCGCATTGCGTACGCTGACCAGCGGCCAGATGCCCGCCAGCACCGGGATGCGGCAGTGCTCGATGCGTCGCAAGAACTGTTCCAGCAGAGCCACGTCGAACACCGGCTGGGTGACTGCGAAGTCGGCGCCGGCTTCCACTTTGTATTCGAAGCGGCGGACTTCTTCGTCAATGTTGCCGATGCCGGGGTTGGCGCCCACACCGATGGCGAAACGGGTGCCGCTGCCGATGGCATTGCCGCCGATGTCCAGCCCGTAATTCAGGTTGTGAACGATATTCACCAGGCCGATAGCGTCCACATCAAAGACCGCGGTGGCGTCAGGGTAGTTGCCCAGCTTGGGCGGATCGCCGGTAATGCAGATCAGGTTGTGGATGCCCATGGCGTAGCACCCCAGCAACTCAGACTGCATGCTCAGCACATTGCGGTCGCGGCAGGTGAAATGGAGAGCGGTTTCAATCCCTGCCTGCTGCTGGACCAGGGTGCACAGGGCCAAGTTGCTCAGGCGGGCAGAGGCGCGCGGGCTGTCGGGGATGTTGATGGCGTCAATGGCTGCGGCCTTCAGATACTTTGCCCCCTCGACCTCCTTGCGGAAATCGATGCCCTTAGGCGGCACGATCTCAACCAAGGCTACGAACTCCCCCGCCGCCAGCTTTCGTCCCAGGTTGGAGCGCTGGGCCAAAGGTGGCGGAGCGATGCTGGACTCCCGCTTGCGTTCCGAGATTACGCGAAAGGCGGCGGGTTTGCCTTTAGCATCGTTCATACGCAGGGCAGCCTTCATGGCCTTGATGTGCTCCGGCGTGGTCCCGCAGCATCCCCCCACCAGACCTACTCCGGCGCTGACGAACTTGCGCGCGTAGCTGGCCATGTACTCCGGCGAACACAGATAGATGTTGCGGCCCTCCACGCTGCGCGGGATGCCGGCATTGGGCTGGGCCGCCAGCGGGCGTTCGGTGATGCGCCGGATGCGCTCGATGGCTTCGAGCATCGCTACCGGACCCACGCTGCAGTTGCAGCCGATTACATCCGCGCCCCATTCGTCCAGCTTGGATGTAAAGGTCTCCGGGCTGGCGCCGTCCAGGCAGTTGCCGTCTTCGTCTATGGTGACCTGGGCCACCAGCTGCACTTGCGGGGCAACTTCGCGAGCAGCCAGGATGGCCTGATGCAGTTCCTCCAGGTAACCAAAGGTTTCCAGGATGAGCAGGTCCACGCCGCCTTCCACCAGGGCCGCGACTTGCTCGCGGAAAACGGCCCGCGCCTCTTCGCGCGAGGTCTTGCCCAGAGGCTCAATGCGGATGCCCAGCGGTCCCACCGAGCCGCCCACCAGGACAGAAGCCGCCTTTTTCAGATTGAAGGCGTCAGCAGCCTCGCGTGCCAGTCGCGCGCCCTGCACGTTGATCTGTCGCACCTGTTCGCCCAGCCCATGCCGGGCCAGCCGGAACGAGTTCGCGCCAAAGGTATTGGTCTCGATGATGTCGGCCCCGGCATTGAGGTACTCGTGATGGATGCTGCGGATCAGCTCGGGCTGGGTCAGATTCAGCTCGTCATAGCATTTGTTAATGAAGACGCCCTTGGCGTAAAGAAGAGTTCCCATGGCGCCGTCGCAGAGGACGGGGCCTTGTTTCAAGCGGCTTAGCAGATCTTGTCGCATCGATGAGGTGCCCGATGACCAGATTCTCAGAATACCGCACCCACGGCGTTCTCGCCATTAGCCCAGGGGTGCCGGTAGTGGTGCAGTTTGATTGGTGGCGGGCCATGGGGCTTATACCTTGTCATTCTGAACCTCGCTTCAGAGAGTGAAGAATCCCAACACGTGCGGCAACCGCCTGCACCAGTACGCGGAGACTCTCCGAGATTTTCTCGCATGGAAACGTGAAATGAGCGTTCCAGGAGTTGAGGTCCGGGTCTCCAGCAAGGCTCATCGGCAGTCATTCCGGCCGGCAGCGAGGAGAACTGCCTCTGTTATAATCAGCGTTTTCAACACAAAAGGCACAGGGTCAAAGCGAGGATGCAACAAAAGAAGTATGTCTCGGGAATCTGCGCCGGGTTAGCCGCACTCCTGCTGGCCGGCTGCGGATCAAGCTCCAACACCAGCACCAAAAATCCGGTAACAGGTATCAAAAAGAGGGTCTTGATTTCGAACATTACCCCGCTCGGCGGCGACGTGCTGATCGTGGACGGCCAGAAGAATGCCTTCTCCACCAAAACCTTTGCCGTCGGCCAGTTCGGCCAGCCTAGCAAGATGGTCACCGCCGGTGGCCAAACTGTGATACTGAACAGCACGCAGAGCCAGATTTCCGTGTTGGATAACACCACGGAACAGGTCACCTTCAACCCCACGTTGGAGGGTCAGCCGTTTGACGTTGCCGTCAGCTCCGACGGCAAGACCGCCTATGCGGCAACTAAGAATGTAGGCGTGGTGGAGGTGGTGAACACCTCGAACGGGAACGTTGTGGCGACCGTGACGGTTCCCGGCGTCGCCCGATTGGTGGAAGGTCCCAACGGGCACAAGCTGTTGGCTTTCAGTGATAACCCTGGTGGCGGTAACACCTTCTTTGTGATCGATACCGCCACCAACACGGTAACCTCCGTCAGCGATCCGTCCCTCGACCAGCCCTTCACGGCGGTCTTCGACCCGAGTGACCCTAATGACACTACGGCTTTTATTTTGAACTGCGGCCCGGAGTGTGGAGGCACCACCGCCAGCGTGGTAAAGATAAACTTCGGCGGTTCAGCGCCGACTTTCACCTCCGTTACGGGCCCTCCCAATGCTTTCACAGCGAGCGCGATAGCCGGGGCTACGGTGGGGACCCTGAGCGGCTCCAAGCTGTTCGTGGCTGGAACACTTCCTCATCCGCCTGGGGGCGCATGTCCGTCTAACCTGCCGAACTGCGGTACCGTGCAGATCATCGACACCGGCTCGCTCACGGCCGGCGCTCCCGTCCCCATCACCGACGGGGTTCACCTGGTAATGGCCATGACCGGCAACAATCGCCTCTATATCGGCGCCGCCCACTGTACGGTTGGGCCGACTTCGCCGCAAAACACCGTCCAGGGATGCTTGAGCATCTTTGATACCGGCTCGGGCGCCAGTTCCACGAACCCCGTGGTTCCCACGGAGTCCTCCTTTCGCCAGAACTTTGATGTTACAGGTCTCCAGCCTATCTCCAGCAGCAACGTCATCTATGTGGTCCAGGGCGGTGAACTGGACATCTTCGATATCACCACCAGCTTGCCATCCACCACAATTCAGCAACTCGATGTGAACGGCCGGTTGATGGACGCCCTGCAGATTGATCCGTAGGAAGCAATTAGCAAATGGCAATTAGCGATTAGCCAAAACTTATCGCGTGCTGCGGCCAGAACCTGCCTTCCGGGCTAATGCAGCCGACATGCGTTTTGCTTCAACTCACGAAAATCTTTCATTGCGCTTCTCGCTAATTGCTACTTGCCAATTGCCATTTGCTACTTTCCCGGCGCCAGCGTCAACTCGTGCGCTTTCGCTCCCTGCACCGCCTGGTCCGAGTACGCGAGCGTGAATGTGGTGTTTCCGTACCATGCCAGCCACTGGTCCATGTAATAAGGGCTGAAGACCTGTCCCGATTCTCCGATCACGATGTTGAACGTCGAGGCATCCAGGTTGGAGAAGTCCACGGTCATGCGTTCCGATGGCCCGAACGTTCGGCCCACTTGCTTCACCGTGTAACTGCCGCCCGACTGTGGTTTGCGTCCGGGGCCGGTCCAGCCGCGCAAGATGGGAATCGCGCCGAACAGCGGATGGTTGATCTCCACGGGAAAGGCCGTCCCGTACTGCCAGGATTTCAGGTTGGAAGGCCCGTCCTTCACCGCGTTTTCGACAGCGGCGGCCAGCAGATCGTTGAAATTGCTGTAGCCTGGCGGCCACCAGCGCTCGGGCTGGGCGCTCACGATGTTCTCCAAGGCCACGGCAGCTTCCGACCACTCATAGTGTTCCCACTCCGCTCCCAGCTTGGGTTCCAGAAGCAGCTCCCACAAGGCCTTGCGCGCGCTCACTTCGATCGTGGGCGCGGCCGAGTCTGCCAGCATGCGTCCGTCAAAGCCGCGCATGATCTCGGCTGCCTCACGGGCGCGCGCGCCGGCTTTCGAGCTGTGGTCCACCGCGTAAACAAAGTGTTCGGCAAAGAAGCGGTCGTATTCTGAAGTGATGTCGGTTTGCAAGGCCAGCATATCGGCCGGGGCGAATTTCTTGTCCGGATCTTCTTCAAGCACCTTGTAAATGCGCTCGGTGCGATACGGCGGGAACCATTGCGTGGCCAGCAGGTATGGGTAGCCCTCAGGAGTAATCTTGGCGTTGGCGGTGGCAATGATGCCGGAGGATGGATTGTAGAGACTGGGCAGCTTGTCAAACGGCAGATAGCCAGTCCAGTCATGGGCGCCGTCAGCGCCGGAAACAGGCACGGTGCCATCGCCGGAAGCGCGCACGGGGACGAAGCCCATCGGCTGGTAGCCGATGTTGCCGTCTACGTCGGCGTACACCACATTTTGCGAGGGCGTAGCGAACGCGGAGAGCGCCTTGCGGAACTGCTCCCAATTCTGAGCAGAATCAAGATCAAAAAGCGGGATGCTGATGGCCCGGGAGTCGTAAATCAGCCATTGCAGCGCGATCTTGCGGGTCTCTCCGGGAAAGAGTTCGCTCACGATCGGACCGTGACGGGTGATCTGCACATCCATCTCAACGTCGGGCTGGCCTTTCACGTGGATCACCTCGTGATATGTGTCCGGCTTTTTCCAGCCCTCCCGAGTTTCGTACTCGCCCGCCGGGTTGAAGTTCTCCACGAACAGGTCTTGCACGTCCGGATTCAAATTGGTGAAGCCCCAGGCGATGCGCTGATTATGGCCAACCGTGACAAACGGTATCCCCGGCAGGCTGAAACCTTCCACGTTGAAATCGCCCCCGCACGAAGGTGCGGCACAATTAACGTGGAGCTGCACCTCGTACCAAACGCCCGGCTCGCGATGCGGCAGATGCATGTCGTTAGAGAGCAGCGGCTTCCCCGTAACGGTGTGCGCGCCGGACACCACCCAGTTGTTTGAGCCGGGCGCGCAGGACTCGCAGTCGTCCAACACTCGGCCAGCGATCGCTGCAGCGGTTTTCTTGCGGGGCGCGGTCTTCGCGGGAACACCGGAAGTGGGTGCGTTGGCCCCGCTGGCCGGCGGATGGTCGCGCCTGGAGCTTACAGGATAGAGGTCGGCCATCAGCTCCGGAGCCAACCGTGCTCCAATCTTCGCCCGCCAATATTCAGTCTCGTACTGAGGATTGAGAAGTTGGCTCATGGCAATGCCCACCAAGACTGAGTCGGAGGTAGTCCAGGTGCGAGGCACATATTGGAGGATGCGAAACTCAATGGGTAGATGGTCACGATGCTGTTCGATGTAAGCGTTCACGCCGCGCACGTAAGCCTCGAAGAACGCCCGGTCGCGGTCGGGGAGCTGCGCGGCCACGCGGTCGGACACCGCCCGCAGACGCAGGATGCGCTGCTGCTTGTCGTACTCGACCCAGCTGGTCCGCCGCCGAACCACCGAGGTGGAGCGCGAAGGCGCCGGCGCGGGAGCGCTGGAGGCAGGCAGAATCTCCGCCATCTCGCCGGCGGCCGCCCGCCGCGTCATATCCATTTGCCACAGGCGGTCCTGC
>WNFJ01510456.1_pt1 | contig 22861 bp, 25 predicted proteins | sample 5400461 | NCBI WGS metagenome assembly WNFJ01 (sample SAMN13153349, study PRJNA577476) | soil metagenome | isolation source: 115 cm saprolite on Douglas fir-dominated hillslope | place: USA:California | collected 2013-09-17
CTAGTCGACCGCCCGCCGCACGGTCGTGCCGGCGAGGAGATCCCCGAGGCGCTGGCGCCGGCGGCTGCCGAAGAGCAGCGCCGCGTCGATCGGCCAGAGAGGAACGAGCACGCCGATCAAGTTGCGCGCGGCCGCCCGCCACCAGCCGGGGACGTCATCGTTCGGTCCGTAGACGCAGATGCCCATCAGCGCTTTCCCGATGGTCTGGCCGCTGCGCGCTTCGAGCGGAATGCGATACGCGAGCGCGATCGCGGCCAGCAGCACGAGTCCTTCGGGGTCGATGACAATTTCGGCATTGTCGAGCCCGGACAGCGCCGTCAGGATCAGGATGGCGACGCTGAACACGATGGACAGATCGATCAGACCGGCCCATAGCCGGCGCACCAGCGGAAACTGGCGCCAGCCGGCCTGGGCGCCTCCCTGGAAAATCGCGGCGTCGATCGTGTCCGCCAATTGACGGCGCACGCCCAGCACGATCGGCTGCAGCGCGGTAAGGCCACCTCGCCGAGCCAGCCAGCGCACCGAGAGGACGACCGCGAGCGCGGCCAGGAGCGTGACGGCGATGACGAAGAACCGATGCTCGGCGCGGTGGAAGAGCTTGACCGCCGGCTGGCCGGCCAGCGCGCCCAGCCCGACGAAGAATGCGACATAGATGATGACCGACGGGATGAGTCCGGCGGCGAACGTCCGGCGGGGCATCCTGCTGACACCCGCCACCTGGGTGGTGCTGATGCGAAGCCCGGGAACCAGCCGGCCGATGAAAACGGCCGGCGCGCCGCGACGCCGCAGCAGGTTCGTGGCGCGTTCCAGCGCGGGCCGGAATCCCAATACTTGCGCCGCCTTCATCAGGGCCGGCCGCCCGACGGCGGCGAAGACTTCCCGACCGACCAGCGCGCCGACGATGGTGGCCAGCAAGAGAGCGGCCACCATCGGGACCGGGTCCACGGTGTCGCTGGCGATGGCGATTCCCGCGATGATCAAGAGCAGGTCGCCCGGCGCGAACGGAACGGGGATGCCGCTCTCCTCGATGAAGACGAGTCCGGCAATGACGACGATGAGCAGGTCACCGCTCAGGCTGGCGATCGAGCCGACAGGATTCATGCCGGGTTCGCTCTCACGTTGCGGCAGGCAAGCCGTTAGCTGATCAGCTCGCGGATGAGTGGAATCGGCAGCGGCCCGCAGCCGAGAAAGGCATCGTGGAACCGCTTCAGGGAGTAGCCGGCCTGGCGCTGCATGTCACGCCGAAGCTCGAGGATCAGGAGCTTGCCCAACGTGTAGTTCAAGTACATGGGGTCCCACGTGCCACGCGTCGCCTCGCGGGTGGCGGGCAGCTCGCTCATGAATCCGATCGATTCGAAGAGGCGAATGGCCTCCGGTACCGTCATCCCCTGGCAATGCAGCCCGAGGGCGACCAGGAATCGGCAATCGCGGAGCAGGGCCTCGAGGCGCTGGGCGAGCACTTGCTTGGGATCGCTGGAATAGCCAATCTCCAGCATCATCTCTTCGACGTAGTGCGCAAAGCCTTCGCCCGTCGTGTACGTCCAGAAGACCTGTCGCGTCAGGGATGCCGCGTGGCGCTCGTACAGGCCCTGGACGTAATGCCCGGGATACGCCTCGTGGATTGAGGTGCCTTCCAGCGTGGCGTAATTCATGTAGCGCAACCATTCCTCGCTTTTGGCGGCATCCCAATCGGCGCCGGGTACGGTCACCCAGTAGTAGCTGTCGGTTTCCACCGTTTCGAGCGGCCCGGCGCTGTCCATCGCCGCGCTGATGTAGGCGGCATACGACGGCGTCGGTTGCACCAGGCAGCGGCCATTGCTGGGGAGGGACACGACGTCGCGCTCGAGGATGAAGGCGCGGAGACGCTCGAGCATCGCCGCCACGTCGCCGATGATCGATGTCGCGGTCGGATGGTGATCCTCCAACCGCGCCACGGCGGCGCGCACGTCTTCGCCCGGGGCGATCTGCTCGGCCGCTGCCTCGGCAGCGGCCCGATTTCGGTCGATGTCGGCGCGCACCATCCGCTCGAGCGCCGCGACGTCGACCTCGACGAGCTCGCGCAAGCCCAGCAGGCGCAAGAAGCGGTCCTCGCCGAGCGCGAAGGCGTCGTCCGCCGTGGCGCGCCTCGCCCGCAGGAAGTCGGCAAAGTCCCTCACCTGCTGGACCGCGATATCGAGCGCGATGAGCGTTTGCGCATCGTCGCGCGCGGCAGCACGCACCTCCCCGTCCAGGTACTCGACCTGGCCCTCGATTGCCTGGATCGCGATCTCGAGATTTGGCCGGGGAAGCGCCAGCTCCAGGTTGTCGCGTGCCGACTCGAGAAACCCGCCATAACCGAGCAGGTGGCGGCGAAGGGCGGCCAGCCGCTCGCCGAGCGGCGCGTAGGGCCGTTTCAAGTAAAAACTGACCGCTCGCGCCGGCGTAGGACATCGGCTCGCGAAAAGGCAGCCGTAACTCGGTGAGCTCGAAACGGGCCCCCTGCAGCTGGGCGACCAGCGCCGCGCGATCGATCGTCTGGTCCCGATCGAGGCCGCGCAGCGCGCCGATGGCGGAGAGCTGCCGATCGATCTCGGCCACCCGGGCGCGGATCGCGGATCGGGAAGGGTCGCCGACCACCCCGTCGAAGCGGTGATCGCCGACGTAGCGAGCATGGATCGGCGAAAACCGGAAAAAGCCGTCGATCGTCTCCCGCTCGATGGCCGCCCAGTCGCCCACGGCGTTAGAGGCTAGCAGGTGCCTGGAAATAGCTGCCCCCGGCGTGGAAAGGGCGGCGAGAGGATCGTCACGGGGACCGTAAGGTGGCGCTGTTACGTTGGCGTCACCGCCCTATGTCCAAGCCGTTAACGCCGCGTGACTCGCTGTCACTCCTCCACCGGGCGCTCGCGCCCCTGCTGGCCGCTGCCGTCGTCGCCCTCGCCGTCTTGCCGGCGGCTCCCGCCTGGGCGGCCTCGAATCAGGCCCACGTCGATCGCGAAGTGCTCAAGGCGATGGAGGTCGGGCAGTCGATCAAGGTCATCCTCGTCGCGCGCGGCGATCTGAACACCCTGGAAGCCGATCTGCGGCGGACGGGTCTAAAACATCCGCTGCGCGTTCCGATTGCTCACGGGTTCGCCGTCGATCTGACCCCCGCGCTGATCAACCACTTCCGCGCGGACTCGACTGTCGCGCGTCTCATTTACGACGCTCCCGTGAACCTGAGCGATACCCCCTTCAACGCGACGGCTCTGGCGACGGTCTACCCGGCGGTCGTTGACGTACTGCCGGTCTGGAGCAACATGGCGGCCCCGCTCACCGGACAGGGGATCGGCATCGCCGTCATCGATAGCGGCATCGCGTCGCATCCTGACCTTGCTGGGCGGGTCCTTGTCAGTCAGAACTTCAACGTGAGCGTCAGCGACGTCAACGACGCCTACGGCCACGGCACCGCGGTTGCCGGCATCATCGCGGGCGATGGGACGGCGAGCGGTGGAAAGTATGTCGGCATCGCGCCGAGGGCCAACCTGATCAACCTCCGCGTCAACGACGGCACCGGAGCCGCACCGACATCGGCGATCATGAACGCCATTCTCTGGGCCGTCGTCAATAAGAACAGCTACAACATCCGCGTGATGAACCTTTCGATGCGAGCATCGGTGCAGGAGAGCTACCACACCAGCCCGATTGACGCGGCCGTCGAATATGCCTGGCTGAAGGGCATCGTCGTGGTCGTCGCCGCCGGCAACAGTGGGCCCAACAGCGCCCTCTATGCGCCGGCGAATGATCCGTACGTGATCACGGTCGGCGCGACCGACGACCAGGGCACCGTCTCTGCGGCCGATGACGTGCTGGCTGGATTTTCGAGCTACGGCGTGACCCAGGACGGTTTTACCAAGCCGGACTTCGTTGCCCCCGGCCGGCACATCATCACCACGCTGGCGCCCAACAGCGCCTTCGCGCTGAACTACCCGGACTTCATCGTCGGGCAGCAGTACATCCAGCTCAGTGGCACGTCCCTGGCGACCGCGAGCGTGAGTGGTGTGGCCGCACTCTATGCCGAGAGCAACCCGACCGTGCGTCCGGGACAGTTAAAGGGTGTGCTCCTCACCACCGCGAACCGGCTTTCGTTTGCGGGCAGTGGCGCCGGCTACCCCGACGCCGCGCGGGCCATCGCATACATCGGCCTGATCGGTAACGCCAACCACGGCCTGGATCCGAACAACTACCTCAAGGTCCTCTACATGGCGGCCAACAACCTGGCGGTGATGCCGATCGTCTCCTGGGACAGCGTGTCATGGGACAGCGTCTCCTGGAGCAGCGTCTCCTGGGACAGCGTCTCCTGGAACGCGGTGAGCTGGAGCAACTAGATGGCGACAAGGGGGCGACTCTCGACCGCCGCTCGCGGCTACATCGGCGCCATCAGCGTCGCCACCATCCTGGCCTGCGTCCTGTTGTGGCAGGCGAAGGACGTGGCGATCAGTCTTGGTTCGTTCCTCCTGATCTTCAGCCTGGGCATGCTGGCGCACGCCTACCCGATCCAGGGCTTTCGCCACCAGGCCTACCAGGTAACGCTGCCGTTGATCGTGCTGGCAGCCGCGCTGTTCAGTACGGCCGAGCTGGTGGCGTTCATCGTGCTGATCCACATTGCGGAGCAAGCCCGGCTTCACCGCCGCCTCCACATCCAGTGGTTTAACACCTGCAACTTTCTCTTCAGCGCCGCGATCGCCGGGGCCTCGTACCGTGGGGTCGTGTGGCTCCTACCGGAGGGTGCGCTTGGTGAGGTCGCGGCAGTGTCGGCGGCGGGATGTACGTTCATCTTGCTCAACCGCGTGTTGCTGGCGGGTGTGCTCTGGCTGGCCCGCGGCCTTTCCCCGGTCGCTTCCGGTCTCTTCCGGCAAGAGCTGCTGGCTGCGGATCTCGTCATCGCCTGGATGGCCGGGCCGATGCTGGTCCTGACGCTGGTGGCGGGCCCGTGGATGATCCTCGTCACCGCCGGCCCCCTGGTGCTTGCCCGGCCGGCCCTCGCAGCTCTCCTGGCGAAGTACGAAGCACCGGTCGCAGGAGCGGCCGAAAGGGCGGCCTGAGACTGATGGCTGATCTTGCGCGGCCGGCCCGCATCTACATCGCGGGTGTGCTCGGCGCCGCCGCGATCGCCGCGGTTGTCAGCGTCTCGGCGGCACCCCCGTCGCTCGAGCATGCGCCCTTGGCGCTCGTGCTGCTGATTTGCGCGAGCATCGCGCAGCAGTTCAAGGTCAAGAGTCCGAAGCACCAGTCCTATTACACGACCACCATCTTCTTTTTCGCGGCCGCCATCCTGCTGCGGCCCGCCTACGTGATCCTGATCATCCTGGCGGCTCACGCGGTGGAGCTACTCCGAGTGCGCTATCGCTGGTACATCCAGGCGTTCAACGTCGCGAACTTCATGCTCTGCGCGATCGCGGCCGGTGCGGTCTTCGGCATCGGTCAGTCCGGTCACAGCGCGGCGGGCGGTCGATCGGCGGTGTTCGCCCTCCTGGCCGGACTGACCTTCGTTGCGCTCAACCACCTCCTGACCGCGCTCGTCATCATGTGGGCGCGAGGCGTTCCGATCTCGCGCGCCGGCACGATGGACTGGGAGAACCTGGGGACCGACATCGCGCTGATGTCGGTCGGGGCACTCGGCTCGTTGCTCTGGCTGACCGACCCCTGGCTGGCGCCGCTCTGCCTCGGGCCGCTCTCCTTGATCTACCGGTCGCTGCTCGTCCCCAACCTCAAGGAAGAGGCGCGCACCGATCCGAAGACCGAGCTCTTTAACATGAAGCACTGGAACCAGGTGGCGCAGGCGGAGATCGAGCGCGCCCGCCGCTTTCGCCGCCCCCTCAGCGTCGCCCTCGCCGACTTCGATCTGCTGCGTGACGTCAACAACCGGCACGGCCACCTGATGGGAGACCAGATGATTCGGGGGGTCGCCGACGCGATCCGCGCCGAGCTGCGCGAGTACGATCTGCCCGCGCGGTTCGGTGGCGACGAGTTCGCCATCCTCATGCCGGAGACGACCCTCCCCGAAGCGATGGCGGTGGCGGAACGGATTCGCCGTGGGGTCGAGTCGATCCTCCTCAAGGGCGCTGATGGCCAGAGCCCAGCGGCCAGCGTCAGCGTCGGGGTCGCGCTTTTCCCCGGTCATGGCCGGACCGCATCGGACTTGCTCGCCGCGGCCGACCGTGCCGTCTACCAGGCGAAGGCATTGGGCCGCAACCGGGTCTGTGCCTTTGCCGACCACGATGGTCAGGGCACCCGCACGGTCCGAATTCCGGTGGCCGCAGGGCAGCAAGCGAGTTAGGTCAACGAAATAGTTGACACGCATGGCGGTACGTTTTGACAGGCAGCTGTCGCAAAGCAGTTGCAGCATGGGCGAACGATGGCCGAGGATATCCGGTTCAGGCGGTCTTACCGTTATCGGATCTATCCAACGGTTCATCAGCGGCTCGCCCTGGAAGGCCAGCTAAACTTCGCCTGCCAGCTCTACAACGCCGCGCTGGAGCAACGACGATACGCCTGGCGTGGTCGGCACCGGTCGGTCTCCCTTTACGACCAGTTTCGCGACTTGACGGCGGTTCGCGCGGCGCGCATGGGGCCGTCCCAGATGAACTGCTCGGCCATGCGGGACCCACTTCGCCGACTGGATCGGGCTTTTGCCGCGTTCTTTCGCCGTGTCAAAACGGGGGGTAAGGCTGGCTATCCGCGCTTTCGCTCCGCGCGCCGGTATGACAGCCTGACCTGGGACTCAGGCTGGGGCCTGCGTGACGGCCGCCTCGCCTTGCAGGGCATCGGCCGGGTCAAGGTAAGGTGGCATCGCCCGCTCCCGACGACCGCGGTCGTACGCACGGTTACCGTGCGCCGTGTGGCGGAACGCTGGTACACGTGCTTTTCGCTGGCGGTAAACCGATCGCGGGCGGTTGCCACCCCCGGACGGCCACATGTGGGACTCGATCTCGGCATCCAGCACTTTGCCACGCTCTCCACCGGGGAGCAGGTTCCCGGCCCACGAGCCTACCGCGCGGCGATACGGAAGTTGCGGCTTGCTCAACGGCGGGTGTGTCGTCGGCATAAGGGCTCACATAGGCGACAAAAGGCGCGACTCCTTCTCGCCCGTCAGCATGAGCGGATTCGTAACCTCCGGCATGACCATGCCCACAAGCTAACCCGACGACTAGTGTCCGACTTCGGGTTGATTGCGGTCGAGGACCTCAGGGTTGGCGGGCTGGCCCGTGGACACCTGGCTAAGGACGTGAGTGATCAGGGCTGGGCGACGTTCTTGACGATACTCGAGTACAAAGCGGCAGAAGCTGGTGCTCGAGTAATCAGGGTGCCGCCCCGAGGAACATCCCAGACCTGCTCAGGCTGCGGGATTGTGGTTCCCAAACTGCTCTCGGAGCGAACTCACCGGTGCCCTGATTGCGGGCTTGTCATCGACCGCGATACGAACGCGGCGCGCAACATTCTGCGGCTCGGCTTGAGCCGTCAGGCATTAACGTGGCCCACGGGGGCGTGCGTTGCTTGAGAAGGCGTACTTCTGCGTCAGGTATGTCATTGCCCTTAGGTCGACTTCTTCGGCCGGCGGCTTCCGCGCCGGTCCGCGTGGGCGCGCATGAAGGTGTAGGTCTTCTCGGCCGCGTAGCCCTTCTGCACGGCATCCTGGATGCGAGGCCAGAATTCTTCCTTGACCCAGTTGCGCGCGACCAGCACCTCGACGCCCGCGAGTCGGAGGTCGCCTTTCTCCAGGTCAGAGGTCGTGTCGCCGCGCTGCAGGGCGCGAACCGCGTCCAGGCTGAGGTTGGGAAGGAGCCATCCGTGCGGGATGAGGACCTCGGCCTGCCCGCGCGGCTCGTCTGGCACGGTGCAACTATAAATCAGCGGCTCCTGCCGTATGCTGCTCACGTGCCGGTGCTGAAAACGCTCCACGTGCTGGGCGCGATCTTTCTCCTCGGGGGCGTCAGCACGCACGCGTTATTGCGGCCGATGGCCGCGCGGGCGGTCGAGACCGCGCAGCACGCGCTCTACCAGTTCGCCTGGCGGGTTCAGCTCGCTCTGGTCTACACCGGCTCGGCGCTGGTGCTGATCACCGGCCTGCTGATGTGGGTCGGCCATTTCAAGCTTTTCACCGGGTGGTTGCTCCTGGGCTTCCTTCTTTATGCGGCGGCCGCGGGTCTGGATGGCGCGTTTTTGGCCCCCAACCTGCGCCGCGCCCGGATCGCGGCGGTCGAGGGGTCGACCTCCCTGGCCGCGGCGGCGATGACGATCCAGCTGGTGGCCTGGCTCCTGCTCGTCGTCGTCGTCTTCCTCATGGTCGCCAAGCCCTTTTAAGACACTTGGCGACGCTGGGACCGGTCACGTTGAGCGGGAAGCACATCCGGCTCGAACCGCTGCGGCCGGCGCACGCGCCGGCCCTGGTTGAGGCCGGGCGCGCTGAAGAAATCTGGACATGGATGCCGACCCGGCCGTTGACGGCCGGCACGGTAGACCGTTGGCTCGAGAAGGCGGTCCACGCCGAGTCGCTGGGCCGCGAGTACCCGTTCGTCGTCGTCCGGCTCGCTGACGACCGCGTGATCGGCAGCACCCGCTACCTCGACGTCCAGGAAGACGACCGGACCGTCGAAATCGGCTGGACCTGGTACTCGCCGGACGCGTGGGGCGGCGTCGTCAATCCGGAGGCGAAATACTTGTTGATGCGCCACGCCTTCGATGACTGGCACGCCATCCGCGTGGCCCTCAAGACGGACATCAAGAACGTGCACTCGCAGGCGGCCATCAAGAAGCTTGGGGCGAGGTACGAGGGCACCATGCGCAACCAGAGGATCCGTCCGGACGGTAGCTATCGCGACACGGTGATCTTCTCGATCATCGAGAGCGAGTGGCCCGCGGTGAAGGCGCGTCTCGAAGAGCGGCTGCGCTAGCTCTTCCCGCCGTCCAGCACCCGCAGGCCCACGGAAGAGCTTGGTTTTTCCCTCCCCCGCTTGCGGGGGAGGGTCAGGGAGGGGGTTCCCTCGCCTGGGAGGGTCAGGGTAGGGACGCTCGGATTTTCCCTCCCCCGCTCGCGGGGGAGGGTCAGGGTAGGGGCTTGCTTGCGACGGGCGCGATACCCACTCGCAACCCTTGCCGCAGCCGCCTGGGCGGCCGCGATCAGCTCAGGAGCGGCCACGTCCGCGCTGGCGAGCGCTTCCGGCTCGAACTGGACCATCTCGCTGACGCAAATCTCGCGCTGCGGATCGATGATGACGACCGCAACAAAGGGCTCTTGACTTGTGATGCTCGGATGGATCTGTGACCACGGAATGACATTGCCCATGACGGGAGCCTAACCCCCCGTTTTGACAGCTGTGCGTCGCAACTCCGGCAGACTTAGCCGATCAGCGGGGCCGCTGGACGACGCACCCGCCCGGTTAAGTCGAGATTTCTTCTTCGACTTGATCGGGGCTGGACCCGTTGACCGGGGTCGCCTCCCCGGAAGCCGGGACGAGCGCCGGCCCCTGTAACCGGATGATGGTCCAGTCCTGCGCCTTCTCGGCGCGGTCAGCGAGGCCTTCATCCTTCGAGAAAAGCACGACCTGGTGGTCGAGGCGACCGAGTTCGTCCATCGCGGCCCGGAGCCGGCGGCGATCCGCGTGCACCAGCGCCTCGTCAAGGAGCAAGGGCGGTGGCTCCGCGTTTCCGCCGATGATCCGCGCGAGCGCCAGCCGCTCGAGCAGGTAGATCAGCGAGCGGGTCCCGAGGCTGAGGTTGTCGACATCCTTATAGGTGCGCTGGTCCGGGGTTCGCACCTGCAGCGCGAGGTCATCGCCGACGCGCACATCGCGATAGCGGCCGTTCGTGATCGGGGACAGCTGACCCTGGAGTTGCGACTTGAGCCTCGGGATCACCGCCCGCCGCACCGACTTCGCCGCCGCCTCGAGCGTTTCGATGGCAAGGTCGTAGGCGTGCGCTTCGGCTTCGAGCTCCTGAAGTTGTTCCCGGGCGGTCGCGATCTCCTCTTCGAGCGCGGCGACGTCCCCAATCTGGGTGAGGCGGTCGTTCAAGAGTTCTTCGGCCCGCGCCCGTTCCTCCTGGGCCCGCTCCTTGGTGCCGCGGTGCTGGTCGCGCTGCCGCTCGAGCTCGGCCAGCGGCAGCGCGGCGAACTCAGCCGCCGCGGCCGGGTCCACGTTGTGGCTGATCTCACCGATCTGACGCGTCAGGTCGTCGACGAGCTGGCGCAGCGAATTCCCTTCGTCTGCGGACGTCGCGCCCCGTTGCGCCTCCAGCTCGGCCCGCCTCGCACTCGACGCGCGATACGCCTCGCCGTGGCTGACGCCGGCGTCCCAGGCCTGGGACGCACGCTCCATGTCAGTGTCGTTGATGCCGGCCGGGCCATAAATACCGGCGAGCTGCCGGGCATACTCCTCGGCCTTGGACCGCTCGGCGACGGAGCGCTGGCCCGGCGCCCGAAGCTGCTCGAGCTGGGCGTCGAGCTGCTCGATCCGGGTGCGGACCTGTTGCGCGGTTCGGGCCGCCTCGCAGCTGGCGATGAAATCGCGGGCGGCCCCGAGCGCCTCGCGACGGTCGAAACCCAGCTGGTCGAGCAGACTGTGGAGCCGCTGCCGCAGGGACTCGCGGCGCTGATCCATCTCCGATTCCGCGCGGGAGGCGTCTTGCGACCGCTCGCTGGCCGCGTTCCACGCGATGGTGTCCTGCGCGAGCGATTCGATCTCGCGGGCCGTTTCGTCGACGGCCTCCTCGGTCGGCGCCGGCTGCGGCAGCCCCCAGGACCCGACCAGCTCGCGTAGGCTGCGGCCGGCGAGCTGCGCCCGCTCCTCCAACTCGGTGGCCTGGCGGTCGAGCTCCAGGCGGGTGGCGTCGTACCGCACCTTCTGGAGGTGCTCGACGAGCGCCTGCTGGAGTTCCGCCGAGCTTCGAACGCCCCAGGGCTGGAGGATCTCTCGACGCCGGACCCGCGCCTCATCCTTCGCTCGAAGCCGCCGATCGACCTCGCGAACCGCCGCACCCCGCACCCAGATGCCGATCGCCGTCGACAGCACGCCCATACCGAGCAGGAAGAAGGCCGCCCCGCTCAGGCCAAACTGTATCCCGCCTTGGAGCGCGAGAAAGGCGACGAGGATCGCCATGGCGGTGAGGAGGAGGCCGCCCAGCATCGCACCCAGGAAGGTTCGCTGCCGGCTTCGCGCACGCTCGGCCATCGCCTCTTCGCGTCGCATCGACTCCTCGGCCGCTTGCCCCGTCTTGATGACTTCGGGCACCTCTTTGTAGCGGGCAATGTCGTGCTTGAGCTGCTCCAGTCGGGGCGGCAGCTCGGCGCCCGCCCGGCGGCGCGCCTCGACGGCAACGTTGTGGCGCTCCCGAAACTCCGAGAAGACCCGCTGGAATTCCATCTGCCGGGCCGGCCAGTCGAGGTTCTGTCCGATCAGACCCGGGTGCCGTTCCGCGATTCGGCGAACCTCCTCGGCCGACGTCTGGGCGCGAAGATGGACTTCGGGCGCCTGGGTGTCGGCCACGTTGAGCGAGGAGAGAAGCTCGCGGACGGCCGGCTCGTGGCCGAGTGCCGCCGCGTCGATGCCACGGGCTCGCGTTTCGTGGCCTTGCGCTTCGTCGTCGAGCTTCTGCCGCTCGGCTTCGAGCTGCTGGACCTGCGCGGCCGTGTCTCCCGAGCGACGCTCGAAATCCTCCTGCGCTTCGCGGGTTGCACGGAGGTGACTGCGCAACTCCTGCACCTCGGCCTGCCGGTCGAGGGGGAACATCGCAAAGCGGGTGTGCTCCTCCTGGCGACCGCGTTCCTCGGCGATCCCGCGCTCGACCGTGTCGACGCGCTCCAGGCGATGACGCGCGTCCTCGAGGCGGGACGTCAGCAGGGCGGCCTCGAGGGTTTGCACGATGCCGAGTTCTGCCTCGGTGAGGGCGGCGACCGTCTCCCGTTTCTCGGCCAGCTCATCGACGGCGGCCCGCGCCTGCTGGGCGGCGGCGAGCTGCCGCTCTAACTCGGTCAGCCGGCCCTCGAGGTCGTGCAGCGGGCCGGTGCGCCCGCGCGGCTTTCCAATCCGAAGCGTCCGCTCCTGACGCAGCCGATCGAGCACTTTCTGCGCGGTCCGATCCGGGTGCGCCGAATCGGCCAGGGCGACGATCGCCTCTTTGATGGTGCCGGCGTCTTCCAGCCGCATCACCTCGCTGCGCGAAATGCAGGCGGTGTTGGTGTAGATATCGCGGCTGACCCCAAGCAGCTCGCGTCCCACCTGCAACCCGCCGGATGCGTCGCGATCGAAGCGGTCGCCGAGCTCCTCGCCCGTGCTGATGTCGAAGACGCGCACCGTTTGGGCATCGAGATCGCGCTCGATACGGAGCTGGGTACCATCCTCCAGCACGACCTCGAGCGCCAACCCGAAGTTGCCGCCTTCCCAGGGGCGCCATCGATCGGCGCGCTCCACCGGCGCCGGGCGCCCCCGATCGCCGGACGGCAGCCCGTAGAGGCCGGTAACGATCGCCTCCTGCAGGGTCGACTTGCCGGCCTCATTCGGCCCGACGACCAGGTTCATCGTGGGACCAAAGTGCAGGTCCATCCGCTGCAGGCTGCCGAAGCCTTCGATTTCGATTCGTGTCAGACGCATCGAGGACCCACCCTGGTCATTCGTCGAAGGCATCGAGCGCGAGCTGTAACGCGCGGCCCACCGCCTGTTCCTCCTGGCGAGACCCCTGCTTGTGGTCGACCAGCTTGCGCACCATCTCTCCGCGGCTGGTGAATTCCTGAGCAGCGGCATCGAGGTCGTGGGATACGCGGGAGTGATCGCGGAACTCGAGAAAGGCGAAGCCGTCGCTGCACTCTGTTGCGAGCATCTGCGGATCGAGCGTCAGGGATTGAGCGCGTTCGCCCACCAGCGTGGCGCGGATCACGGCGCCATCGAGCTGCTTCTCCTCGCGCATCGCCATCACCGCGTCGCGAACGTTCTCGAGGCTGGTCATCCCGGTGACATCGATCGTCTCCTGGGCGAACTGCCGCTGGTTGACGTCTTCCAGCACGACGTGGACGGCGCCGTGGTCGTCGACCGTCACCAGCGCCGTGCAGTGCCGTCCGGCCTCGTCCCATCCAAGCGGCTCCGGGCTGCCGGGGTAGGTGATCCACTCGGCGGTCCGGGCGTCGTGATACCCGCCGAGGAGCGCGTGCCGGAAGCCGGCCTCCTCGACCTGGACCGGGAGGATGGGTTTATAGGGTGTGACGCCTTGAGGAACCTGGCTCATGTCGGAGGCGTGGAGCAGCAGGAGATCCGTTCCCTTCTCCCGGCGGCCGAAATCACGCAACGGCGCGTCCGGCACCTCGGGCCGCATGAAGCCGGCGGCCCAGACCTGGACGTCTCCATGTCGGTAGGGTCGCAGATCCTCGTGCGCGGCGACCGTGACATTCTCGGGCCAGCGCAGGTAACGGTAGGGCGAGCTCGGGAGGGCCGGGTCGGCGTGGCCGGGGGCGATGAGGACGGGCAGCCCGGCGTCGCCCAGGGTCTGCACGATGTAGCTTGCCGTGTCGCGGGTCACGTGGTCATGTTCGAAGAGGTCGCCGCCGCACGTGATGAGATCGACCTGCTCCTGGCGCGCACGCTCGACGATCCGCTGGAGGGCGGCCCGAAGATCCTCGCGGCGTCGTTGTGCTCCGACACCATTGAGGCGCTCACTCGCGAAGGATCGGTCGAGATGCAGGTCAGCGAAATGGAGAAGGCGAAGGGCCACAAATCCCCCGTAACCACGCGAATTCTGGTGGGCGCGATGGCATATATGCGAGCGCGAAAGCAGCGCCATTATAAAGGTTGCGCCGAGTTTGTTCCGAATCACGGGCCACCTTGGGAACAGCGCCTACACTGAGCAAGAAAATGGGCTCGTTCGAGAAGGGAGATCGCGGCGCCCGGATCCTGAAAATTCAGACGCTGCTCCAGGGCAATCCGCATGGCTTGACAACCGGCGAGATCGCGCGCCGCACCGGCGTGAATCCCCGCACGACCTACCGGGACATCCGGGCGCTCGAAGCCATGAACGTGCCGGTCTACGAGGACGACGGCCGGATCGCGATCGACCCCAACTACTTCATCGCCCCGGTCAAGTTCACGCTGCGCGAGGCGATGGCCCTGCTGATGGGCGTTCGCTTGATGCACCGGCATCGCGACCAGGCCGATCCCGACGTCGCCGACGCGTTCACCAAACTGGCGGCGGTCCTGCCCGCCCCGGTCGCGGAGTACGTTCACGCCACGGTTCGTCAGATGGCCGCCCGCCCAGCGAACCCGACTTACTCGCGGGTACTCCAGACGGTCGCGCTCAGCTGGGCCGGGCACAAGGCGGTCCGCATCTGGTATCCGACCGCGGACCATGACGTCAAGGCGCGCGTGATCGAACCCTATTTTCTCGAGCCTTCGCTGATCGGGCATAGCAGCTACGTCGTGGCGCGCGATCGTGGACTGGCGGAGATGCGGACCTTCAAGCTGGAGCGCATCACCCGCGCCGAGCAACTGGCCGAGACGTACGAGATCCCCAAGGAATTCGATGTGAACAAGTACCTGGCGGGCGCGTGGGGAATCTTCCACTCCGGCGAGCCCGTCGAAGTCCGGCTGCGCTTCTATCCACCGGCGGCCGCTCGCGTCAAGGAATCGATCTGGCATCCATCGCAGAAGCTCAGCGACGGGCCGAAGGGCTCGGTGAACATGACCGTCACCGTCACCGGGACGGTCGAGATCACGCCCTGGATCCTCGGCTGGGGCGACGCCGTCGAAGTCCTGGCGCCGGTGGAGCTGCGCCGGAAAATCGCCGATGTTGGCGCGAAAATGGCTACTCGCAACGGAAGTCTCCCTCCCCCGCTTGCGGGGGAACGTCGCGGAAATCTCCCTCCCCCGCTTGCGGGGGAGGGTCGGGGTGGGGGCAGTAAGACAGGAGGGAAACGGTGAGTGTCTTTCATGCGGTATCGGAGTTGAAACCGGCGCGGATCTGGGACGGCGTCCTCGGGCGGGTGGTGAACGGCAACAGGCTCACCATCGGATTCGTCGAAATCGATCCGAGTGTGACGGTTCCCGACCACCGGCACGAGAACGAGCAAGTTGGGTTCGTCCTCCGCGGTTCGGTGACGATGGTGGTCGATGGTCAATCGCGCCTCTTGCGGGTAGGGGAGACGTACACGATCGCGAGCCAGGTTCCCCACTCCGCGACGGCCGGCGCCGACGGCGTGTCGGTGGTGGACGTCTTCGCTCCGGTTCGCGAGGACTGGAAGACCAAGCCCACACTCGAGCCGTTTCCAGGTCGCTGGCCCTAGGGACAATTTCCCCGCGCTTGCCGGGGAGCCATTGTCGTCAGGGTCGCGGGATTCCCCGCGTGGGCAGGGTCGGGGAGGGAGTTAGAAGAGGCCGCCGTACTCTCCGCCGTCCACCGACAGCGTGGCTCCGGTGATGAAGCTCGCGCCGTCGCCGGCCAGGAATACGACCGCCGCCGCCAGTTCATCGGGACGTCCATGCCGGCCAAGCGGGATGTTGCGGATGCTGCGCGACGTGAACTCTTTGGGGTCGACGCCGAGCTTGATCGCCTGGTGCCGGTTTTCCTCCCGGATGCGATCGGTTTCGAAGCGGCCCGTAAGAATGGAGTTCACTCGCACCTCGGGGGCGGCCTCTTTCGCCAGAGTCTTTCCCATCGCGACCACTGCAGGGCGCAATGCGTTGGAGAGCACGAGATTGTCGACGGGCTGATGGGCGGCGATCGACGTAAGGTTGACGATCGCGCCCCGGTTGCGCCGCAGCGCGGGGAGGGAGGCACGCGTCAGGCGGACGGCGCTCATCAACACCAGGTTGAAGGCCTCCGCCCACGCGTGGTCATCCAGCTCCGCAACGGTCCCGAGGATCGGCCCCCTCGTGTTGTTGATCAGCACCTCGAGCCCACCCATCGAGCTAACCGCCCACTCGACGAGGTCGCGGCATTGATCGGCCTGCCTGACATCGGCGACCCGCGCCATGACATCGTGACCTTCCTTGCGCAGTGCCGCGGCGGCGGCCTGGATGCGGCCCTCGTCGCTCGAGGAGATCGCCACTCGACAACCCTCCGCGGCGAGCGCCCGTGCGCAGGCAAACCCGAGGCCACGACTGGCTGCGGTCACGAGCGCCCGGCGCCCACGAAGGCCGGTTTCCACCGGCCAATACTAGGGCGCGCTCGACTACGTTCTGCTCGTTAAGCGGCGACGCGAGGTTGCTTGCCGCAAGCGGGGCAGGGTGTTCCTGCTTTCAATTCGGCTCGCTTGAAGGCGTGACCGCCACAGTGCGGGCAGAGCGCCCCCGGCCGCAGGGGAACGGCTTGCTCGGCTTTTTGCATGCGCTCCCGGAGATGACTGTCATCTTCCTTCTCGATGAAGCGCGGGTCGGTCGGCGTCTGGGTGGTCATGCCGCCTTCAACTCGCTCGGGTGCAGGGCCTCGGGCCGCACGCGATCACCAATCGCGCGACCGATGATCTCCGGGTGCAGGTCGATGCCGCGCTGGTAGGGGTGGACGCTGAGGATGGCTGGTGTCATCCGATTGCCCAACTCGACGTCGAGCACGCGCCCGTGAAGCGTGGTCATTGGGCCCCACCCATCCCAGGTGCGCACTGCGCGCCACCACAGGTGGCGGGCCACCGGACCACCCATGGCGACGACCACCTGGGGGGCGATGCTCCCCAACAGGCTCTGCAGGTGGCGGTCGACGCACTGGTTGATCGCGTCATCGGTGACGCGGTCGGGGTTGGCCGTAGGGCAGCGAACCGCCCAGGTGTGGAAGGCGAAGTCCATTACATCGTGCTTGTCGGGTTTCTGTCCGAGCCGGCGACGAGCGCCCAGCAGCACGGCACGCACGAACTGGTAGTAGGGGTGGGGCGTCTCGGACGTCATGTAGTGCTCGAGCCGCGCCTCGTGATCGAGCCATTCGGTGAAGGCCTCGTTGCTCGCGCTCGCGGCATCCAGCGGGCTCGGGCTGATGAAGACGATCGGCGCCTGCGGGTTCCCAAACCCAAACTGCGGCCGAAGGAGCGGCTCGGCCAGGGCCTCGCAGGGGCTGTCCTTGCCGCGGCCGGCCTCCGCGATCGCGCAGCCATGCAGCCGCTTGAGCGCGTCCGAGCCGAAGAACTCCAGGTACTGCTGGCCCTTGCTCACGCTGTTGAAAACGACGAACAGTAGCCGGTGAAGCTTGCGGATAAGATTCGCTGATGGCGACTGTCCCAGCCATCGACGTCAAGCGGCTCCGGCAGCGGCTGGCGGACCAGCCGGGGCCCTTCTTGCTGGATGTTCGGGAGCCCTGGGAGTATCAGGAGGGTCACGTTCCCGGCGCGCAGCTGATCCCGTTGGCGGAGTTGGAGCAACGGATCAACGAGGTCCCACGCGATCGACCGATCCTTGCCATCTGCCACAGCGGGCAGCGCAGCCTGGCGGCGGCCGGCTACCTCGTGCATCTCGGCTACTCGGACGTCAGCAACGTCGACGGCGGCACCGCCGCCTGGATCGAGCGCGGCTACCCCCTGGATAAGTAACCCCCCCGCTCGCAGGGAGGCAGTGGATAAGGAACCCTCCCCCGCTCGCGGGGGGAGGGCAGGGAGGGGGCGTCTCCGACAGACAGCTGTCAAAACGGCCTGCTTGACTTTCATGGTGAGCCAAACCACCATTGACACGACCAACCGTCCTTTTCACGTCCTGAAGGAGTCCAAGTGAACGTCCTCGAACTGGTCCTCATGGTCCTGTTGGTGACCGCCCTGCTCGGCCTCCTGGCCCTCGTGATCCGTAGGCCGACCGCTGGCGCCCCGTCCGACGCCGTGTTGGCGGCGTTGGCGGACCTGGGAGCGCTCAAATCCAACGTCGAGAACGTCAGCAACCAGCAGGGCGCCCTCACGCAGTCACTCGGCTTGCTTCAGGCCGCCGTCCAGGGCGTCGAAACCAAGGTGCTGGAAAGCTCGGCCGGCGTCCGGGACGCCATCGGCAAGGACCTTTCCGACGCGCGCGTCGCGGTCGAACGGCTGAAGGTCGACGGCGAGGAGCGCCGGCGCATGGAAGAAGACGTACAGGCATCGGCTCGCCGAATCGAGACGGTCCTGCTGGGCAGCCGTACCCGCGGGGCGGCCGGCGAGAACATCCTTCAGGACGCGTTCCGGCAGTTCCCCGCCGAGATGATCGACATGAACTTCCGCGTTAACGGCAAGGTCGTGGAGTACGCGCTCGTCCTCGCCAACGGTAAGCGGCTGCCGATCGACAGCAAGTGGCCGTCACCGGAGTTGCTGGACCGGCTCAGCGATGGCTTGCAGGAGCCGGCCAAGGAGGCGGCGCTCGTCCAGGAGATCGAGCGGGTCTTGCGGCTGAAGGTGCGTGAGGTGCGGCAATACATCGACCCGGCGGCGACGCTCGGCTTCGCGGTTGCCGCCGTCCCCGACCCGGTGTTCAACGCGTGCCGCCGCGCGCATCTCGAGGCCTATCGCGAGGGCGTGATCTTGATGCCCTACAGCATGACCATTCCCTACGTGCTGGCCCTCTTCCGCCTGCACCTGCAGTACGCGAAGTCGATCGATCTCGAGAACCTCGAAGGCTACCTGCAGCAAATCGACGACAACGTCGCATCGCTCGACCGGCTCCTCGAGAACAGCATTGCCCGAGGCAGCACCATGATCCAGAACGCCTTCACCGATGCCAAACGCAACCTGGGTCAGATGCGAGGCGCGCTGGCCGCCATGCGCGCGGTGCCGCAGGCGGCTTTGGGTCAGGAGCCGGAGCTTGACCAGGTCGAGGAAAACGACCTGACGCTCTTGATCTCGGGCAGAGGCTAGGCGAGCCCGGGCGTCCGCGCCAGGCGCATCACCAGCACGAGCAGGATGAGCACCCCGCCACCGGCGAGCATCGTCATCGTGCTTGGGTGCAACCCGGGGTCGTCGATCACGAGCTGGTCGCTCGACATCGCGGTGCCGGCTTCATTGGTGACCGAGACGGGGTAGGAACCCTGGGACAAGTTCTCAGGCAGTTTCATCAGCAGGTGGTTGGCATCGGGAACCTGCACGGTCGTCGCCGCCCGTCCGCCGACCTGCACGGTGGTCGCCGGGGTCAGGTGCTGGCCCACGATCATGACGTTCGGCAGCACGGTCGGGTTGACCTTGGCCGGGTTGAGTTGGTAGATCTGCGGTGGAAGGACCCCAGCCGTCCTCACCGGGGCCGGCGTCGCGGCCGGACGCGCAGGAGCGGTGGCGGCATGGGCCGGCAGGCTCGTGAGGGCGAGGCCCAGCACGGTCGCCATTCCGCCTGCCGCCAGCCGACGCACTCCTGCCATGAAAATTTCCTCTACTAGACCTAACGTCCGGCGCCGAGAGTGATATGGGACGAATCGGCCCATTCCCCCTGCGCAGATGGACGTAGCTGTAACGGTTGCGGCAACAAAAAAGCCCCTGCCCACCGGGGCAGGGGCCCTTCGATCTCGCGACGTTAGCGGCTACCGCCTCCGGGCCAGGTCTGCTCCGGGGGGCGCTCGCCGATCTTGATGCGCTCCGCGCTGCTGCCGCCTTCGGATTCACTACCCGACTCGCTTCCGAGCCCGCCGAACGATGGAGCGCTCGGCGGCGCAGCCGGCCGCGCCACCGGGCGCGCGCCGCCAGTGAACGTGCTGGACGGTTTGGGGGCCGCTGGGGCTGTTACGGGTGCTGCCGGGCGTGCTACTGGGGCCGCCGGCTTGGGAGCCGCTTTCGGGGCGGCGGCTTTCGGGGCGGCGGCTTTCGGGGCGGCGGCTTTCGGCGCAGCGGCCTTTTTGACGCTAGGCCGCTTCGCCGTGGTCTTCTTTGCGGTTGTGCGCTTCGCGGTCGCCTTCTTGGCGCCCGACCGCTTCGCCGTGCTCTTCTTCGCCGTACTCCGCTTCGCGGTCGATTTCTTGCCGCCGGCCCGCTTGGCCGTCGATCGCTTCGCGGTCGACTTCTTCCTACCCGCAGATTTCTTCTTCGCTGGCATTTTTCCTCCCTCGGATGCGCGACGCAGAATCGCGCGTGGTTCAGGCGGATGTGCATCCGCTGCTGTTACGTGCGATTTATAGCATCGGCTCTCCGCAAAGACAAGCACTTTTCCATGCGCCGCTTCAATAACCGATCACGCTACTGGTGCCCGGCCGCGGATCGCCGCCCCCGGTGAGCATGCCGTCCTCGACCCGGATGCGCTGGGTTGCGCCGCCGGTGGCCCAGTCGCCGATCGACTCGACCGCATGGCCGCGCTCGCCCAGCGAACGGGTGACGGCCTCCCCGAAGCGAGCCTCGAGGCTCTTGGACTTGCCAGAACGACCCGGGCGGCCGGCGACGACCTGCGGTGTCGCGTTCTGCAACAGCAGCCAGGCGTTCAGCGTGTGGATCGGCCGCCTGCCTCGCGCCAGCCGGTCGGGGTTTGCTCGTCCAGGCTGAGGCAGCCCATCCGGTCCCAAAGCGGGCCAGCGCCAGGTGCCAGGCGTCGACGATGCCGACGGTTGCCGCCAGCCACCCAGACTCGGGAAGTTCGTCCGAGGGCCAGGTAGCGATCGATGGTGGCGCGATGGGGGCGGCTCCGCTGCCGTTGTCGCCGTCATGGTGCCTCGCCCCCAAGCTGGCCGCTCCACGGCTCGACCACCGTGAGCACCGCTCCCGCCCGCGATCGCCGCGTCCATCGCGTTGCCGCCGTCGCGCAGCACCTGGAGCCCGGCCGCGCTGGCGAGCGGGTTGACGCTGGCGATCATGCCGTGCGGCGCGCGCCGTGCTTCCTGCGCCGGCCAACTATCCATCAGGGTCGCCGGATTCCCGCGTGTCATCAGTGGGCGTTCAGCCAATCGAGCACCGTCGCGAACAGGGCGTTGTGCTCGAGGTCGACGGTGATGGCGTGGCCTGAGCGCTCGAACCAGATCAGCCGCTTGTCGGTCGAAGCGATCGTCTCCAGGATGTGGGGCGCGTTGGCGACGCCGACGGTCCGATCGCGGCGCCCATGGGTGATCAGCACGGGGACGGTGATCCGCGGCAGCTCTCGGTCGACGACCGTCAGCAGCCGCATCAGACTCTCGATGCAGACCGTGGGACGGCGCGCGTAGCTGTGAAGCAGGCGCACGGCGCCGGGGTCGCCGAGGTCGACATCGTCGCCGGGCACATGCCAGGGCACGACGTACTTCAGCCCGCGGATCACCTTGATCCGCCAATCGCGGAAGTAGACCGGCGAGCTCATCGCCCCCATGGTGAAGATGCCGCGCACCTCCGGGTGGGTGGCTGCCAGGTGGAGCGCCAGCGTCGCGCCCAGCGATTGGCCGCCGACGAACACCTCGGCGCAGTCGCGCCGAAGCTCCGCCAGGGCATCCTCGGCGGAGCGGACCCAGTCGGGCCAGCGGGTTGCGGCCATCGCCTCGGGGGTCAGCCCGTGTCCGGCGAGTAACGGACCCATGACGTCGTACCCGCCGGCGGCCAGGAACTGCCCCATCCCGCGCATTTCGGGGGGCGTCCCGGCAAAGCCGTGGATCAGCAGGCACCCGCGGGTTCCGCCCCGGAAGCGGAATGGCTGAAGCTCCTCCGGCTCCGCCGGGCTGCTCCAGACGGATTGCGCGTGGATCGCCATCAAGTTGGCAGTGTATCGGCCCGCAAGTTCGCGCAGCCGGCTCCGGTTATACGGGCCGGGGAAGACGTAGGCCGTCGCTGCAATACCGCTGACCGAACCTGGGGGTGAACAGGCGCATGGCGATCGTCGGGTGGCTCGTGGCCCTGGCAATGGGTATCGTGTTCGCGCTCTTTTCTGTCGGAAATCAGCAACCCGTGTCGATCCATGTTCTCGGGACCACCTATCAAGACATCCCCACCTGGGTCGTCATGCTCAGTTGCGCCGCGATCGGTGCGTTGATCATCTTCGTCATCAGCCTCGTCGACCGGGTGCGCTGGTTCATGGCCAGTCGCTTCACCAAGAAGGTGCTCCTCGAGCACAAGAAGATGATCATGCAGCGGGACAGCCGGATCAGCGAGCTGGAGCAGGAAGTGCTTCGGCTCCGCGGGGCCGCCTGAGCCAAGCATGACCCTCAAGGCCTGCCCGCACTGCGGGTACCGTTACAACGCGCCCGATAACCAGACGTGCGGCAAGTGCAAGGGTTTTCTCGGCGCCGAGGCGATCGTCGCGGTCGCACCACAACCAAGGCGTTCACTCATCCCTACGTCCATCCCGGAGTACCTCTGCTACCTGGCGGTTCCCATCGGTGCGCTGCTGGGCTTCCCGAACCCGATCGGCGCCGCGTTTGGCTTGCTGATGGCCGCGCTGCTCGTCAAGGTCGTGCGGCTCGAGATGGAGCGGTTCTCGAAGGGCCTTCTGATTGGGATCGTGATCGCGGGCGTCTTCTTCGTCTACTTGATCTTCCTGCTGATCTTCAGTTCCATTTTCAATCTGCTTGAACCCGTCCTTCAATGGCTGATAGGGCGAATCCTCAAGCACTAACTGGGGCGCGCCGTCGGCCCCTCTTACCTGTTCCGCCCTGCCCTGCTCTTAGTGCTGGTGATGAGCACTCTTCCCGCGGCCCTTGGCCCGTCCTCAGGCCACCGGCCCGCGCAGGCGGTCCGCGTCGGGGCCAGTGCGGCGGTCGTACCGACGCCTTCACCAAGTCCGACGCCCTCACCGGCTCCTGACGATCGACCAACGCTGCTCTCGCTCGAAATGGCCGTTGGTCAGATGATGGCCGCGAGCTTCCGCGGGCCGAGCATCACCGACGGTCTCCGTCACCTCATCCTCGACGAGAAGGTCGGCACCGTGCTGATCTTCGCTGACAACTTCACGGACGCGGCCAGTCTCCTGCGGCTGACGACCGAGTTGCAGCGGCTCGGACGCGAGGCGGGCCTGCCGGCGCCGCTCCTGGTCGCCGTTGACGAAGAGGGCGGTCGAGT
>WNFJ01369530.1_pt1 | contig 22850 bp, 22 predicted proteins | sample 5400461 | NCBI WGS metagenome assembly WNFJ01 (sample SAMN13153349, study PRJNA577476) | soil metagenome | isolation source: 115 cm saprolite on Douglas fir-dominated hillslope | place: USA:California | collected 2013-09-17
GGTGGACGAAATCACTCGCGCCGGCTTCACCCTGTCGGCCGAGGGTGACTTTCTGCGTAACCCGAACGACGCACGAGACTGGAACGCCTCGCCAAGCGCGGCAGCGGAGCGCCGCGGCACGAGCGACCGTTTCGTGCTCAAGTTCGTCCGTCCCTGATCCTGCCTTCTCATCACATTGTTTGGTGTGCCCTCCGATCGCATCCCCCAGCTGCAATTCCGGTGGTGGGGGCGCGCGGGTCTGCGGCGCCTCTCCCTGACCAGCGTTCCTTACCCCGTGACTCGTGATCGGACGGAACCGGTAGGGGATCTCTGAACTGCCTCACGCGTCTCGCGGCAAGAGTTGGGGACGTCCGCGGATAGCCAAGGCGCCGAAGTGGCGCACATCGAGGGTCGCTATAGCGCTTGCGCCAAGACGCTCTGCGATCGCGACAACGACGCCGTCGACAAGGCCCAGTCGCAGTTTTTGGTACTTCTTGTGTATCTCGCGCGCACGGACAAGATCGTCGCTCTTGCCCCACTCGACGGCGAGTGCGCCCTCCGCGAGGTCGTTGTGGAAGGCTTCCTGTGCATTTCGTCCGACATGTGTCGCGAGCAAGTAGTCAATCTCTGGCAGCACGGCCCAGGGCAGCAGCCAGCTCCCGGGAGCGGCTTCGAACAAGGCGCGAATTTGCTTGTGCCACCGGTCGTCCGCATCGACCAGCGCAACAATCGCCCCGGTGTCAGCAACGATCATCTCCGCCGCCCCATGCCGGAGAGGAGCTCCTCCGCGCGCTCGGAAACGTCGCCTCGAGCACTGCGGCCGGCACCCACACTCGTGGGCTTTCGGAGCGGCCTCCGGCGCTGGGCGTATTCGGCGACAGCCTCGCGCACCAGCTCGGCCGGAGCCCGCCCCTCCGCGCGCGCGATGTCCTTGATACGTTCGTATTCCTCTGGATCGAGGTAGACGGTCGTCTTCAGGGTGCTTGCCATACGTTTACCATACAATGAACTCGAGAACCGGCCAACCGGATCTTCAGTCGCACTGGAAAGCATGAGACGACGTTGTCGTCGCCGACATCGAAGAAGGTGCGCCGGTGTTGTCCGTTGGCTTGAACACGACGACGGACGTCGGCCTAAATTCACCGGGATGCCCGGGCCGGGCAGGTATTCGGCCAGGCTCTTTGCAATCCCTTCTCGCCCGGCGGTACGAGTGACGGCGAGCGAGAATCGAGGTCGCCCTACTTCCCCAAAAAGTGGGCAAGCAGCGAATACCAGGTGGCGCCTCCCGGTACGCCCTGAGAGCTCGGCATCGCCGACCCGCCCGGCCATACGGCAACGGCGGGAAAACCGTAGGCCGCGACGTCATCGAGCGCCTTGTCCAAGTACTGATTGGCGCCCGCGCTTCCAGGGCCTGCAATGAGCCCGACGTTCACGACGAGCGGTGGGTTCACGTTGCACATGATCGTGAGACCCCCGCTGAAATTATCGCAGCTAAGGAGCCCCGCCGTCGGCGGACATCCCGCGGTTGGCGACCCCAGATTGTCCGAATAGTCCATGAAAATGGCGGAATCGACGCTATCGCCGATGTGCGTTAGGTCGACGACACCGGTCGTGCACGATGCCGCGCATTGCAACGTGTACCAATCGCCGATCTCGATCGACAGCGCCATGTGGTGCGCATTCAAGGCATGCTTGAATGCCGACAAGAAGCCTAGGTATTTCTGCCCATAAGCCGAATAATAGGTCTTGTCGACTTCCCAATCGAGATTGTACCCGTCGTACCCATTCGACTGCGCTTCCGTCACCATCGAGGTGATGAAGCTATTCTGGGCACCTGCCGGCTGGTCGTTGAGGACGTTTTGAATCCCCTGATCTGTGCCGGAGTTTCCAGCGCCGGCTTGCACCATCGGCACGCACTTGAGCCCCGCTTCATGAATTCTTTGGGTGACTTGCGCTGCGCTCATGCCGTCGAAGTTGTTGCCTCCGTTGAACCCGGCAGGCCCCGAAGAATAGTCGTAGTTCAGTTGGTAGAATGCTGGGCTGATGTGCGTGAAGCTCCGAGCATTGGCCGCGATGGTATCGAGCGCGCCAGAGTAGCCCTGCCACAACCAGAGCAGCGACTGCCTGTTCGCAGGAGGAACGATACCCCGCGCCGGTCCCGATTCCTGCGTGCTACTCGCGTCGTCGACCGTATTTCGATCGCTCCCGGCGGCATCGATGAGCGGAGCAACAGCGTCCTGATGTGGTCCGCCATCTTGCCGCCCGCTGTCCGCTTGCGCTCCTGACGAGCCAGAAGACGCGTACGGCGAGCCACTCGCGCTCGCGCCCGCGTTCGCGCCGCTCGCGTTGGGGCTGCCGGTCGCACCGCTGCCGCTCGCTTGCGTGCCGGATTCGGAGCCGGATGACCGCCCGCCCGAACCGTCGATCGCACCGGTAGTGCATGCCACCGCGGCCACGATGACACCAAACGCCCACACTGATCTCACCTTCATCTGTTTCTTTTCAGTCGCATCCCATGCAACGAGCAGCTTATGCAAACGGATGTAGCCTGCGTTTTTGCAACGGCATCATATTTTTCGCGAGCGCCCAGCGCGACAGCCGGTACGCAATGCGGGACCGGACTGGTCTGCAACGGCGCGGAGCGGTGCAGCGGATACTTGATGCCGGCGGCAATGCGCACTCGCCTTTCGGTGACGAGTTCGGCCCTGGCCCCAGAGCCACAGGACCTACTCTGGAGACCCATTCGCTCTCGTGGTGGTCGCGCGCCGGTTCTGGTGGACGAAGTCGTCGCTCACGCGCGGAGCGACAGGTTGAACAGATCTTCCAATGTCGTCCTCGGCAGGACGGGAAAGCGGGCTCGTACCGACGTGTCGAAGGTCATGTCGGTCGTGTTCATGACCACAGCCGCCTTGGCGTGCCGCGCAAACATCGGCGCGAACGGTCGTGCGAGAACCGACATGGCGCGCAGCATCGGCAGCGGAATGTGTTTGATCCGCCCGGGCGTGCCGCTGGACTCGACGAGCCGCTCAGCCAAGGTCGCAAATCCCAGGTTCTGAGGTCCGCCGATCTCCACTGTTTCCCCGTTTAGCGCTTTATCACCCACGGCCAGTGCCACGAGCGCGGCGACATCGCGCACGGAGACGAAGTTAATCGGATTGCGCCCGGGACCGAACACAAGCGCGTATCCCTTGGTCGTGAGCGTGCCGCCGATGATCTTGAGCCACGTCTCGAGGAACGCCGTTGGTCGGATGATCGTGAACTCCAAGTTGCTCCTGCGCAGCTCCTGCTCGGCGGTGTACTTCGCGCGGTGAAGTGAGATTGGATGGTCCGCAGCCGCCCCATGCACCGATAGCAACACGAAATGCTTCACACCGGCGTCCGTGGCTGCGTGGATCAACGCACGGTTGCCGGCGCGATCGATCGCCTCTGGACTTGCACTATCCGGCCCGGCGAAACCATGCACTGCCGAAACGACTGCTTTGCAACCATGGACCGCAGCGGCCAAGCTTGCCGGGTCGCGTACGTCTCCAGTGATTGTCTCGACTTCACCGGGGAGATGGCCCGCTCGCCGCGGATCGCGTGTTAGCACACGAGCCTGATCACGCTGCGCAAGCAGCAGTCCCACGAGGCGCGTGCCCAAGGTGCCGGTACCCCCTCATGACGGGCCCGAATTCGGAGGGATACGTTGGGCAAGCTGGGTGTGCAACGCAGCGTTCATGTCTCCTGCTGACTCCTCTACCGGTTCGAGGAACATCCGCCCCCAGCGCACGTGGCCGTCGGCAATGCCGAAGATGAACACGCCGCGCATCAGGTGCGGAGCGCCGTCGCGGCGGGTCCCGGACATTTCCCACTCCGTCCACACTGTGTCGCCGTCGACCGCGGCGCGCAGAACGCGCGTCGCAATGTCGGGAACGGCTGCGAAGATCTGCGACCAGTTGCGACGTACCTGATCGGTGCCCCGGAACGAACGCCCCGGATGTGTCGGTGCTGATAGCGTGTACTCCTGGGCAAAGCAGGAGACGACTCCCTCAATGTCATGGTCGTTGGTCGCTCGGACCAGGCGCTCGACAGTATCGAGCGGTTTGTCATCATTGCTCCCCATTCGCCCTCCAATCAATCTGTCCGCCTCGTCGTTTAACTACAGCTATATGTAACGAATATGAGCGACGTCAAGAAGATCCGCAAATACGACACCCGTACCCGTTCAAAACAAGCGCGGCGGAACCGCGAGGCGATCATCGACGTCGCCCGGCGCGAGTTCTTGGAGGCGGGTTACGCGGCGACGACCATCGCCGTCATCGCCCGCTTGGCCGGCGTGTCAGTCGAGACCGTCTACAAGAGTTTTGGCGGCAAGCCGGGGCTCGTTCGCGCAATCTATGAACGCGGCCTTGCGGGGCGCGGGCCTGTTCCCGCGTACGAGCGCTCCGACGAGATGAGCGCACACGAACCCGACGCGCACGTGATCATTCGCAACTGGGGTGTGCTCGCAGCCGAGGTGTCGCCATTGGCGGCGCCGATCCTTCTTCTCGTGCGCGCGGCGGCGGGCACCGACGCAGATCTGGCCGCGATGCTCGAAGAAAGCGACAAGAACCGGCTTGTGCGCATGCGGCAGAATGCCAAGCTCTTGGCAGATCGAGGATTCCTCCGTCCGGGAGTAACTATCGAGAGAGCCGCCGACATCATGTGGACGCACACTGCGCCCGAGTTCTATGAGTTGCTCGTCGTCCGGCGCGGCTGGACGCCTGACAAATTCGGCGAGTTCGTCGCAAGCACGCTCAGCGCTGCGCTGCTCCCACCGCCGCCTCACTCGGCCGTCAGCCCGCGCCGCAGAGAATGATCGCGTTCCTCGACGATGGCCGTCTGCCCATTCACAACAATCCAAATGGGTTCGCCTTTCCAGGGACCCCCCTTCGCATCAAGCAAACCGCCTTCGGGCCGCGCGGGCAGCCGCGGCAGCCAAGCGCAAGTCAACGCGTGCGGCGCGCGGGGTCATCGGCACGCGCAAGCGAGCCGCGATCAAGGGCGACGTCACTGGCGTGGTGGTCTCACCCGTCAAGGGCGCGCACGAGCCGGCGGCTCATCCTGTGCAGCAGGCATCGAATGCCTCGAACTAGGGCAGCGTCGCTAAGTAGAAGCAGGGCCGATGTCACGGGGCAGCTCGCCACTGCCGATCCGAGACCCGAGCGCTCCGCTCTTCCCTAAGCGCTCCGCTCTTCCCTAGGAGAGTGGAGCCTCGGGTCTCACTTTTTTCTGTAGCTTTGCGGTCCTGAGATTCCCGAGCCCGCCGCCTACTACATGTCGACGATGCGCAGGACCTCCCAGCGGTTGGTGCCAGAGACGACGAGGGGCTCGCACTCCCGCCCGAGCCGCTTGTGCGCCTCGGAAGCCGCCAGCTTCGCCCATGCCTTGTCCAACCCGTCCAGCGTCTCCGTCGGAAGCTCCATCTCGAAGCGCGACTCGTTCGCGCCGATGGATCCCGTGAGGACGCGAATCTTCCAGCCGAGCGACTCGCCGATCTCCTTGTGCCACTTCTTCAGGTGCGTCGTGAATGCATCCTTGTGACCGAAACGAACGTCGATGCTCCAGCGTGCGATGAACATGGGGGGTTCCTTTCTCCTTGCTGACGAGAAGGTCCGCCCCCACCGTTGGAACGGGCGTTGTCGTCAGCGATGAAACGCCGGCAGTGCACGTCCCGGGCGCGGTTGGACCGCCCCGGTGCGCGCATCGGCACCATTGGTCATCGCCATCGAGGGGAGTCCAGCTCCATTGTCCGAGGGCGCGAGCAGGGCGGCGCTATCAAAGCAAGCCAGGGTCCCGACTCATTCCCAATTCGTTCAAACGACGGCTCGTCGGGGACACGGGCTTTGAACTGCCTTCACGTCGAGACTTTGAGCAAGCTGAGTCCGCTCTCGTCGGATAAAGAATGAGGGCGCTGGCGGCGGCGGTACCATGCACACGTGGTCACGGATGTCCCGAGCGAGATCCGACGCGTGATTCAGAAGCGGCTCGATGTTGCCGAAGACCGCGTCACGCTCGACGCCTCTTTCCTTGACGACCTCGGTGCCGATTCACTAGCGCTCGTGGACCTTACGCTGGCCGTCGAAGAAGCCTTCGATATCGAGATCCCCGACGAGGATGCGTACAGGATCAAAACTGTTCGAGATGCCATCGATGCCGTCGAGAAGCGGCTCCGACAGCGATCTCTATGACCCAGCGAGTTGGACGAGCCAATCGGTCAGTCGCGTCGACGTGAGCAACTGCACCATCCTAAGCCCTTGCGCAAAGCTGACCGACGAGATGGCCCAGCTATCGGGACTGCGCGAGTGGCAGACTCGCGTTGGAGTGAACCGACTACGGGTTGCGCATGCAGTTGTCGGTCAGCGCGACCTCGGGGCTGTAATCCACGACCTCGAAGCTATTGACACTGATCGCAACGAATGTTCGAGCCGTGATTCCTTGCGACGCCCATTTCGCCGTCGTCGTGCGGTCGTCCGCGAAAGTCAGGGCGATGTTGCCGCCGTCAGAGAGGAGCATTCCGTACGTCTTCATTGCGCGCAGAATAACTTTCGCCCCCGGGTTGAAAGGCGTCTCGTCGAAAGCTGCCTTGAGCCGAAAACGAACCCCATACGGAGGGGCGTTGGAGTTGGCGCTCTTTGGCGACCCCGCGTGCGAAGCAGGGTGTACGTACGTGCGACTTCTCATGTGGTCGTTGGGCAAGATGAAGCGAAGCGCATGTTTTACGGCGCCCGCGGCAACCTCGTCCGCGGTCGGCAGAAGCGCGGCCATGGGGAACCCCGCGGCGTCGGCGGAAGTGCACTGATCGCCGCGAAGGTTCTTGGGGTATGCCTTGGTCAGATCCCAGATGAATGACCCGAGGGCGGTGAAGCCAGTTGCGGTTCGCGTCGAGTTATAGAGTTCGTAAAGCTTCCTCTGGTCCTTCTCGACGACCAAGACGTGGCAGTCACCCTGCCCCGCTGTCGTGCCCGTCGTGTCGCACGTGTAACTGGCCGAGCCCTCGGTGTTGCCGTTGGCGGGCAGCGGCATTTGCATCGGCACGGCATCGCAGTCTGGGCCGCCATAGCAGTATTGGCTTCCTGCCTGGGCGGTAATGGTCTGCCGCGGGGTGGTCCTGTCGCCGAAAAAGACCGGGATCGAGAAATCGATCTGAAGCTGGTTGCCGTTCCCCCATCCGCCCATTGTGGCCAGCGCCGCGATGATCGCGTCCGACTTCGCATCCTTTGGCAGGCCGGATACATCTTCGGTCCAGGGCTCCGGCTGCTGAAAGATGCCGCCCACCGTGGGCAAGCCGCCACCGGTAGCCCCGGCGCTCGAACCCCCCGAACCGCCGCTGCTCCCGCTCGAAGCGGCGCTCGACCCGCTGGTGCCGGCGCTCGAACCGCTCGTTGACCCACTGGTGCCGGCGCTCGAACCGCTGCCTAACGTCGCGCCACGCCCAAGTTGCGTCCACTTCCCGCAGGCAATCCGGCATCGCCGCAAGCCAGAGCGAAGACTAGGCTGCCCGCGAGAACGCCGGCCTCTCTCATCGCCCGAGTATAGCGGGCTCAACTCCAACGTGCGCGCTGAGCACGAAGAAAGCTAACCGACTGTATGCAAACATGCGTGACGACTCCACGCTGAGCACCTCTCGGCGCTCAAGAGACCTGACGTAGAGTGAAGGCGTGCTTGCCGTTCCTCCGCCTGTCCTTCCTATGCTGGCAAAACGCATTGATGCGCTTCCGGACGGAGAGGGATGGATCTTCGAACCGAAATGGGACGGCTTTCGTGCGCTCGTGTTCCGAGACGGCGAGGAGCTTACGATTCAGAGCCGCGACGACAAACCGCTGAAGCGCTACTTTCCGGAGCTCGTCGCGCCGCTTCAATCGATGCTTCCGGAGCGATGCGTACTCGATGGCGAGATCGTGATCGTCAAGGAAAGCGGCCTCGATTTTGAAGCGTTGCAGCTTCGCCTTCACCCTGCGGCTTCGCGCGTCAAACTCTTGTCCGGAGAGATACCCGCGTCGATGGTCTTTTGGGATCTGCTCTGCGTCGGCGACCGAGATATGCGCACCCTGCCGTTTTCCGCCAGGCGCGCCGAGCTCGAGACGCTCCTTGCAAAAGCGGCCCCGCCGCTGCATCTGACGCCGGCAACGCTTGATCGTAGCGTCGCCTCCGATTGGTTCCGTCGCTTCGAGGGGGCCGGGCTCGATGGGGTGATGGCGAAGGCCGCGTCGGGACCGTACGAGGCGAACAAGCGCGTCATGTTCAAGGTCAAACACGAGCGTGAATGCGATTGCGTCGTGGGCGGCTTTCGGTGGCACAAGAAGGGATCAGGAACCGAACTCGGTTCGCTCTTGTTGGGACTGTATGACGACGAGGGGGTCCTTCATCACGTCGGCGTGTCAGCGAGCTTCACAACCGAAAAGAGGCGTGCGCTCGTCTCGTTCTTGGCCCCGTACCGAGAGAACGCGCTCGCCTCCCATCCGTGGAAGGACTGGGCTTCCGAGACCCTCGCCGAAGGGGAAGGCGGCGGTCAGCGAATTCCGGGAGCACAGAGTCGATGGAGCCAAGGCAAAGACTTGTCCTGGGAGCCGATTCGCCCGGAGCTGGTCGTGCAAGTCGCTTACGATCACATGCAGGGCAGCCGCTTCCGCCATACTGCGCAGTTTCGCCGGTGGCGGCCGGACAGGTCGCCACCCGATTGCACCTACGTGCAGCTCGAGGTCGCTGCGCCGCAGGAGCTCGCCGAGATTTTCGGCCCCGCCAGACCGTAGGTGAGACTGACTATGCGCTGCCTACGTGGGTGGCTTCGAACCTCGCATTGCATTGCGCCATTCTCGGGTCGGGTCGTCGTCCGGATCGGGCGTCTCTTGCGGCGGGCGCGTCGCCTCGGGCACGTGGCGTAGATTTATGCGGACGCGCGTCCAAGTCGACGAACGACCGCGCATCGAATCGACGAGCACATCGTCGATCGCAAGGTGCGCCGCCGCGCCGGGATGCCTGGCCTTCCACCGCTCGAGCCCGGCGAGGGCTGCCTCCTTGCTTGGCGAGTTGGCAACGACGATGAGAGGCTGTTTCACGCGTGCGGGCTTGTTTCCTGTCTTCGACGCCGCCCCCTTTGCTCGCGACGGCGCGACGCGCGGTGCCTCCCCTTCGGCCTTGCGAAAATGGGGCGGCCACGGAGCATCGCCTAGGCCCGATGCTTCATCGCGTGCGGCCAAGGCAAGGAGCCCCTCGAGCGACCCCCGAGCTCCATCTATCCCCGCGTGCGGGTCGCCCATCGAACCAAAGCGCGCGGGCACCGTGAGCACGGTGAATTCGGCCGGATCGCAGTCAGGCACTTCGCTCCACAACAGAGGCGTCGAGACGCGCGCATCGGTAACCGGACGCACGGAGTACGCCGAGCACGTCGTGCGGTCTTTGGCATTTTGGTTGTAATCAAGGAAAACCCCGCGCCGCTCCTCCTTCCACCACTTGGACGTCGCCACGGTAGGAGCGCGCCGTTCGATCTCGCGCGAGAGCGCAAGCGCCGCTCGGCGCACTTCTGTGAACGTCCAGCGTGGCTCAATGCGAACGTTGACGTGCATTCCGCGCGAGCCGCTCGTCTTGGGCCATCCGATAAGACCGAGCTCATCGAGGAGAGCCTTCACCTCGAGCGAAACGCGACGCACGTCGTCCCACGCCACGCCCGGGCCGGGATCGAGATCGACGCGAAGCTCGTCGGGATGCTCGAGATCGCGCGATCGCACCGGATGTGGATGAAGCTCGATGCATCCGAGGTTCACAATCCACGCGAGCCCGGCCGCATCGTCGACGACGATCTCTTCGGCGGTGCGCCCGGAGGGAAACGAGAGTGTCGTCGTTCGCAGCCAGTCCGGCCGCTTTGGAGGCGCCCGCTTCTGATAGAATACCTCGCCGTCGGCGCCGTTGACGAATCGCTTGAGAACGACCGGCCGATCTGCGATGCCGTTGAGGGCTCCCCCGGCAACCGCCAGATAGTAACGTACGACATCCAGCTTCGAGAGCTTGGTCTCTTTCGTGAAGTACGGCTTGCTCGGGTGGGTGACCCGCACCTCACGTCCCTCGATCGAAAGCACCTCCGCATCGTCCTCTTTGGCCACAGGTTCCGAGCGTACAATGAAGCCCCTGGATACCAAGCAAGACGTCCTCGACATGCTCCGCGAGTTGGCCGAGCTCACCATGCTCGAGGAAGGGGACCCTCAGTCGTTTCGCGTACGCGCCTATGAGAGCGCGGCACAGGCGATTGCTGCCCAGGCGACCGACCTCGGCAAGCTAACCGCCAAGGATCTCCAAAAGATTCAGGGAATCGGAAAGAGCACAGCGGACAAGATCCGCGAGCTCATCGATTCGGGGAAGGTCGAGAAGATCGAGAGATTGCGGCAGAAGCATCCACCCGGCGTCGTCGCCCTGCTTCGAATTCAGGGGCTAGGTCCGAAAGCAGTGACCAAGCTCCGCGTTGAGCTCGGCGTGCAATCGATTGACGATCTGCGCAAAGCGCTCGCTGACCACAAGCTGCAAGCTCTCAAAGGCTTCGGCACGAAATCGGAAGAAAAGATCGCCCGTTCACTCGCACGCCTCGATGAGCAGGGCTCTCTCGAGCGAACGCCGATCTCGGTCGCGCTTCCGCTGGCGAATCGAATCGTCGCGCGGATGCTGGAAGTGGAGGGCGTTTCGCATGCGTCGTACGCCGGGTCGCTGCGGCGCTTCGCCGAGACGATCGGCGACATCGACGTCGTGGTGGCCGGCAGTGCGCCGGAGCCCGTGATGCAGGCCCTCGTCACGATGAGTTTCGTCGATCGCGTTCTGGTGCAAGGCGCGGCCAAGACGAGCGTTGTGACGCATCGGGGAACGCAGATCGATCTGCGCGTCGTCGCAGCGCACCAGCTCGGCGCGGCGCTTCTCTATTTCACCGGTTCGAAAGGGCACAACATCAAACTGCGACAGCGAGCGCTGTCGCGCGGACAGACGCTGAACGAGTATGCGCTGTCCGAGATCGAGGGAGGTCGGGTAATCGCCAGCGAAACGGAGGAGCAGATCTACGAAGCGCTCGGCCTTCGCTGGATTCCGCCGGTCCTGCGCGAGGACGCCGAGGAGATCGAGGCCGCCGAGGCGGGAACGTTGCCGCAGCCGATCGACCGGATCACCGGCGACTTTCACGTGCACACGTCCCTTTCGGGTGACGGTCGGTCTTCGCTCGAAGACGTGGTCCTCGCCGCCAAGGCTCGAGGGTATCGGGTCCTGGCACTTACCGACCATGCGGAGGGAACGCTGTCAGGAGTCGGTCGCGATGCCCTGCTCGATCAGCGGGCGAAGGTCGCGGCCATCCAGTCGGAGCTCGGTGATTCGATGACGCTTCTCCACGGCGTGGAGCTGAACATCGGGCCCAACGGCGAGCTCGATTACGACCTCGAGTTTCGCAAGGCTTTTGGCTTCTGCCTTGCTTCCGTCCACGATCACTTCGAGCTCGATCGCACGGCGCAAACCCAACGCGTCGTCACCGCGATGAACGATCCGACCGTGCGAATGATCGGTCACCTTTCGGCGCGAATGATAGGCGGACGCCCCCCAATCGATCTCGATCTCGATGCGATCTTCGATGCTGCGGAAAAGACGGGCACAGCACTTGAAGTGAATGGCGCACTGCCGCGGCTCGACATGTCCGTCGAGGCGCTGAGGCGTGCGCGGTCGCGCGACGTGACTTTCGTGTTGACGAGCGACGCACATCACGCAAGCGAGCTCGATCGGATACGCTATGCCGCACTCAACGCGGAGCGTGCGTGGATCGAGCCCGAACGCGTCGCCAACGGCAGCACCCCAGAGCGGCTCGTCTCATGGGTCTCGGGTGGCGCCGCGCTCTAAAGGAGCTCTGGGGCCCCGTCGTCGATTGCGTTGGCTCTCTCGCGGAGTTTTTGCGCCGCGGTGGCCCGCTGATCGGGTGTCAGTACGGGCACCGCCACTTCCGCGAGACCGATGACATGATCGGACATCTTGCCCACGCTCTTTGTCGTGTCCTTCGCAGGAGCCACCTCGTCGAGCACGAAATGATCCTCCTTGAACGCGGCGAGCACCTTGGCCCCGTGCCGATTCGCGTCGGCGTGAGGATGCTCGCCGTCACGATCATGCTCGGTCGCTTCCGTGCGCGAATGGAGGGCCGTTCGAATCTGAGCCCGCTGGTCTTCGGATAGTTTTAGATCGTCGGCCCACTGCTTCAGCGGATGATGGCCGCGACCCTCGTTCTTGCCCTGGGCCATGCGCGATTGAAGCGCATCGACGAACGCGGCCCGCTGGTCGGCGCTCAAGAGTGCATGAAGCTCCTCGAGGGAGGCGCGATCGGCGGGCCGCGCGTTCTGCAGCGCCGTGGAAAGCGTATCCAACTTCGGCTGCAGTGCGCCCCTTTCGATGTGCCCCGCCTCAACTTGAGCGGCGAGAGCGAGCATCAGATCTTTACGGGCGGTTTGGGCGATCGTGTGTCGCGTTTCGAAGTCCCGCGCCATCCCTTCGATACGCGTGCGTTGCGAGACGGTTAGCGGTACCTCCCCGAGAGCTTCACCCATGATCTTTGCCGGCCCGTGCAACGTCTGCGCAAGCGGTGCGCGCGTTGTCGCAGACTCGGGCGAAGCAGCCTGCGCGGAAGCAGCACTGCCAGCGCATCCGAGCACCGGCACAGCGAGAGCGAGCTTTAGAGCAAGAATGCAGCGAGAACGCGACCGCATGACCATGGGAAACCTCCTGTCTCATTGAGGGTAACGACGACGATGGCCGGATTGTTCCTCGCGCGCCGAATTGCCGACGGAGTGCCCTTACTGGGCCACCGGCCGTCGGTCGGGTCCGACGTGGCGCCAGCCTGCTAGGTTGACGATGCCATGCCGATACGACACAGCGCAATCAGAGCAGCATTCGCCTTAATCTTCGTCGCATGCTCGCCGCCCCGCCCCCACGAACCCGCGACGGCAGAAACCGCACATGCAAACGCGGCTGGCGATCCCCGGTTCGACGCGGAGCTCAGCGCGTACGTGTATCCGTTCCCGGTCAGCTACCATGACCTCCAGACGCAAGGCCAGACATTGAAGATGGCGTACACGGATGTGCCTGCGGATAAGCCGAACGGCCATGTCGTTGTGCTCCTGCTCGGGAAGAACTTCACGGCCTCGTACTGGGAACCAACCATTCGCTTTCTCACGGCGCGCGGGTATCGGGTCATTGCGCCCGACCAGATTGGCTTCGGCAAGTCGAGCAAGCCGAGCGCTTACCAATACAGTTTCCAGCAGCTCGCCGAGAACACGAGAGCTGTGCTCGATGCGGCGGGCGTGAAGGAAGTGAGCATTGTGGGGCATTCAATGGGCGGAATGCTCGCGACGCGTTTCGCTCTCATGCATCCGAAGCGTCTGGAGAAGCTCGTGCTCGTAAATCCAATCGGGCTGGAGGACTGGAAGGCGGTCGTTCCTTATCGCTCGATCGACCAGTGGTACGAGCAGGAAAAAAAGGCTACGGCCGACTCGGTGCGCGCCTACCAGCGAACGAGCTACTACGACGGGACATGGAAGCCCGAGTACGAGCGGCTCATCGAGATTGCCGCTGGAGTCACGCGGCATCCCGACTATCTGAAAGTGGCGTGGGCGTCGGCCCTCACCGCTGACATGATCTTCACCCAGCCTGTGGTCTACGAATTTCCACTGGTAAGCGTGCCGACCCTGTTCGTCATCGGCCAGCGTGATCGCACCGCGCTCGGGCGCGCGTGGGCACCAAAAGACGTCGCCGCCAAGCTCGGCGATTATCCGGCGCTTGGAAAGAAAGCGGCGGCAGCGATTCCGGGCGCAAAGCTGATCGAGATCCCCGGCGTGGGACATCTGCCGCAAGTAGAAGCGTTCGACGCTTATGCTTCGGCGCTCGCCGCGTTCTTGCCGTCCTAGAAGTCCGACCCGCCGCCGCTGTCGCCACCGCCGCCGTCGAAGCCCCCTCCGCCACCGCCGTCCCAGCTTGAGCCGCCACCACCCTCGTCGAAGTTCTCATCGGGAGCGGATGTCCCGCCGCCCCGGTCGAAACCTGGATCACGCACGCGCCCCTCGCGCTCGCCCTCAAGCTTGCCGAGCTCGTATCCCGCGAGCCCACCAAGGCCCGCTCCGATGAGCCCTCCCCCGAGCGGACCCATGCCGCCTTGCGGAGGACCCATCGGGTAGCCAGGTGGATAGGCGCCGGGAGGATAAGGTCCTGGACCGTAGCCTGGGCCGCCGCCGTAGGACGATCCATACGTCGCGCGCTTTCGAGCGAAGTGCACGGCGATGCCGATCGCTCCCGCCACAAGCATGAGCAAGAGGACAGGACCGAAGAGCGACGGCCTCGCCGCATCGGTCGACCTGCCGCCGGGTACGTCTGCCACTGCGGCCGACGCCGCGCGAAAGATGGCCACCCCGCCGCCGGCCCAGTCGCCATGGCGGAACGCGTCATTGCCGGCCGACTCGATCGCGGGCCACGACGCGCGAGAGATGTGACTCCCATTTCCAAAATGAACCTGTATGTGACGGTGCTCGGGATCCAGGCCGACGACTACCATGTTCGGTTCCGTCACGAGCGATCCGACCGTGCGGCCCAGATCCTGCGCCTGCGGATACTCGGTCGTCACGACCAGACGAGCGTCGAAGGGCGTCCCGCTCACCACCGATTGCAACTTGTGCACGTCGCCCGCCGAGAGCAGGTGCGCTTCGTCACGAACCTGAAGCGTGCCCGCGTACGCCGTGTGGGCCACGGCAACCAGCGCCAGAAAGAGCGCCGACGCCAACAACAAGAGGAAGCGCGATCTCAGCAGGGGGATCTTCATGTTGGGCATGAACTTAAGCGCTCAGGCGGCGAGCGCCAGGCCAGAAGGCAAGAGCCCCCAATGGGCAAAGCGAGAAATTTCGCGGAGGGGACAGAAGCTCTGGAGATTCAAGGTGAAAACTCAACTCCGGCTGGGGGGTGGCACATCGATGAGCTTCACGAAGGCTGGCTCATCGAGTGTAACCACACCGAATTTTTGGGCCGCCTGAAGTTTGATACCGGGTCGGTCGCCTACGACCAAGTAATCGGTGTTGCGCGACACGCTCGACCCCACTTTGCCGCCCAGGCCCTCGATGCGCTTCTTGGCCTCCTCCCGGGACAAGGACGCCAGAGTGCCCGTGATGACGAAGGTCTTTCCCGTAAGCGGTCCGGCCTGCCGCTCGCGCGTGTCTTTCGTGCGCACGCCGGCGCTTTGCAGCTTGCCCATCACCCGTTTCGAAGCGGGTCGTGCGAAAAACTCGTGAACTGCATCGGCTAGCACCGTGCCGATTCCCTGCACGGCCGCGAGATCGCTGGCCGTCGAAGAAGCGATCGCGTCAATCGAGCCAAATGCGTCCGCAAGAAGGCGGGCCGCGCCCTCGCCGACGTGACGAATGCCGAGCGCGACGAGAAGTCGGTCGATCGGGCGGTCCTTGGCTTGGGCAATGGCGGAAAGCAGGTTTTCCGTTGCGCGCGGACCGAAGCCGGACAGCTGCGACACATCCTCTGCACGTAGCGAGAACACATCGGCCACGTCGTGAACGAGTCCGTGCTCGATGAGCATTTCGGCTGTCCGTTCGCCGAGATGCTGAATGTCGAGCGCGCCACGCGACGCGAAATGGACGAGTCGCCCCAACGTCTGCGCAGGGCAGTCTGCGTTGATGCACCGAGCAACGGCCTCGTCGGCCTCGCGTACGATGTCTTCGCCACAGGCTGGGCACGTCTTGGGCATGACGAACGGGCGCTCGGCTCCCGTGCGCAGGCTCGGGATCGGCGCCACGACCTCAGGAATGACCTCCCCCGCGCGGCGCACCACGACCGTGTCGCCGATGAGCACGCCCTTGCGAGCGACTTCGTTTTCGTTGTGCAACGTGGCCATCGAGACGACGACTCCACCGACGCGGACGGGTTTGAGCAATGCGAACGGAGTGATCGCCCCGGTTCGACCGACGCTCACCTGAATGTCTTGGAGCAGGGTCGTCTGCTCCTCGGCCGCGAACTTGTAGGCAATCGCCCATCGAGGCGCCTTCGCCGTTGCGCCGAGCTCCACTTGTGCGCCGTGATCGTCGACTTTGATCACCGCGCCATCGACCTCGTAGTCGAGCGAGTGCCGTCGCGCCTCCAGCGCATGCGCGTAGGCCTTGGCAAGGTCGGCCACTTCGAGCCGCCGCGCTTCCGGCGATACGCGCAGCCCGGCCGAGCGAAAAAATTCGAGCGTGTCCCAATGGGTCGAAAGCTTGATTCCATCGGCGCGGACGAGACCGTGAAACAGAATGTGGAGCGGCCGCGAGGCGGTAACGCGTGGGTCCTTCTGCCTCAGGGTTCCCGCCGCAGCGTTGCGCGGGTTTGCGAATAGAGGTTTCTTCGCATCGCCGAGCTCCGCGTTGAGACGTTCGAACGCTGCGGTCGGCAAATACACCTCGCCGCGAGCCTCCAGCCATGCGGGGGCGTCGCCGCGCAGGCGCGAAGGCAGCGCGCGGATCGTGCGAAGATTGGCCGTGACATCCTCGCCCACCGAGCCGTCTCCGCGCGTCGCGCCTCGGACGAATCGGCCGTGATCGTAGACCACGGCGACCGATACGCCGTCGATCTTCGGCTCGCATACCAGGGCCGGGACCGACCCGAGGCCGCGTGAAACCCTTGCGAACCAAGCGTCGAACTCGGCGTCATCGAAGGCGTTGTCGAGAGAGAGAAGAGGCGAAGAGTGCGCGACGGGCCCGAAGAGAGCAGCCGGTGCGGCGCCCACACGCTGGGTCGGCGAATCGGGCGTGACCAGATCCGGAAACTGCCCTTCGAGCTCCGCGAGCTCGCGGACGAGAGCATCGTAGACGGAGTCGGAGACTTCGGGTTCGCCCAGTACATGGTAGCGATAGTCGTGATGCCCAATCTGTCGGCGAAGCTCTTCGGCTCGTGCACGAGGGAGTTCAGAGGGAGCGCCGTCCGCCACGTGACGCCTACTTCTCCTCGGGACCCTTTGCGTACGTCTCGTAGAGCGGCACGTCGCCGTTCTTCGCGATCTGCCTGTCCTCGTAGGGGGCTGCGACGCGCCGATAGAACTCGTCGGCGATGTTCTTGAACACGCCGGTCACGGTGGCAATGGCTCCGTACCGCATGCGACCGAATCTCGCGTCCAGCACCTGCATCGCCAACGACGTACAGGCGTAGTTCAGCAGACCGGCAAACGCGGTCTCTTCGGGCAGCGAGCCCGCGATAGCCGCTAGCTGCGACGCAAGCTCGCGAATCGCAGGATCGAGCGCTCGGCGGTGTTCTGACATCACGTAGGGCATGGGCTGGGCGGATGAGTCTAGCCACGGGGCCCCAGACCGCCCACTGCTTGCTGCCGCGGCCGCGGATTCGCGGGTGCTACCCTTGGCGCATGGCGAACACGACTCGCGTGGTGCTCGGTATTGCCATCGCCTTCATTGCATGCGCTCCAGAACAACCTCCCTCCGCGCCAGCTACCGCGACCACTGCCAACGCATACGGCGCAACTGAACGCGAGCCGGCTCCGCCAACCTCTGCCGCGCCTGCCGTGCCGTCATCTCCCACCGAGGCGGTAGTGCAACAGCGCGCGTCCCTCGATGCCTGCTATGTGCTCGCGCGAGCGTCCAATCCGAACCTTGGGCGCACATCGATCGAAATCGCATTCGCGATCGGCACCCAAGGCAAACCCATTACTGTGGATTTGCAGTACCGGCACCGCATGGACGACAAGGCGAAGGAGTGCATGCGCGATGCGGCTCTCGCCCTGCGGTTTCCGCCTTCGATGCAAGGGAGACAGACGGCGACGCTAACGTTCGCTCCTCCTGCTCCCCAGTAGGAAACCCACGGCCCGCGCCCCAACCCCCCCCATCCGCAACTGAGGTTCGACTCGTGCCCGAGCTGCCGGACGTTGAAGTATACGTCTCCCACTTGCGTCGCCGCGTTGTCGGCCAAGTGCTTGAGAGCGTTCGTGTGGCCAGCCCGTTCCTCGTTCGGTCGTTTGAGCCACCCATCGCACAGGCGTGCGGAAAGCTCGTGCGCGAGGCATGGCGGATGGGCAAACGCGTGGTGCTCGACTTGGACGAGCGATTGCAGCTGGTAGTCCATCTGATGATTGCCGGGCGATTGCGATGGCGTGAGCGCGGCGCAAAGGTGCCGGCCAAAGTAGGTCTCGCCGCCTTCGATTTTGCCAGCGGCACGCTGCTCTTGACGGAGGCCTCGACAAAGAGGCGCGCATCGCTCCATCTGGTGCGCGGCGACGACGCGCTTCGCGCGCTCGACCCCGGCGGCATCGAGCCCCTCGAGTGCGATGTAGCGTCGTTCGCTACCGCGCTGCGCACCGGGAATCACACCGTGAAACGCTCGCTCACCGATCCTCATTTGTTCAGCGGAATTGGCAATGCTTATTCCGACGAGATCCTCTGGCGGGCGCGGGTCTCCCCCCTGCGCCCTACAAGCGCGATGAGCGATGAAGAAGTCTCGACGCTGCACGCGGCGACGCAGGCTACGTTGCGCGAATGGACCGAGCGGCTCGCGCTTGCAACCGGGGCCGAGTTCCCGGAGAAAGTCACCGCGTTTCGCGAGGGGATGGCCGTGCACGGCAGATACAAAGAGCCGTGCCCACGATGCGGATCGCCTGTGCAGAGAATCGCATACGCGCAGAACGAAGCAAACTACTGTGCCCGCTGCCAGCTCGGCGGCAGGCTGCTAGCCGACCGCTCTCTGTCGCGTCTCATGAAGAGCGATTGGCCGAAAACTCTCGACGAGCTCGAAGCGCGCAAAGAGAGCGCCCGCAGTGCCGACAAGGCCCCTGGCCGGCCGCCGAAAAGCACGGCCGGAAAGAGAAACCGCCAGGACGCCAAGTGAGGTCCGCTACACTGTGGCATCAGGTGAGCTCCCCATGCACGGAACCAGCAACATTCACGTCGTCGATACGGAGCCGCTGCCCACACCCGATGGGCTGAAGGCCGAACTCCCCATCTCCGAAGCCGCCGCAGAGCTCGTGTATCGCACGCGCAATGAGATCCGCGCCATTCTCTCGGGGCAAGACACGCGGGCGCTCGTCATCGTGGGCCCCTGCTCCATTCACGACCCCGCTGCCGCACTTGACTACGGCGAGCGACTGCTCGCCCTCCGGCGCCGGTTCGAGAACGACTTGCTCGTCATCATGCGGGTCTACTTCGAGAAGCCGCGAACCGTAGTGGGTTGGAAAGGCCTCATCAACGATCCTCACCTCAACGGAAGTCACGACATCGCGGCCGGGCTACGGGTCGCGCGCAAGCTTCTCCTCGACGTCTCGCACTTAGGAATTCCTTCGGCCACCGAGATGCTCGATCCAATCATTCCGCAATATCTGGCCGACTTGGTGAGCTGGACGGCGATTGGCGCTCGAACCACCGAAAGTCAGACCCACCGCGAAATGGCTAGCGGCCTTTCGATGCCGGTCGGTTACAAGAACGGAACCGACGGCGGCTTGAGCGTCGCCATCAATGCGCTCCTCGCTGCCTCGCGTCCGCACAGTTTCCTGGGCATCGACGGCGGCGGCCGGGTCTCGATCGTGCGCACGACGGGCAATCCAGACGGCCACGTCGTGATGCGCGGCGGCAGCAGTGGTCCGAACTTCTCGGGGGCCCACCTCGCCGCGGCCGCAAAGTCCTTAGAGCAGGCGGGGGCAAGGCCTCGCGTCATGGTCGATTGCAGCCATGACAACAGCACCAAGGACTATCGAAAGCAGCCCGCGGTGCTGGAAGCCATAGGGCAACAGTTTGCGGCAGGTTCGACGCACGTTCTTGGCGTCATGATCGAGAGCAACCTCGGTAGTGGCCGGCAGGATTTGAAGCCGGGCATGTCGCGTGGCGATCTCGCCTATGGTCGAAGCATTACCGACGGCTGTATCGACTTCCCGGCCACCGAGGACGCGCTCGCCCAGTTTGCCCGCGCTTGCGGCACCGCGTCGAAAGGAGGCCTTGGGTCAGCGGAAATGCCTACCCCAATTGTTGCGCAAGGACAGCATCCAGCGCGATCTAGTTGAATGAACTAGAATCCTGGCCTCGTTTTTGAGAGAGCCGAGGTAGCCGGTCTCGCCGGGATACGCGCCTCGCTGGCTGCCCCGCCTTTGCGCTCGCCCCAACACCGCGGGCAGTGCCAGTCTGCCGACATCCGGCCGTCCGGAAGCTTCTCCCGGGTGAGACGCCAGCCGGCGCCGCTGATAAGAGTGTAGTTCGTGTCCGTCTCCGGAGATTGGACACCGCAGTCGACGCAAGACTGGCGCTCCAGCATGGTCGGACAAAGGCAACGGTACGGCGGGGCAAGCACATTAGGGGTAACGCTCCCCCTTGCCCTAAGCGTCCGGAAAGCATGCGGAAAAACCTGTACCGACCGTGGACGGCTCCGCCCGGCTTGCACGGCGTCACCGCGACGTCATTGAGACGAACCTGCGTGAGAAATGCACGAAGCCCCGGAGGCTGACTGGCCTGCGGGGCTCCGTGGTTATGTCGCCTTTTCAAACGGGCGCAGCCGCGGTGAGGCTAAAAATCCCCGCCGCCGTGCCCGTGCCCGGCGTGGCCGCCGCCGCCGCCGTTCTTTTCTTCTTTCGGACGCTCGGCGACCAAGCATTCCGTCGTGAGCATCAAACCCGCGACGCTCGCCGCATTCTGCAGCGCCGTGCGCACCACCTTGACGGGATCGATGACGCCTTGGGAGAGCAAATTGCCATACTGGTCGGTGGCAGCGTTGTAGCCGTAGTCGTCCTTGCCTTCTCGGACCTTGTTGGTCACGATCGACCCTTCGAGACCCGCGTTCTGCGCGATCATGCGCAGCGGCTCTTCGAGAGCGCGACGGATGATCTGAACGCCGAAGCGCTGCTCCTCCGGAACCTTGAGGCTGTCAAGCGCAACCTGACCGCGCAAAAGCGCGACCCCGCCGCCCGCCACGATGCCCTCTTCGACCGCGGCTCGTGTCGCATGCAGAGCATCTTCGACGCGGGCCTTCTTCTCTTTCATCTCGGTCTCGGTGGCCGCACCGACCTTGACGACGGCGACGCCGCCGACGAGCTTCGCCAAGCGCTCCTGAAGCTTCTCGCGGTCGTAGTCGCTTGTAGTCGCCTCGATCTGCTTGCGGATCTCTTCGATGCGTCCCTTGATCTTGCTCTTCTCGCCGGCACCGTCGACGATCGTGGAGTTGTCCTTGTCCAGAGTGATGCGCTTGGCTCTCCCGAGATCGCTGATGGTCACGTTCTCGAGCTTGAGGCCAAGCTCTTCGGCAATGACCTGACCGCCCGTTAGGACTGCGATGTCCTTGAGCATCTCCTTGCGGCGATCGCCAAATCCCGGCGCCTTGGCCGCGGCGCAGTGCAGGGTGCCGCGCAGCTTGTTGACGACGAGCGTCGCAAGCGCCTCGCCTTCGATGTCCTCGGCAATGATGAGCAGCGGCTTCTGGCTGCGTGCAATCGCCTCGAGCACCGGCAAGAGATCCTTCATGTTCGAGATCTTCTTCTCGCTGATGAGGATGTAGGCATCCTCGAGAACGACCTCCATGCGCTCGGGATCGGTCACGAAGTACGGTGAGAGATACCCGCGGTCGAACTGCATGCCCTCGACCACTTCGAGCGTCGTTTCGGCCGTCTTGCTCTCCTCGACGGTGATGACGCCCTCTTTGCCAACCTTCTGCATGGCCTCGGCCAACTTCGTACCGATTTCCAAGTCGCCGTTGGCGCTGATCGTCCCAACGTGCTCGATCTCCTTCGGGTCCTTGGTCTGCTTGGACATCTTCTTCAGCGACTCGACGACCGCTTCAACAGCCTTGTCGATGCCGCGCTTGATCTCCATCGGGTTGTGGCCGGCCGCGACGAGCTTGCTGCCTTCGCGGTAGATCGCTTGCGCGAGCACCGTGGCGGTCGTGGTACCGTCTCCCGCGACGTCGCTCGTCTTCGAAGCCACTTCGCGCACCATCTGGGCGCCCATGTTTTCGAAGCGGTTTTCGAGCTCGATCTCTTTCGCAACCGTCACGCCGTCCTTGGTCACCGTCGGCGACCCAAAGCTCTTCTCGATGACGACGTTGCGGCCCTTGGGGCCCAGTGTAACTTTGACCGCGTCCGCCAGCGCGTTGACGCCGGCAAGAATCAGATTCCGTGCCTGTTCGGTGTAAACGATTTCCTTAGCAGCCATGATTTTTCCTCGATTTCATTGAGTCTTTGGACAAAGGCCCCGTCACTTCTCAAGCACGCCGAGGATGTCGTCCTCGCGCAGAATGAGCCTCTCCTCGCCGTCGACCTTCACTTCGGTGCCGCCGTACTTGCCGAAAAGCACGCGGTCTCCGACCTTCACGTCGAGTTTGCGTACGCTTCCGTCCTCCAGGATCTTTCCGTTGCCGACGCCGATGACTTCGCCTTCGATCGGCTTCTCCTTCGCGGTGTCCGGGATGATGATTCCCCCCTTTGTCTTTTCCTCCTCTTTCACGCGCTTAACGAGGACGCGGTCATGAAGCGGACGGATGTTGGACATTTTCTCTCTCCTTAGGTCAGTTGTCCGACCGCGACCGTCTTCCGGGGTCGCGGACGCGCCTTTGAGCGAAACACCCCTCCCGTCCGGCTAGAAGAGCCGGCGGATGAGGTGAACAGTGGTTGCCCCCGCGGCGCCGCCCCGATTGGTGACGACGCTTTGGGTGCCGATTGCCGGCACTCACAAGAGAGGAGTGCCAACCGTCGCCGCGGAAAGTAACCCGAACGCGGGAACCGTCAAGGGGCAGGGCGACAGCGTCTACGCATTTCCTAACTCATCGGAAAGACTCGGTTGAGGCGCGCACGCGAACACTGCGCGCCCGAGTAGCACTCTCGCGCGTACACTGCCAATGTCGCGCGC